>JAABUP010004437.1_pt1 | contig 22896 bp, 23 predicted proteins | sample 5559201 | NCBI WGS metagenome assembly JAABUP01 (sample SAMN10711887, study PRJNA513373) | rock metagenome | isolation source: Antarctica rocks | place: Antarctica | reverse complement strand
AATGGGACTGCCAAGAAGTGGCTTGCAGGGCCACAGGAACGCTAGTAGGGGTAGCGGATATTGCCGGAGTGTCGAAAAGGGGTCAATTGACCTCGCTGTCGTCGCTGTATACCTTTGTATACTCCTACTTTATAGCATAGTTAGCAATAATCATGGTCAACAAGCATACAGACCTTTGCACTCGTGCTCAGGCCCTTACCCTTGCTGAAATTGGGCATCCAATGCATGAAATAATGGCTATTACTAACCTTGCTCGATCCACCATTTATTGATACAAATCCATGGCCCGAAAGCGAGGGTATGACCCTACTATTAGTCGTATACTCAAAGATGAGTATCTTGTCGATGACCCTAGATCTGAAAGGCCTTCTGTCCTCATAGAGGAGCAGAAGAAGGACCTAGTTACGTCAGTTAAGAAGGACAGGAACAATCGGGAAAAGAATGCTCAATGCATTGCTTTTGAGCATGGTGTATCCAAATCCACTGTTCTTCGAGTCCTTCATGCAGCCAATCTGCACAAATGAAAGCCCACCACTAAGCCAGGCCTCACTGCTTCTATGAAGGAAGCCCGACTTCAATTTGCCCTCCGACATCAGCATTGAACCCTTGAAGACTGAAAGGATGTTATATGAACAGACAAGACAAGCGTACTCTTAGGGCACCACAGAGGGGCACTTAGAGTGTGAAGGACATCAGAGGAGCGATTTGCACCTGACTGCACGAGACTTCGTTGGAATGGGGCGTCAGAGTTTATGTTCTGGGGCTCATTTTCATACAACAGAAAGGGTCCGTTTCATTGCTGGAAGAAGAAGACGGCAAAGGAGAAAAAAGCGGCAACGGAGTTCCTAGAACGCTGGAACAAGAAGTTAGAACCAGCTGCTAAACAGGAATGGGAACTTACTAATGGGATGAGACGACTCTGAATGAATCGAACTAATCCAGACAAGAAGCCTCAATGAAAGTTCACTGCCAAAAGAGAAGCAGTCACACAAGGCAAATTAAGAGGGGGAATTGACTGGTACCGTTACCAGAAAGTTATCCTTGAGCCTAAGCTCATACCCTTTGCCAAAGAGTGCATGGTGGCTTGTTCAGGCACAGTTGTTCAGGAGGATAAAGCCCCTGCCCATAATTCAAAGCATCAGAGACCTGTTTATGCGTTAGCTCAAGTGAAAAGATTCTTATGGCCAGGAAACAGCCCTGATCTCAATGCAATTGAGCCTACCTGGTTCTATATGAAATGAGAAACCACCAGGAAAGGAGCCCCTCAAGCTCAAAAGACTGCAGAAAGTGTGTGGACTCGGGTGTGGAAAGACCTTCCACAATCCATGATTCAGCGGTGGATCAAGCGTATTCCACGTCATATTCAGGAGGTCATTCACCTCAAAGGAGCCAATGGATACCGTGAGAGAGCGCTGGACGACAAGGAGAATCGAGTTCGACGGACGGAGGATGAACGACAACGAAGTCAACGATATGTGAGGGCGACAGCGAGGGTGAAGGAGACTGCGGAGGTTGTGGAGGCTGTGGAGGCTGTGGAGGCTGTGGACAATGATGTTGAGGATGTCGATGAGTCAGAATGGGGCAGTGACGTTGCCATTGACCTATGGTAAACACCATTAGTTATCGGCGACAGCGAGGTTATTTTGGACAGGAAACCCCTTGTAATTGTGGCGTTATTAGCTGCATAATTAGCGTGTCTCATTACTAAAGGCCTGTAGCTTCGTAGACGTCGATTAGATGGTAAGGACAGACAGAGCCTCTAAAGTAATCCATTTCCATCACAATTTTCCCTCAGATCAGAGACGGATCCCCATACGTTGCCACCACAGTTACAAGAGAAATGCCGTCGTCTCTTGCTTCGGTCTTTGCGCGGCTCCTTTCCGCTTATTGAACCCGTTTCAGCCTTCTTGTATATAGCTTGACTTTACTGCCAACATACTCTGTCCTCCGTCAGATCTTGAGTGCCTGCTTTTCATGAACTTCTAGCTTGTGAATACGCAAACGCCTAGTTGCTGCTGGCGGAGGTAACGGCTGAGGGTCTGCTTCCTATGCCAATTCCATTCTGTCGACCAGTCGAGGGCTCCCCCTCAACGCCATCTGTCGGCATATAAGAGTTTTTCATTAAGCTCAAAGGCAATGGGAATCCAGGAATTGCTGAGTGCTCTGGGTGATGAAGTGTCTGATCCAGAAGAAGGTACGAGGCGCGGATTGTCGAAGTATTGAGCATCGGGTACTGACATGGAATATGGGTGGAATCTTTCCTTCTCTTTTCGCAAGCGTTGCCTTCTCAGAATCTTGGCTTTGTAAACTCCAAGGTTTCTTCATTAGAATTAACCATCGTTGGCAAGGATCTGGTCATTCACCAGTCTCCCACGATTCTATCCTCCAATAGAGCTGCAGGAACAACGGGCGCAGGTAAGTTAACACATCACGATGAACATTGTTCAGGGTCCTATGCTGATTACTACCTTGCAGTCGTATGGAAGGTTACTCCTTTGGTTGCAGAATGGATAGCCTCAGCGCAGAATATCTTGTTCAGACATGGAATACTTAACATCAACTCGACGGTCCTTGAGCTGGGCTGCGGCATTTCTGGCATCGTTGCTTTGGCCTTGGGACCTAACATTGGCAAATACGTTGCCACGGATCAGGGCTACACACTGAAGCTACTGAAGCAGAATATTGCAGAGAATGCTCCAAATTTAGCGAGGCCTTCTCACAGAAACCAAAAACGGGATGACAACATCCCAACGAAGGCTGTCCGAGCCGCTTGCAGCACTGCTACCGGGAACATTCACATCATGGCCTTAGATTGGGAGCTTGACTCGCTGTCTATATTACCTAAGATCCTCAAAGCAGAGGACCTCGACGTCACTGGTCCAGCGAGCGGAGGCGTCGATGCAGTCATCGCTTGCGACTGCGTCTACAATGAAACGCTCATTGAGCCACTCGTGAAAACTTGTGTCGATATCTGCCGGCTACGCCATGATACTCCAGAGCACAAGCCGACTCTATGCATTGTCGCGCAGCAGCTTCGCTCACCAGACGTTTTCGAGGCATGGCTCTTGGCATTCTACAATGCGTTCCACGTATGGAGGATGCCGGACAGCCTACTGACAGAAGGCTTGAAGGAGAGCTCTGGCTTCGTGGTCCACGTCGGAACTCTGAGGAATTGACAATCTGACGCGACACGTAGCTTCAGCGATTGGCATCATAAGACGAGGAACATTCAATGCGGTCTGTGGCAGTCCGCCAAACTATATGTTGGGGTACGTCTACCCTTGATAGTCGAAACCTACTTCTCTGATGATACCTATCTGAATCGTTGTTGAAATCCGAGGACATCGTTGTCGTGGGGAGAACTGCATAGGCCTGTCTGAGATACGAAGTCTATTATCTGATTGATGCCTCACAAATATGTGATCATCGCTGACGCGAAGGCTCAGTAGAGATAAGAAAAAAGCCCAGAAGTATCTAACCAGCTGAGCGCGTTCACGTCGCTTATGAGATAGATGTGGAAGCCTCTTAAGCATTGAAGCACTGCTAGAGCAGGCCATGCAGAAGAAAATTTATCAGCAGGCTCCCCAATGGGGAAAATGCGCATCCAAAGCTAACCTGCGATGCCAAAGTTCAAATTCGCTAGAATGTGCTGAAATGTCAATCGCCTCAAGACGATTTAAGTCACAAACGGACTGACTCAACCTTGACGACATCCCGACCATGGCTGCTCGGCGCCTCGTGGAGTGACCGCTCGTTCCTTGACGCAGTGAGTGTACCAAACTCCACGCTTCATGCAGATTGGTGTCTGAAGTTTCTGGAGGCATTCTTCTCTGCAAACCGCATACGCTTCCCGAGTTGATCCCAGATCGACGCCGACAGGCTACGCTTTCTGATATGCACCTTAGGGCGATCGAGCTCGGGGTTTGCTTCATCCGCCTTCTCTGTGAGGTCCAGTAAAGCGTCTTCATAGAGTTCGGCCCCCAACGCCGGTGCTGATTCGCCTGTCAAACCGTCAAACAGCGGTATGCCGTCTCCGTATATGTCCAATTCTTGATGAGCTTCTGTCGACTCCGCGATGACTTCCTTCTTGACGGAAACTGGCTCCTCATCATCCTGAACGTTATCTTTTCCGAAAAATTCCTGTCCGACATCTGTGACACAAGCTAATCTGCTTGACCCAGCGGTATCGACGGCCAAGTTATTCGAACCCATTATATGCTCACGCAAAAGCCCACACTTCTCGATGGCGTCTTTCTGGTCTGCATACATCCCTTTGCGCTGGTGCGCTTTGACGATATGGGTCAAGAATCCGTGTACTGTTTTGAAATTCATCTTCGTGCAGGAATCAACATTGCACCTCAAGTAAACGAACCGACCATCAGACGGCCGGATCCACATCGGTCGACCTTCACCGTCATTGAAGTCCGGCGGGCCATGGCGTTTGTCGCCTGCTCGCGATGCCCCACCTCCACGTTTTCTGGTGGTCTTCGGTGAGCTCCTGAATAGCACTGTGCCAGGAGACCCAGGGCTGGGATGTAAAGCCGAACTGAGTAGGCCTGATAATGGCTGCGCTGGAGTCACGCCTCCCTTTGCGATACTACCAACAACGTCCTGACCGGCATCTTCACTCTCCGTCGCGGCTTTACTGAGCTGTCTTTTCCTCGCTCTCATTTCCTGCCTTCAGTCAGCCATGACTATTCATCGTGAGGTCTCTGCAATACCCGCCTTTCTAATGCAGAGCATAGGGAGACTTACATCCTCCTCGTTCTCGCGCGCCTGCTCCTCCAAATGCCACTTTGCGTCCTCAGAACCACGCTTCTTCGCCGCCTTTTCGTCTTCAAAACGCCGCGTTTCGAGTACGTCCTTGCGTGCCGCGATCATACGTGCTTCGAGCTCTTCGAGTTGCCAAAGACGAGCGTTGATTGCGTCCAAGGTATTCATGCTGCTGGCGACTTCAGGAGTGGTGCTGCCGGCTGTCATTGTTGCCTTGCTGAATAAGAATTAGAAATGAATCGGATAAGGAAGTGCAATAGAACAAGCTCGGAGTCCGTGCTAAGACGTGAAACCGAGAAACTTGACGCGTGAAGAGAAAGTATGCGAGATGATGATGTCCTTGTCAGAGGAGAGTGTTGAAGGCCACATATCACCACGATGCGATGGCGCTGTGTCCAGTAACAGTGACGAGTGTCTGGCCGCGGCAGGTGATGCTGGACGTGACAAGACGGTGAAGGTGAAGTGATGACCAACCTTCTCTCTTTCAATGTAATCAAAGAGAGGGTTATTAGAGAATACGCATGGATATGAATAGCGCAAGTATGTGGCAGTGGGCTCCAATAATCATACTGCGGATGAGCTGTAAGCAACGACACGGTGATGAGAGTAGGATGATGGATCCGCCGCGAATCAACTTCCAAGCTGAACAGCTTATTCGTAGAGAAAGACACACATGAGTTCTGCGGTTACAACACTTTAGGCCCGGAGTGTTCCATTCAAGTAAGATCAGTTCGATTAGTAGCTCCGCCTCGAAATCTTAGGGCTCAACCACACCACCTCATCTACCCTTCACAACTCGACTCGTGCGAGCCTCTGAGCATCGGAGAGATCAACTCCCGCTCACCACTATCCACAAAAAAGCAACACTACGGCCCAGTACTCCCACCCTTCTTAATCCTCACCGCCGCAAAAACTATCCGCGGCCCAAATCACTAACAAACTCTCTACTTTCAATGACCCCCCGTACCAGAAACTCGACATCCTCACATCCGCTCACCTCATCTCATCTCCTCCCAAACACCTGACGCTGCGTGCCCGCTCAATAGAGTCTTTTCATATCGACATCGTCTCCAAAGCAAACCCCGTCACCCTCCTCCCAATCTCATGACCTCACCATCCCAGCTCCCTACGGCTACCCCACACAAACACTGTCTACTTCACGAATACCGTGCCCTTCTACCGGACCTCTACTCTCCACCCTAACTTCCACTCCAAACACAACCTACCAAATCCCATCTAAAGACTCAAGACACCTACTTTAGCCCTCACTCCCTTGCACGGTATGTTAAACACATGTTCACCAAGTACACCGTCAATCGTATCGTCACAAGTGACTGGAAACGGTGTTCTGCAAGCCTTACTCAATTCCAGAGCAAACGAGTGGCAGAGCCTCGTGTGAGGAGATTATGCATTGGCATTAGTAGTAGTAGACGCTAAACTGCCCTATTGTATACCCTGGTATCTCTTTGGGAACCAACCATGTCTAACGCTGCGCCCTTTCCGGACATAAACCGCAATGGACAAAAGAAAACCCCAAGCTACCGTGAACATCTCTCCCCCTTTACGCGTGGATCATCTGCTGTACCTTCGGGTACACATGCACCATCCGGACATACAAATCCGGATGATCCCTCATCAACACCTCCGGATCCCACGCGGCGGCAACGAAGAAAGTGTCCACGCCGCTGCCAATGGGCGTCATGAAGATCTGGCAGACTTGTAAGCCGATTAAGAACGAGAAGGCCATGACGACAGGTGTGAAAGAGCCGGTTCTGTTGTACTCGGGCTTGGTAAATTCGAGGTAGAGGTATGCGAGCAAGGAGCAGAGATAGGCGACGAATGTGGAGCCCATTGTGAGGACGGGCCCGACGAGACAGTCGTTGACGAGGGCGTCGATACCGCGGTTCTTCATCATACTGGTGAGAGCGTTAGTAGATGCCTGATTTAATAGCTTGAACAAGAGCAACGTGCGGAGACTTACGTCCAGGTGTCCTTTGCAGAGGGTATGTAGGCTTTACCATAAAGCGCGCAGTTGCTAAACGCATAACGATTGAAGAATTGAACCGCCCAATCTAAGATACCCACGAAGCATCCCAAGACACAAAACGCCATACTCCCGACAATGTTGCCTTGTTGGGCCTCTTGCTGCTGGGCAATGCTGACGGCTTGTCTCAACATGTTAACAAGGGCGACAATCAAGCTTCCGAAGCTGATACTGCCGAAGCTGTAAGTCATCGCCCTTCGGAAAGCACCACGTGTAGCACCCTTCGGCATGCCTCCAGGCTTCCCCGAGCAGAAGAACCATGAGCCATAAATCCCGGCAATAGTGGTATGTATGACGTTCTTAATGAACTCTGTGATCCAGTAGCCTGCGAAAGTGATGAAGACTATCAAGCCGATGACCTTTGCAGACGAGCAGCCTCCACGAGAGCAGGCAGGATTAGTCCCGCCGCTGTTGGGCTCGTATTTGACGTAGATCGATACCAGCGTGACAGAGAACCAAGCTCCGAAAGCGAATGCTATGATGCCGCCAATAGCGCTGACTGTGAAGACGTGACCGTAATTCTTGGCTACATCCATCGTGGTCTGCAGCATCAGCACACTGAACGGTATCCTGGGAATCCAGGAGATGAAGCAGATAATGGTGAAGACACTGAAGATGGCAAATACTATCGCGGCTGAGTAGTAGTGGCGCGTGAAATAGTACACCGCCGTCGCAACACCAATCACAATGTTTAAGATGCCCGTGATCCAGATGAACTGTTTTGTAAAGGCGCGTGCCATGGTGAAGTAGAGCCAGGAAGAGACAAACGCGACGCAGAGAACGAAGGCGAAGAGGACGACAGTATTCGTGTTAAGGGAGAAGTTGTTGTGGCTGCCGTAAATCCCTCCTCCACTGTATGACTTGTGGGAGGCATAGCCCTGAAGTGATAGACCAGACACAGCAACGAAGCCAAGAAAGGTTAGAATCAACTGCAGTGAGAGACGTTAGTGGACGTGCCTCAATCTTCTTAAAAGAGATGATTTACCAGTATACCAGCCCAGAGATCATTGTACTTCGGTCTATCCAGCTTGAAGGCTTGAGCAAACGTGGTTTTGTCACCCTGTACTTGCGGCGCGCCTTGAAAGTCCTGTCCATAATTCGGCGGTGCTTGCTGGTACTTCGGCTCTGGTCCACCTTGATAGCTATTTCCAATGCCATTGTTGTAAGCTTGTGGAGGGTACTGCATAGTTGGCTGGCCATTATAGTAGCTGTCGGCTGCTCCACCATGCTGAGGTGCCGACATTGCTGATGACTGAAGGTGGATGGGATGAGAGTATTAATTGAAGCTTGAGAATTGTAGTTGATAAGGCCAATGTTTTGGTTGAGTAATGAACGTCAAGAATATTTTGTTGTCGTGAACATTGGTCTGAACTCGAGCGCAACTCGAAGGTGTCGAGTTGGGAGAACTTCACGAGCCGAGTTTTTCGTGTAACACTCGCCCTTCTGTTGAACTCGGAATCAGCAGAAGTAGAAGTGGCGAGTGATATGCTTGTTGGAGCTCCTCCTTAATCGATTGGAGGGAACTCCAGTACATGTCACTGCCATGTTCAGGAAACGACGTGTTTGGTTTTCCGACTACGTCAGATTGCCGCGATTGATTGACATCATGGGTCTTTGGCGAATTCGCATCCCCAATACCCATACAGAAGGAATGGACAAGTCTGTTAGACGCTTGGCGAATAAAGCACGTTCTTGACCATGCTAACGCCGAGCAGAGTCAGAGCCACCTCTGATAGTTAACCCACTTACGTCACCAAATTTTGCTCTAGATACAGCGTAATCTGCGTGCTACCGGATTGCCCTTTACTATATCCTGTTCTCTAACCCTGACCTTACGCCGATGCTAAAGGAAAAGCGGTCAAAGAACATCAGTTTTCTACAGAGTATGTGGTAGAGAGATAGCAGACTTGCTATCGATATAAAGCGTATTTCATATTTCTATATCAAACCGGATAAAAATCTAGTTCGGTTGCGGGTACTTGAGTATTAGATTACAATGGACCGGATCGTCAAGGCTGCCATAATAGGCATCTCTATTATATTGTCTTGTCAAAACAAATTGAAGAAGTCGTTTTCCCTCTCGCATGTGTGGGATGGCTGTAAGGGCTAAAGGACGGAGCAGCTTAATTTTTCTCTTTATTAGACCCTCATCTTATTGCGTAATATATATTTTTCCAAGCCACTTGTTCTTCATAGAAGCGTTGGTGGTTTAGTGGTAAAATCCATCGGTTTGTAGTTCCCAATAGTCCGATTAGTTATCAAGCTAACGATATGTCTAGTTGCCATCGATGGGCCCCGGGTTCGATTCCCGGTCGACGCAAGTTTTTGTTTCCTCCTGTTTTTTGTTATCTTGTTTGATGTTTTAGACTTGCACTCCCAAGATACTGTAGTCCCTGCTATCTTTTTATTAGTGATGCTTCCTGATCGCACCGACTCAGGGGCATGCGGGTAACAAAAGGGCGAATTACCGCGATGATCCCTCTAAGGTCAATTTCCTACTCAAACGACCCCTCTAACTACCATTACCAACCTCTCCTACCACCGCAAAATTTAAGCAATTCGGCTAACTGTTATATAGGAATGACGTCAATTATCACCAGCCTGATGTTGAATCAGGCCATGGTGTTGAGCGCAGCCGCCGGCCCCGGCCACCACCACCACCACAATGGCCGATCGAGCAACCACGCCAATCCTGAAACCTCGCGAGGATGGTCAACACTTTACACAACCTTGAACAGAGTCAACATTATGTGTTGAGAAGCGCAAACGCTCAATTTCCGCGCCGGCAAGTGAACCCGACGTTGACATGACTTCTGCCCCGGAAATAGTATCCTTGGATGATGCGTAAGCAATTTTGTCTAACATCTGGCGCAATAACTCCTGTACGTCTTTTCCAGACGGAGCGACGCTGACCCTATTTGATTAGGGTCCGGCCTACAAAGCGACAGCTTAGAGACAGTTCGGCGGAGATTCAGGGTGATTCCGCGTTTGAGGAGCTGGAAATGTCACAGAGTATTAACGGCCGTCAGGCATATCACCCCCATCTCTGGCATAATGTCTACGAGCAGCGCCAATCCAACCACGGCCCGCAACCTTACACATCCGACGGAGCACCATTCCCCCTCCCAAGCTTTCGATGCGATTTTGAGTAATCAAAGCACCAACACCAATCCAAAGCCTTTGCAGCTGCAGCATGTGCTCGAGGAACACCCGCACAAGACTATCATGGGAGCCAGTAGGCCTTCATCTCGCCAAACTCGGAACCAAATTGCGAAGATTCTGCATGATCGAACAATTGAGCGGTTGAGAGAATGTCATGTTGACACTAGCACGCTCGGCCAGGAGCGATTCTCCTGGCTTTCTCCCGAGGACGGTCATGTGCAAGATTCTCATGTCCTGGCTCTGTATGAGACATGGATGAGGAATCCAATGTTGATTACAGATCATGATCTACAATCTATGATCGCAATAAAACCTTCAACTGCTGCATCACCGAAACCTTCAAATGGCCGGGTTGGCTACATCCGTTCCTGGGAAATGAAGGCCGCTGAACTGGATAAGCTTATCCGTCATATACGGCAGAGTGGGAAAAATCTCTCGGAGGTGGACAGATGGGCACATGCAACTAGGGTTGCTGATTCGGATACAATATTGACTATCCGTTATGTTGCTTAAGTTAAGGTGAGTCTGTGCTCTAAATCCTCTTGGATTTCTCCTTTTAACCAGCTTCAACAGGCCCCACAAAGTCCTTGGGACCGCCATAGAGCAGACCTCTCTAACAGCAGGAAGACGGGTAAACTGAACGGACTTTTTGCGGCATTCCTTACTGCTTTGGAGGATACCCTACCCACGGTCTATCAACAAGCCCGCGTTTGGTTCTTGACAGAGTCAATCATAAAAGAATCTGAAACGAGCAACTCCGCCGGTCCACATCAGATCACGATTGATGAAGTTGAACAACATCTAGTCGCACGGTTCGATTATGAAACTCTACTCAATCGTCAGATAGGAGGCAAGGACCCGCCGTTCACGCCATCGCTAGATGATCAAACTCTTTTTTACAATTGCAAGACTAGCGCCTTCTGCACTTTTGCGTCAAAGAAGCAAACGCAAACCTCGGAAGTGATAGCAAAGCTGGAGCTTCTATTCGCTGACATACAACAATTTGCGAATAACAACCCCCAAGAGACCGATGCAAAGAGGTTTCAAATGGGAGACGAATATCGTGGTGGTCAAGCATAGACAAGCAAGCTGCGAATGGCAAATGGCCAGACCGGGATGCCATGGTCTTGATACCTCACCTGCATCCAGGCCGCTTAAGACATGGCACATATAACGCATGTTACTCTTCATGTTATACTCCTCACATACTTTTTGACTCTAGTGTATATCCAGGTGGCGATCGAGAAGGCTTTGTCACAAGTGACCAAGAAAGGAGAACAATCACGGAATCCAGTTTTGCAACGGTACCGTATTTGCCAGGAGATCATGTTGAAAGCCAATCAACGTCTAGTCCGAATCAATTTTTTCGATGCATTTGACAAAGCTAAACGTGTTCTCGAGGCCGCTTGGGCGTGCGAAAGGATTATCGAGCAACCAAACTTGGTCTATCTGAAACAAGCCCTCCTTGAGAATTCTGAGCTCTCTGAGGATTATCCTTACAGGCGGTCGGGCTGTTGGTAAAGCAAACACACATGCGCGGCGCTCCCAACTTGAGGAACTCTGGGATAAGAATATCCCGGGTCTGCACGATTACATAACGCACTGTACGCACAGCGATGAGGACGGCCAAAGAGAAAAGTGGATTAAGGACTGCGCGAGAGCTCCCAGGGATATTTTTTTCCTTGCGTGGGTTCTCGGGCAGCGCCAGCCAGAAACATTGCCTTCAGGATTTCGTGACATACTTTTAGCTTACGGACCGAAAGCCTCGAACCTCTCGGAAAGGGTTATAGCTTTCAACGAGTACTGTATTGCATATGCCAAAAAGTACCCTCCACAAGAAGGTTTCCAGATGCTTGACGAGTATCTGAGTGCAGAGCAGATGGACGGAAGAAAAATCCGGGTCAACAAGGATAGGCTGGCGACAATTAAGTGGGAGGGAGATGATGATATCCAGCGGATCCTGACAATTCCAGTACCCACCACTGCTGTTCCAATAAAGGCAGATGAAGCAATACGTACAATCCACTTCCATCCAGCAGGAATCGATATTAAAGCTGCGGATGGCACGGCCTTCTTGTTTAAGAGAGGCCAGAGGGCTTCTTCAAGAGCCACCCTGGATGTCTTGCATTTTCGGACGATAGAGAACAAAATCAACCAAACATTGGTACCCAAGCTTTGGGAGGAAGTTACTGGGCTAAAGTACAACGACGCCTTCGCGACACCGACGAGTGCACCAGTCATCTGGTTGGGTAGTAACCAAGTTCTAGCAGCACCACTGGTTCGACCTGACCTACCATCTGACCAGACATTCAATGTAAGGCACGCTACTTCAGGAGGGCCAGGTCTGAGTTTTTTCTGGCCGGGGCGGCTATTATAAAGCGAGACCAAGTTTGGCCTCTGAAGGTAAACATCAAATGGCATCAGTACGGCGCGCTTGTTGGAGTGAGATGATGCTGATTTTCGATAGCCGAATGATGCGCTTTGGCTATTGAACGAGTATTTAGATGCTTACCTTCCCAACGAAGGAGGGTTCTGGATGGGGTCATCCAAAGCCGCCAGAGGTTGCACTCGTCCGTCATCTTGTACTCCACTTCAAGCGGTCACATTCATCAATCCATAGTTAGAGTATCATCAATCTTGGTATTGTTTTCATATGCCGTATGCCGTACAGTGTCATGGTACGCGTGCCTTGAACGCGCAACGCCGACAACCACCTAGTCCTTTCTCACGGCGCGTGGAATAGCAGCGGGCCGTCCATAATAACCCTATTGAAGTCCATCAAGAAGAGCATGAACCAACCAAGCATAAGCGAAAAAGCCTCGAGGTCCGGAACGCCCCGTGACTGTGGAGAACGACAATATTGTCGTACGCAATAGGACGTAGAATAGTGAAAGGTATGTTCATGAAACCACCAAGCCGGGTCCGTCACCTCTTCGACGCCATCATCTCAGGGAGATCTTAGGAAAGGTCTTGCGTTCCTGAATGTTGACACTGAGCTCGAGGATACCCTCCTCGGTACCGATAAATCTACATTGTCGCATCAGCACGCATTCTTTGATCTAGAGTTCTTAAGCAGGGACTTGCAGCTGCCTCCCATCCTCACTCCACCCTAGTCCCATGGTACCAAGACCCGCATCTGGGTCATCATTTCGATATCTCGCGCTCCTTAGCAGATCAACTTCATACCTCTCCAACCCTTCACCTCCCCCATCATACAGTTGCCGTATCCTCTGGTTCCTTGTTGCTTCCATCCTTGCCCATTGTTGCTGTCTGCGTTCAAAGTTGGCTTCAATAGCTGCTTCGCGTTCACGTCTGAGGCGAGTGGCTGCGTCGGGAAGAGGGCCCGATTGCATTGCCGCTTCAATGGTCTGCCAGGGGTCGGTATTTGATGTGCTCGGAGCTGGAGGGTTAGCGCTCGAGAGACGAGTTGGGGAGACAGTGAAGGTAGATGAGCCTGTCCTGGGAGCGAGAGTCGATGGTGTAGGTTCATTGGCGCTGTTAGTTGAGACAACGATGGAGCTGCGACGACGAGGCTGGTACGTGCGATCGCCAGTACGAGATCGCTCCAAATTGCGTTCACGAATGTAGTCACGCAGCGTTGCGCTGGCCCTGGAGCTTGTCGATGAGGATGTTGTAGGAAGACCCATGTACTCCTCGTAGGACACATCATCATTAGGTACTCGAATTGTACGAGGCGGAGGTAGATGATTGACGCTAAAAGGACTTTGCTGTTGAGCTTCTGCCCTTTCTCGCTCATTCATACGTTCGCGAGATGTGCGCAGGGTATCCAAGAGTTGTCTCTCTCGTTCAGTGAGGCCTTGAGCAGATGATTCGGGATTACCAGGTCCAACTTCCCGAGCTTCACGTTGGAGTCTACGTCGTTCAGCGGAGGCCTCGATATAATCTGCTGCGAAATTGACTGCTGCAGCATCGTCTTGCGCGTCCCGGGCCTCGCGATACTGCCGGACGAACCGAGCTTCAGTGTTCAATGCTCGTAGCTCGGGGTGGATGAGATCATCTGCCAAGTCGGTGACCTCAGCGCGGTCAATCTCCGGATCATCTACGTCAAGCTCGATGGTCTGTCGGGAGCGGAATGCATGACGGGCGTCTGCAACGCAAACCCTTCCATGATCTTCTGCCCACGCCAGTAGATCCCATGGTGCAGGAGAGAAGCACATAGACCGAGGTGCACCTATTTGGGAGGCTGGAAGCGGTAGAGATGGCCTTGAAGAACGGAAAACCTCAATGATTGCATCGTCGTCATCTTCTGCCGCCTGGATCGAGCTTGTGTCGAAAATAGTGATTATCCCATGTTGCGAAGCAACCGCGCATATATGACCTGAAGGTGAAAATGCAGTTGTAAAACACATCCCCCCATCTTCTGGACCCGTGACTTGAAGTAATGGACTAGCAAGCAGTTGCCATTCGTTCCGCAGCAGGACTGGTCCATTCTGTACCTGAATACTCCCGGAAGTCACCCTTCTATGAAAATAAGCATGTGGCTCATCGCCAACTGCAACGAGCAGGCTCCCATCTGGTGAGATCGTAGCGTGGTTCATCGCGGTTGGAAAGTGGAGAGTGTCGAGACTGCATGATTGCGTTAAGGAGAATATGCGGACAGTATGGTCATTGTTTGTCATGACTGCAATGAGTTCATCCTGAAACTCCTTGCCATCACCCCGCAACCGATGTATTGTAACTGAGTTGACAATGTCAGTCCCTAGCTCCTGTATCTGCACCTCGGCCTTCCTGACGCCTATGAAGTCGGAGTCGGGCGTGCTCCCTGTTAAGAACTGATGCGCCTGAAATCTTGACTCTGGGTCAAGATCCAGAGGCAACAGGGCGTCAACTTCGGCGTGACGGGGTGAGGATCTTGGACTCCGCCCTTCTAGTCCATCGGCCCCAACCTTCACGAAAGCACATCGGCCCTTGTCTAGTCCACCCACGGCAATCCAACCGAACGCTGCCGCCAAGCATATTGGTGCCCATGGTAATACAGCGATGAGCTCCCGCTTCCGTGTTGAGGTGTGCAAGCAGTAAATGTCCTTATTTGAGGCGTAGTAAATGAGACCTGGATCAGTGGTGCTGATGTAGTTTCGAAGCTGCCAGTGTCTACAGTGCAGATGAGATCATAAGCGTCTCGTGCGAAAATTGTTGCAGAGAGGGATAGCTCACTTGCTAGGGATCTTGATAGGATAGAAGGTTCGCTTTGATGGCAATATGAGAGACTCCGTGGCCTGACACCTTAGGGCTGTCAGCATAATGGGGAGACGACTTGGACCATCCTAACCTACAAAGTCTCCTCAACAGTCATGTTGCCGTGGCTGTTATCGGATCATCACCTGAAGCCTCTGCGTTGATTTGTCGTTGCTCTTGGCTTGGACCGAGCTTCGGGTCGCGCGTAGTTTGTGTGCTAGTGAATTAACTCATGCGGTAAAGCGTGTCGTATCCGGTTAGCCTCGACTTCGCCGCCTTTTACAGCTGCCCTGTATTTCTTGCTGCCTTCCCCTCCGTTCCGTTCATCAAGCACCCTCCGCTAAATGCTTAGCTCAAGAACTCATTTCTGGGCCCGCAGGAGTGTTAGAATTAATCGTTCAATCAATCAACCAACCTACCAAACAATGTTTCGAGTTGCAATCAATGAGATACAACAAACCGGAGCCAAGATGGGCAGCTCACATAATGCGTCGGACTTACCGCTTCAACCTAGTGCATCCCAGAATGATGGCAGCGATATACTAGGTAGACCCACAAATCAAACTGCGAGACCCGTGGCGGGACTCCAAGGCGACACGTTGCAAGGTCTACTACGAGGTCAGGAAAGGATTGAGAATCAAACGTTTCTACGCTGCATCCTAGCATTCTAGACCCCTGTCTACCCAGATCACATCTGAACTCAGAACGGTGGCGGCAATTGCTCCAAGCGCCAATTCAGGTGTCTGATGACGAGTTGAAATCTCTTTTCGACTTGAAGGAATCAACAAAGATATCAACTACCCTGTCTCTGAGTCATCGGACTTTGTACGTTCGCTCTTTCAAGCTAACGGTACAACAACTCCACTTCATTATTACCAAATGGGAATATCAGGAACGCTACTTCAGCGAATGCCTCGAATGGGTGGAGATGACGAAAACGTTGAATCTTGATGACCTTGTCTTTATTCGATACATAGATAGGGATAACGAGCGATACTCGCTAAGCTCGATTCGTACATGACCTTTCCCAAAACCGCACGGCTGGAATTCTTCGAGCTTTCTTAAGAAGCATGTTTGATATTTTCAAGTCTCTTGCAGAGACATGCACGATCTATGAATTCATCGATTTCAGTGCGCAAAGCCATGCCAAAGGAGAGCTGAAAGAAAAATCATTGATTGCATTGTTTGGCCACTCGTCATTGCTTAACAAGCAACTTGGTGGCTTTTACAATGACTATGCCTCTTCAGGACACGAGAAATCATTGTTTCTCTCGCTGGACACCCATGCATTTGAGCGACTAGAAGAGTGTGATATCGGAGCTCAATATCAAGAGGCCTTACAATTTTGGACCGCAAGAATGCAGGCTTTCGCCAACAGCAACCCAGATTCCACTCGCACAAATGGAATTCAATTTTCTGACGCTTTCAGGAATCAGATCTTGAATCAAGGGCTACCTACAACCATACTTGAAACTTTCAGCCTACTTGTTTTCATAGGCGAGCATGCCCCAATGTTGGAGCTCATTAATGCCTATGGCTTTTGGGCGGGCAAAAGTGCAGCCACGAATTTACTGAAAAGCAGCCTTTCTCGACTTTCAACCTAGGAGAATGGCAGATCGATTTGGAACGGGAACGACGTTGTTGCCGGCAGTAGCAAATGTCGACTGCCAGTTGTAGATCTATGGAATTGGCTTAAACACAAAGATTCAGAACAAGCTATTTCATTCCTTGGAGAATACATGAAGATTACGGAACCTCTGATCACAGTAGGTCTGGGTGCTAAGACCATCTCAGCGATTTGTTCAAGGTTCAAAAGCTCAATGGACAATCCTGATCCCATGTATCCATCCTGGTATGGACATGCATCATTCTCACCACTTATCAGCTCGACAGGTCTTAGAGATGACTATGTGGATCGTTCTTTTGACTATTTCTATCACTGGGGAAGAGCTTGCCCGGGCTTCAACGCAGCCACGGCAACAAGTGTTGAATGATATCGTTTCACGTGTTAATGACAGGCTTCAAAAGACTGGGATTGCTGCCGAGCTCGAGCAAACAAAGGCAGAGCTGATAATGAGTCTCAGGACAGCAAGAAGCAGGCGTAAAGAGCATTTTGAAAACCCGATTGAAGACAGATATGAAGGCGTTCGCCGCCCGAGAAATGGAAATCGTGGTACGTATATTCTAACTTTGAAAACAACACTCTCGCTCATGAATGAAAGGGGCGGATGCTAGAATGCGGTATTGCGCAAGGCCTGCCAGGCTCCTCCTTTCGATGCCAGCAGATAGAGACGCTTTGGTCCCGAAAACTTGACGACCTTCACATCAACACACCTCGATCAGAAAAGGCTAAGTGGCGGGACTGGCCTCTTTTCGGAGTGGGTGAGGGAGGCTCATTCTTTGCAAGGGCATTAGAGGACGTCCCTGAAGAACAATTTCTCTTCATTTTGGCCGAATGGCTTCCTCCTCGCCTTCATAATGCCTCTGCTTCCGCGATCTCTAAAGCGGAGCGCCGTGATATTGTCAACTCTGCAATCTCGAAATGGCGTACTTTGATGACCCGGAGCGAGCTTAGAGCAACGTCACCCCTGCCATCCGCGGTATACGGAACTTCATTGAACAATAGTCGCGTTCGTATATCGACGAACAGAGTGATTCGATTAGATATCGAACTCCAAATGGGCATTAGTGTACTGTCGCATTGGTCGGCCCAAAAACAGCAGTGCCCAAAGACGAGGATGATGCGCGATACATCTGGTTGTGAGTAATATGAGGAAATCTTCTTGCTATCGTTAACGCAGAATAGCACTCCCGATGGCTCGACATTCGTTCAAATGAGGGGCAGAGTTACAAATTTTCAGGGTCAACCGGTAATTCGACGTTCAATTTGGCTCGCATGGTTTCAGGAATAGATGTGGCTACGGACCCCCTTCTAGGTCGTAAGATTTGGGAATTATGGGAGCGAGAAACCGGGCTGGACTATGCTATCAGTCTAGCAGAAACTTCTGCATACACACTTCCTAGGCCATTATCCCCTGGGCAAGAATGCAGGCAAGAATGCCTGCCACCGTCATTCTGGTGGTGAAGTCTTCACCGGAGATCCACAGAACTGGGAACGTTATCAGGATCAGAGTTTCTGGTCCCGTTTTCTAGCGTAAGTGTCATTCCGTTCCTGTCGTTTTAGACTGACAGATCTTCGAATCTAGTTTTGTATATCAGTGCAAATGGCAATATCACCCTCAAATCTTGAACCTTCGAGCTGTCGCGGCATCCCGTGAGATTCTTCAACCTTGAATTCCTTCGTGGTATCGTGAAAGAGCGGACGACTGGATGGGGTCAGGGAACTGTCGAAATGAAAGCAAAGATCTACGATATCGGCCCACGAAGAGATGTTCTCAAAACACTTGGATAGGTTTTTAGAGATGCGAAACGGATATTTCTTGCCGAGACTTGAACGAGGGAATTGAATTACGCTGTTTCTCCAGAACTTTGAGAAGGAATGTGTAATAGTAATCACTCAGACAAAATAGGTTGTTTCAGTCTTAGAGAAATATTAAAGCCTATCTCTAAATTTTGAAAGACAGGTGGCCGCACGCAACCTAATACTTTAAGTCTGCTGCAAATGTCAATATGGTGCAAAAGCGGGTAAAAATAATATATATATACCTATTACAAAGCATATTCCCAATATAGCCCGGTTAGCTCAGCGGTTAGAGCGAGAGGTAAATTAATTACGTTCTATCGCTTCGCTTCAGTGCTCATCCAATACAGATTGCAGTCATAAATTTCTACTATCTCTAGGTCCATCGTTCGGTGAGGGTTGAAGCTACAAAAACTTCCAAACTCTTTCTAATCTTTCGCAGAATCGGTGATCGGGCTTACCGTGATTCGAATTGTTGATCTTTTTAATCCTTTTGGCAAGTCAGACCTGCGGCCGCCTTGACAAGCTAGGCTTTGCAGGCTGCCGAGTAGGTGTTCGCCCATCAGGTTCTCTTGAGGTTTTGGTTAGGGTGCAGATGAGTGACTGGAGTGAGAGAGGGACTGCGGGGCTAACCCTACCCTAGGATTGCCAGACATCATCTCCGCAACCTAGCCAGCAATCTAGCTAGCACTTTAGGCGGCTATTTTACATGGTCTGAAAATTATCAATCAGTATTGTTAAAGGAATCAAATACATCAAATTCTAAAATAAAAGCGAAAAGACCTCATAAAACGGCGTCGAGACCATTCAAAATCAGATGCCTTCTCACCTGCACGCAAATATCCGCGTCATGGTGCTTTTAGCCTTTGCAGGCTAGGGTCGGGAAGTACCGTGTCGACAAATGATTCTACCATTTTCTTTCCGCGACGCTAAAATTTGTACTTCAATCTCTGGATACAATTCCGTCTTCACTTTCACGATCTGCTCCTCCCCTTTCGACGTATCCTAATAACTACCTTTGCGCAACATCACAGTCTCTTTCTACAACCACTGCAAGATGTTGCCATCTAGAATACCAAGATCCGTAAGACACTCTTGCGCTTGAATGAATGCGTTTTCATCTGACAATCTGGTGCCACAGCTCCCACGGGCGACTTCTGCGTTCTCACGCTCTTCCGCTATCCGTTCGCCACTTGGCTCATCATTTGTGAGATATAACTCAAATGGTGGTGAGGAGAAGGTCAAGGGCCAGGTCATTGGAATCGATTTAGGTATATCGCTCTCCTGACGCACTCTTCCATCGTGCGGTATTATATATGCTACGATTACTAACAACATATTCTAATCTGCAGGTACTACAAACTCTGCGGTGGCTATAATGGAAGGGAAAACACCCCGAATCATTGAAAATGCAGAAGGTATGCCCCAGTGCTGGATCCGGAAGATTGCGTCCAGAGGCTGATATGCAAATCAATCCAGGTGCACGAACAACGCCATCAGTAGTAGCCTTTGCGCAAGATGGTGAACGATTAGTCGGTATCTCTGCAAAGCGGCAAGCTGTTGTCAACCCTGAGAACACCCTCTTTGCCACTAAGCGTCTCATCGGTCGGAAATTCACAGACCCAGAGGTCCAGCGTGATCTGAAAGAGGTTCCGTACAAGATTGTACAGCACACAAATGGTGACGCATGGGTTGAGGCCCGGGGCCAGAAATACTCGCCCTCGCAAGTCGGTGGTTTCGTACTGCAGAAAATGAAGGAGACTGCTGAGGCTCATCTTAACAAGGGTATCAAGAATGGTGTGGTCACTGTGCCAGCGTATTTCAACGACTCACAACGACAAGCAACAAAGGACGCTGGACAGATTGCGGGACTGAACGTTCTGCGTGTTGTGAATGAGCCTACTGCTGCAGCACTGGCTTACGGTCTCGAGAAGGAGCAGGACCGTGTTATCGCAGTCTACGATCTTGGCGGAGGCACCTTCGATATCTCGATTCTTGAGATTCAGAAGGGAGTATTCGAGGTTAAATCCACCAATGGTGACACTCATCTCGGTGGTGAGGACTTTGACATCATCCTTGTTCGTCACCTTGTTCAACAATTCAAGAAGGATTCCGGGATCGATCTTTCGAATGATCGGATGGCAATTCAAAGAATCCGTGAAGCCGCCGAAAAAGCAAAGATCGAGCTTTCATCTTCTCTGCAAACTGACATCAACCTCCCATTCATCACAGCGGATTCGTCAGGTCCCAAGCATATCAACTCCAAACTCTCACGGTCACAGCTTGAAAAGTTAGTCGAGCCCCTTATTGGCCGGACAATCGACCCAGTACGGAAGGCAATGAAAGATGCCAATCTCCAGGCCAAGGACATCCAGGAAGTCATCTTGGTCGGTGGTATGACCCGTATGCCAAAAGTCACCGAGTCAGTCAAGAGCATCTTTGGCCGTGACCCCGCCAAAGCGGTCAACCCAGATGAAGCTGTCGCTATGGGTGCCGCCATTCAAGGTGCTGTGCTTGCGGGTGAAGTTATGGATGTTCTTCTGCTCGACGTTACTCCTCTCTCGCTCGGTATCGAGACTCTTGGCGGTGTTTTTACTCGCCTGATCAACCGGAACACCACCATTCCTACCAAGAAGTCGCAGATATTCTCTACGGCGGCAGACTTCCAAACTGCTGTCGAAATCAAGGTCTATCAGGGAGAGCGTGAGCTTGTCCGAGACAACAAGCTCCTTGGTAACTTCCAGCTTGTTGGCATACCACCAGCTCACCGGGGTGTTCCCCAAGTCGAGGTCACGTTCGACATCGACGCGGACTCGATAGTCCATGTACACGCAAAGGACAAGTCTACGAACAAGGATCAATCTATCACCATCGCCTCTGGCTCAGGTCTTTCTGACGCTGAGATCCAGGGTATGGTTAATGATGCCGAGCGCTATGGAGACCAGGACAAGGAGCGCAAGGCCGCGATCGAAGCCGCCAATCGCGCTGACAGCGTACTCAACGACACCGAGAAGGCTCTCAAGGAATTCCAGGACCGACTAGATAAGACGGAGAGCGACCAGATCCGGGAGAAGATTTCAGCGTTGAGGGAATTCGTTGCGAAGAACCAGACGGGCGAGGGTACTGCCACGGCAGCGGAGTTGAAGGAGAAGACGGACGAGCTACAGATGGCTAGCTTGAATCTTTTCGACAAGATGCACAAGGCAAGATCAGAAGAGCAGACACCACCATCGGGGAACGCTGGCGAGACGCCGAATGAAGACGGCGAGGGAGAGAAGAAGCCGTAAACGTGAAATCAATCAAATCGTCTTCCAATAATCTCCCTTCCTTTTTCTAGACTATGTTTCCCTAATCGCTATATGCGTCATGTGTAATCATACTCCTGTGTCTTCCCTGGTGTTTCTGTCTCTATACGCTTAACCTTTCTTCCAATGTCTTCTTAAGCCTAGGATTAAGGGGATTGGAAGCAATCTGTGCGAAAAGAGATGAGCAAGCAACTGTGTTCTGCTCATTTCTGCTGTAGTTACCTATGATCTCTGATGGAGCAAATAAAAGTAGAAATTCTCCTCTCAACCATTATCACTCTTTCAGCCTACTGTGCCTTTTCCACGTGGTACACAACAAACACCAACATCAACAACCCTGTCCAACATGACTGTTACGGCGCAATCCTTTATACTCAGTGAGGCGCAGCTAAACCACCATGTCTATATCAGGGCATGAATTTACCATTACACAGAGAAACTACTGAGTTCTCAACAGACTCGAATGCTTACCACCAACTGTATCTACATTCCCGCATTCCAGAGCTGACATAGGTGAGTTTTCAATGCAACCATTCACGATAAAGACGACGCTGATATGCACTCTGACCTCAGTCCTGCCTCTACCACGACGATCCAATCTCTCAACAAACAAACAAACCTCACCCACCACGCCATCAACCCCATCCCGTCGAAACACCCAACCACCTCATCTACCTCCCACTCCCCCTCTCCCTCCACCCTCTCTCTCTCTCAAAACACTGACCGGACCAACCGACCCTTCATTCGCCAACAACCCCGCTGTCATGCAAGCCGCCGGCGCGCACATTCCACCCACCCACGCATCACGGATAGTCCCGAGCTCTGGGCTCGCTCGCTCGTTCGCGTCCCGCCGTGCGTCGCATGGAGGACGGAAGCGAAGGCTGACGGTGCCGGGCGGGGTGTGGGTGGGTGGGTGGGTGGGTGGGTGCTGAGGAACGCGATGGTGAGTGAATGGTGGGCGGTGGTCGGTTCGAAAAGGGGAGATTAAGGGGGAG
>JAABUP010004434.1_pt1 | contig 22910 bp, 20 predicted proteins | sample 5559201 | NCBI WGS metagenome assembly JAABUP01 (sample SAMN10711887, study PRJNA513373) | rock metagenome | isolation source: Antarctica rocks | place: Antarctica | reverse complement strand
TAAGTAAAAATTAAGAATAGAATAAGTATTTTATTATAAGTACTTAATTATAATATAGATAGACTATATAATAGATAAGTATAGCTAAATCTATATAGAGATAATAGAGAGAATATACTATAAATTAGCTAGCAATGGGATCTACCTATACGTAGTGCTGGCTACGAACCTTCTACACTACTTACTAGTTAGGAGAGCTGAGAGATCCCCCCCCCTAGAATCGCGACAAGTCCGATGCCAAAGCGTAGTGTACTAGTGGAGTTAATGGAAAATACGTCGATACGACCGAACAGCAGATATATAGGCAGAATAATAAAAGAACAACTAAACGACACTAGTAACGCGGCGGTAAACAGCTCTCCTCTTCCTTCCTCCCTCCCCTCCACCGAAAACCGGTTAGAAGAATAATCACGTTAAGAAGCTATACGATACGGTTATAAAGTACAGAACGAAACGCGTCTACTAACGCCTACTTACGCACGCAGAAAGAGTATAGGATATATACGAGAGCTGAAATATTACGCCCGAGTAAGGGCTCCCATCTAGCTACCCCCTAGATGCTAGTGTATATAATTAAGCTATAAGGGGCCTCGTCCACCCTAAAAGTTAGATGACGCGCACTATATAGAGCCCGGTGGGACTATTCGTCTGCCTCCGCCGTCAACGAGTAAGCAATCATATGGGTACACGGCGAAACCTAGGGATGCAGAAGGACCCCCATTAGTACACGGTTAAAGGGTTGCCTCCCCTATTAACCGTTATCTAATGCTAGTGCCTATATAGGATTAGTCTCCCTAATTAGGCCTGTACTAGGGTACCGGCGGGACGTGCAGTCCGCTATAACTAGGGAGTAGAATATACGTATACGGTTAATTAGGTGGATGCGGTAATTAAGGAATCTACGTGCAGAGTTACCGGTTTATAAGCTATTTAGGAATCCGATATAAGGAGGATTGAGCACAGAGGATAGCGATTCTATAGTAGAAGAAGCATAATGCATAAGGAAAGCATAAGATAAAGATGAAATAGTGAAGAAGCGAGATGTGGTGTTATCGATAATAAACGGGAGTATAATAGTAGATATAGTAGAGGTTTTTACCCGTGTGGGTTTCCTCTGCGAAAAAATAAGAGATAGAACGCCCTCATTAGCTACTAGATAGCTAGATAGTAGAGTATAAATTAATTAATCAATTAATCAATCAATCAATACTATAAATTAATAAAAAACTACTAATTATAACCTATAATTATATAATTATATAATTAATTAAAAAATAAAATACTCTATAAAACTCGAGTATACTCGAGTTTAAACTCGAGTATAAAAGTCGATATTTGATAATCGAGTTTAAACTCGAGTACTCATAATCGAACTCAAAAATCGAGTATACTCGAGTTGAACTCGAATTTTGAGTTTTTTTTTGACTACAGAGGACAGTGATGAAATCGAATATTTCGCCGCGGGAGCGGTAAGCACTCATTCCAGTTGCAAACTGAGCCAGGTTTCGGCATCTGAAGCACACTCTCGGACTGTTCCTACCATGATGTTTGGACGTCTTGGCGGCTCGTTCGAGTGGCATCTAGACTATTTTTAGCCTCACCGCCACGAGCCTTTCTGGGACAAGCGTACTGTTCTAATTCTCCGCCAATTCTCATCACATTTCATTTTCACCTCGTCTGGAACTTGCTCTTCCCTTTTCAATCCATCATTCATTGAGCAACATATTCGTCCCCCATAACGGAAGTGATTGGGTTCCTAGACATGCTCACATGTCTTGCCATGAATCCCGGCACCTGGCGCTAGTTTCAACGAGACAGTTCGGACTGCTTATCGCGCTTGGTCTTGTCGGTAGCCTGACACGCCGAGCTGCATGACTCCGGCAAATGTGGGCTCACCTTGACTCGTCACTAAGAGCCTGCAATGTAACCATCGAGCGTGAGGCTTTGCAGGATGTGTTCCTTTGGGCGGCAACCTGCAGGCGATTCGGAGCTACCGCACCTTTGCAGGCGGCACGGCGCTCTGGATTCTGGAAATGGACAGACTACCGGTCGAGTCGCTTTTGGCAGCACCAGACTGGTCAATTTGTCGTCACATACATAAGCCTGAATGCGACACGGGTCTGGACATCCGTCGCTCGTCCATGTCTCTTTCGCAGTCTGGGCAATTTACATCGCGCAGGAGGCTGAAAAACAGCGAGTTTGAGATAAGTAGTCTGAGATCATCCTCAGGCAGCTTGTTCTTTGGTCTTTCTCTGGCCATACTCGTTTGCAGGTCTTTCGTAAGCCTTTGTTGTTCCTGAATTTATGCGCAGTGTTGCTTTGGTCAAGTGAATCTTTTTATGTCTTACATGTCAAATGAATGCTCATCGCCGCCGGCCCTTGTTTGACAAGGCTGAAAACCCAATTCCCCCCCAACACCTCCACACTTTTTTCCATGCTGCCCATCTCCCTCTGAGCCATGGATTCCGCCTCTCATCAGAACAATATTCCCCTCCGTCAGCAAAGCTCGACGTTGTCCGATTACTCAATTGGGTCTAATTCCACTTTCGTTGCGTCTCCCACGTCACCCAGCGTTCGTCGCCCAGGATACCATCGCGTACCCTCCGTCGTCGACGAAGGCGCCGTTCCCTCCGTAGATAGTGTTCTGCACTCACCGACCGACTCCGGCGATGGATTGGGCATTGCAAACCTTCACAGCCAGAAACGATCGTCAGTTTCCAGGGTTCCTGTAGGGAGCAAGACCTCGCCAAGCTCTCCTGGCTCAGCCGATCCCTTACTTTCTCCTGCATCTGCCAAACCCGCCTACAAGCCTTTTGATGGAGAACCGCCTTACGAACGAGATGAACAAGACCCTTCACACGATCCCACCACATCGCATCCCTATCAGCCTTTCACCGTGGAGTCTGAACGTGAGCGGCTTCATCGGAAGACTCCATCGGCATTCGCAGAGAAGGATCTCCTCTGCAAGTCAAAGAAACCTCTCGGAACTGGACGGGGCAATTGGCTTGCAATCTCGATCCTAATTTTGTCTATTTATTCAACATGTTTCTCTGGGTCCTGGCTTTTCATAGCCATCATGAAGCCGAGATATGGCCGCACAATTACGACTGCTGGTAGCATATCCCCCCAGACGGCGTCTATCCTGTGTACCGCCTTCGCCAAGACCATTGAATTGTCCTTTGTCACAGTCTTTGTTGCGCTCATCGGGCAAATCTTATCCAAGAGGGCACTTGGCGATCGTAAAAGTATCACCATTGCTGAAATGTCTATGCGATCATGGATTTTGCAGCCTGGAACGATGTTGGCTCACTGGGAATCCGTGCGTTATGCAGCCGTGACATATCTAGGCGTAATCGCTTTAATTGCGGCCCTGATGGCCATGATATATACCACTGCTTCGGATGCCTTGGTGGCTCCAAAGTTGAAAATGGGCAAACTCGAGGATCGGGTGTTGTTTGGCAGGGTTGCTACCAAGTTTGCTAATTCAAAAATCATCATGAACCGTTGCACTACCCCAATTCAACAAGCAGACGACCCTGACAACTATGGTCAAACTTGTATCGAGTTGGAACATTCGGGTGAAGCTTATCACAACTATATGCAATATCTGGGGATATGGGTGGAGGACATTGACAATGGGACTGCATCGACAGATATGTCTATGAGGCCACCACCAGTAGGGGTATGCTCCTGACAGGTCTTACAGCCCCGTAATACCTTTGAACTGATCATGCACTGTCCAGATGCTGTACGATAACACAACCGTCAAAGGAACCTGGACTGGTACCCCGAATATGACTGAACTTTCAAATAAGTGGAACAGAATCGTAAACAACGTCACGATGGTAATGCCACACTCTGGCATCGTTGCAGCATCTAGAGATCCTCTCAACGGTATCATGCAACCGCAAGATCTCAGTGTAAGTGATTTTGAGTAGTGTAATCACTGCACTTGCTTTGAGCAGAAGTCGGTTACTAGTGCTTTCGGAGGTGCTAACATGATGTTATGATAGGGACTAGGTGAGTATTACATCCAGGCCTCCGTACCCTCCCCAATGGTGAACGTCTTGTGCGCCGAGATGACGGAGACGGAATTGGCACCAATGGTGTACACAAACTGGTCAACGTCTAAAGGAGTTATCCCCAACACCACTTCCTGGCCAAACGACTTCAATCTGACCCTAGCTTCACCGAGCAAAACAGCCGTCGACGACCTGTTTGGATTTAACAACGAACAAGTGTATCCGATTTTCCCCAAACTTCCTGTACAATACAACACCATTTTCAACGCCACGAATTTCTATGGGGCTAATGCGGTCTATCTCCTTGCTACATCTTCGGCTGGTGCTCACACGTTATGTTCGATCCGAACCACTCTGTCCCCTAACTGCTCCACTGAATATCACGCCACCGGGAGTGGAGGATCTTTGGATGTTAATTGCGACCCCAAAAACCGCCTTGCATACAGCAGGTTCAATCCTTCAGCGCCGAGCGGCATTTGGAATGAAGACTGGAAAGACGTTGCTTCAGAATGGGGCTCAGCTCTGAGCTTAGGCGCCGGTATCAGTGACGGGAAGGCAAGCAATGCCCGGCTTCTGACACAACTCATTCCCACATCGCGCATACTTCAGACATCGACGCCGTCCATCTCCGAGGCGCTTGCTATTCTCGCAGGCAACACATTACTTCTCTCTGCACTCGACTCACCGTTTATCCACTATTGGAATTACTCTGAAACCGTCCCCTTTCTCAAAGACCCACAATATCAGGCCATAAAAGCAACCCTAAAAGTCAGGTCCTATCAATCAGGCGGCACACAAGACTGGCAGCGTATCTTCTACATCGTCCTTCTACTCGTCTTCATCGCCAACCTATTCTGCCTGAGCTATTTCATCGCGAGCGGAAATCTAGTCACAGACTTTGTAGAGCCGCAAAATCTGTTCTGCCTATCCCTACTTTCTCCACCGAGTGAGGCCTTAGAAGGAGCGTGCGCTGGTGGCCCGGTCAAAGGCCACTATAGCAGCAAATTCAATATCAAAATCGACAAATCTCGGGAACACGTGTGGTTTGAAAGCAGTGAGAAGAAGAGGGGCCTGTCTCACAAGCACAATTGGAGCGGCTCCACAGAATACGAGCTTGAAGCGAATCCTGTGGCGAGAATGTACAGCAGGATCAGGAAGAAGAGGTCGAGCATGCTCTAATTGCATCCTAGCGTTAGGGGCTTCGAGTCTGGGTGATCTTCTTGTCCGATCGGAACTAACTGTGATTCATGTATTTGACTGAAGTCATCACTATTGGTTTCGAGACTACATAAAATCCTATTTTACTGACTACTTCTGATTGCTTGGGACTACAGAAGTTGAGATTTGGGAGTCCGTCATTGACGCCTGCTATTTTCCTGCATCAATTTGTACTCATAATGACGCTGCCTCGAAATGGTCCGCTTTCTCGTGATTATGTACAGTTCGAAGCTGCTGGTGAGCAAATACCTTGGGTCTCTTCTGCCAGTCGCGACGAAATAAAACCTGACCGTTGACCAGAATTCACCATACGAATAGCAGTCCAGTAAGATGATCTGAGATGACGCTGCAAAATTCCAATGCAGTGGAGTTCCTAGACACCTCTGCAAAAGTTAAATTTCAGGTAGTGAAGACTTTGACGACGAAGGCTCGCTCGAAGCACCTTGGTCTTCCTTCCTCTATTCTCTTTCTCCGAGAACATACTCAGATTATGCGATCATTTCATTGCTTCTATTCCATTGTCTCGTCTCATTACATATATATAAATTCTGAGCTTCTATCCCAATCATCAAAGCTAGCATTTATCAATTTTCAAAGTATTCATAGCACAGCATACTACGCAAGTCATTTGTGTCATGGCCTACTGACCCTCAGTGCTCTTTTTGGACAACATTTGCAAGACATTTCAGAGCAAGTTTGTCCTGCATCTCATTGAGGATATCACTCCTCACTTGATCCAGGACTACCTCCCAGCAGAATGACGAGAAACGGAGATCCGGAGCTCTAGTTGCAGATTTGGTAGACGATGACGCCTCCTCAAATTTCAGAAGCATAAGACTATCGATCTAACGGCCTTTGCCCTAATGCCTATGAAGTCTTTCTAATCACCCTCATTTCAATGTCTTGCCTCTTTCTCACCTTCCAGGAAACTTAGCATGATGATTCTTTCAAGAAGGGTTTTGAGTACAGAATCGAACTGAAGGATCGCTCTCAGGAAAGCAAAATTGAATCCGACACAGAGCTCAAATGTCTAGATCCACCAGATTGCATTCTCGGATCGGGAACAGGCCCTTGCCCGCCTAAGCCGCAGCGCTCGGTGCTGATAGCCAGCTCTCACTCGCGTGGGAGGCTATTAATGAATGGACAGTAAATGTAATGGACTCGAGGATGATGGGGTATTACGCGGCATGTATAATGCTGGCAACGAGGTTCGTTCTACTCCGTGTGAAAAAGCTGAAAGATCAAGGCCTCCGTACTAGGTTTGGTAGTGAACGCCGCTACGGGTCGGATGCACCGAGTCTATAGCGAGCTCAACAGGCTCGATGTCGTCAAATAATTCCTTAGCGACAGAAGACTGTTCTAAGCAGTCGTGGAACACGCCACGACATTATACACTTCTCTTCATGAGTCGGCGGAGGGCTCAGGCCTGCAGCAGACTGTTTACATCCAGATTGAGCCAACATGTGACCCTCAAATTTACCTGCAAGCGCCAGAACGTCAGCATCGTATTGGGCAACGATTCAAAGTCAGGATGCTAGCCAAGACGACATCGAGTTTCAGGTCGAGGGGCGGCGTACTGACATTGTTTGAGGGCCACGGACTTATTTCGCTATATCACCCCAGTGTCTCATTGCTGTCTTTGTGTATGATGAAATCGTACCTATGCACTGCGGCATGGTTGAGTCACTCTCACTGGATCGTTGAAAATATATCAGAGGATTCCACACACTTATCTCATTAGATGGCGTGTCCGTCCGCAAACCAGATGTCGGCGCTTCTTCCAGATGACGATCAATGTTACACCTTCTATTGCTTGAAGGCGTAGTTTTTGTGCTTTCAGTAGATAAGATGCTAACCCAGTGATGGAGAACCCCAGCGACTTTACACGATTTCTGGGACGCTATGGAGTATGAGATCAGGCCAAGTAACAACGTTCCAGGCAACCAACGAAATGATGGATCCTTTCCTTGTCGGCCTTAGAGCCAGCAGAGTTCCTCGCGCCAGGCAACGCAGGGTCTTAGTTAGTTCTATGCAACAAGTCGCTTCCAGCGGGAACGATCGGTCACGGGCGACCCGCTTATTTTGATCGCATGTGCTTATACTGCAAGAGAGAGCCTGGTCTCGGACAAGCAAGGCGACATCCAACTGAAGGATCTACAAGTGATGATCGGGAGTGTTTAAGAGAGAAAAGTGAGGCTGAACGTGCGTGATTCTGCCCTCTTTAAATTGACTGCAATTAATGATTACCTGAATCCTCTTTATGAAGGTTCAGCGACAGGCCGCTTTTTTAGCAGATTGACATTTTCACACCCAGTCCCACATCTTCCATAAGCAAATCCGACAAGACTCCTCAGGTGGTCAAAAAGGACTCGGTTCCGCTTCGGATCTGTGTTGGCAGGAAGATGATAATTCCGGCAAGATTTGATCAGAGACGACGAAGTATGTTTCAAATCTCATGATTTGTACATAGGAGTTATGAACCTAATCTCAGACAATCCCGGGCTCTATTTGACATGGAGAGCAGGTGAATCCTCTCTCTACAAGTCGATGGATGAACGTAATACAATCGCGAGTGGTCAACAATATCTATGACAATACGCATGAACATCTCGCAATTTTCTCACCAAAATTTTCACACTGAGCAACTTTTACCATGTCTGGTATTAAAGACAAGGACACTGTTTATGAGTGAGGCAGGTAACTTGAACAATCTTTGATGGAGTGTGAGTATCGTGATCTATACCGCAAGATGTTTATGTTGGAGTTCCGAAAAATGCGGGAGTTGTGCGAAAATTCAATAGCAAAAGAAGTTTACCCTCCGCAGCATATCTTCAGTTTTATCACTTGTCTGAGAGGGGGACCTTTCTATAAGCAAGACTGCGCTAATCACTTACCAATTCAAACTATCTTAAAGCAGATGTACAAGACCTAACGCAAGGTAACATCAAGGCTTCCATCCGTGAACAGAATGCTAGCCACTATCAATTGCGAAAGCATTACCTAACTCTGCTTTACCTTACTTGCGACTGCAAGACGAGTCATCTCTCAAATAAAACTGATCAAGACACACGCGGTGAAATATGGAGAAACGATCTTCTTCGGTGCAGCAGCAAGCATAACCATCTGGCCCTTTCCTCATTGGAGTTCTTGCCCTCAATGAAGCTGGAATGTCCGCTTCGAGTCTCTAGTCTCAGACCATGAGCTGGGGAAGCTGTATCCTGGTAAACTGGTCGCCTATGAAGCAACTTCACTTTTTTAAAAAATGTGTCTTCGAGGAGTATGAGAGATCAAGTCACTCCTGGACATACCTATCACTCGTCCAATTTTTACGTCATCTAGTGCGGATTTCCTTTTCATACAGTACCGATACTCATCAAAGTATCGAGAAGTAGACTCAAATATCGGTCTCCACTATGGCGCCGCCTACTATCACTTCTCATTAGGTTGCTACTACCAGGTGTCCTGTGGAACTCCTAAAGACGAAGAGTGTACTGAGACTACCCACACTGAATTGATGACGCATGCGTCCAATCAAAATCTTGTTAAAGCAGGAAAATAATGGTCACAGACACATTGACGCTTTCGTTTGTACGATTACGTGTCACAGCACTTGATGCCCTGTCAGTTCGAGGCCATCATTAGTGACACTGGAAGGTTTCTGATACGGAGAAGCAAGCCTCGAATATCAAGTGTCCAAGAGACTGTTGATTTCTTTCGTCAAATCCACGCGAAAAGCACAATATCATGGCCAAGTTACATCAAAATATAGAATTCTGACAAAAGATTATTCAAGAACCAGGAATGGGACCATAAGCGACAGAAAGCAACAAGATCGTTGATATCACTGACGAAAAGCTGATTTGTAGTACATTCACAAGTAAGAAGCGCGAAAGCCCCGGAAATCTCATGAAGTAGGCGACGCAATAAAGCCGTGAAAGATTCAGACCGCGGAACCGCAGATGAGTGGCTGGCAGCGAAAACAAAATCAAGGTTGATCTCTTAGAAGCCCATCATACGCTCATTACAGATCAGGCAGAGAGGACTCTAAGTTTCACGGATCTGTGCTGAACTACAGACTCTTCGAGGCTTTCGGGACAGAAACGGCAAGGACCGAGATTTTCAATACTTGTATGCCGATACATAAGTCCAAGTTAAGTACTCTCGGTTCCCATCCTTCTCTAAATTGCTGCTATCCATTTCACTACTTATTCAATAAGTCCACTTCTTTGATGATTTATCTTGCACCATGGAGGTTTTAAGAATCGTTTCTCGACACCAAGATGATAGGGCAAAGCGCACGATGACCCCATATCAAACGATTTTCGCGACCGGATGAGTTCAAAAGGCAGCAATCGTGGAGAACTGAGAGCCGACGAGAGGCTCGGATAAAGAACTCAACTGGGCTTTTTTCATTCTCCTGAGTAGAGGCTTGTGTGCAAAGGAATATTAGAAGTGGTCGACGCCGACAGCTAATCGATATCTCTACAGAATCTGTACGTCATAATGTCATCCTTTGATCACCTTGCGTGCTCTTTTGAGCATTAATTCCAACATTCCTAGCTTCACGAGCAATTTGGTGATGCTTAAAGACTTGTCAAGTATGGCTTCAAGCATAGAGACTATTCTTGATCCACGTCTTTTTTCTTTTGCTTTGTTGATACTCATTCAAGTGGTTGACCTTATGGTAAGTATCAACTTGATAGTGTTTCAGCTCATTCCTCAACTTCTTACGATCGCGATTCGACATATTTCAACACATATCAGCGGCCAAAATAGTTTTGTGCGCTTCAACATGCTTTTCCTCTTACAGACCAAAGGGCTTCGAGTATAACTTCGATTTCCTTTACAATCCAACATCTACAACTCAATTCATCTGAACCACAAACCGAGATGAGGAAGTCTTGAAATCAGAGTTTCTGTTAGTCATTTCACCGTCTGGGTCTTACTGGAATCGTCCCCAGCTTGTCGCAAGTTTCACAACGATCGGTACGTGTGTCGTGATGAGAGCAGTCGTCGCCTAAAGAGGCTACAAAAAGTGTCCAATGTCTAGATGTCTCTGAGCCTTTGCCATTCTGAAATCGACTATTTAACCTCTGCTGATCTAGAAACAAACCTTCCATACCAAAGCTTCTCATTCTTAATACAATGGCTGCAATCCTCAAAATCATCATACGTTCTCACTTTCAAGATGTGTACGTGATTGGATTCCTGAACCCTGGGTCGACAAGCGAGGGTGATATTCATATGGTTCTCTCATTGAACAAGGACCAACAAGTGAGTACTGACAGGAGTCAATGGGAAAAGACCCAACGGCTTTTCAAGAGTCTCACCATCCTTATCAACTCTGCTCCCATTCTAATTTCTCTCTGTATCATCACTGCCACAAGTCTGTTGGCCGTGAAGACTGTCACGAAACTTTCTTTTCTCCACATCGTACCGAATATCACCATATCTTTGAGGAATCTTGTCTGCCTAAAAATAGCCCATTTGTGAACGAAATCTGGGCAGCAATCGATTTTCAGCTGTTGGATATTATGAGATCGCCGGCTTCAAACCTCACAATGAGTGAGACAACTATCTTTAAAATCATCAGGATCCTGAATGGGTGACTCAGCCGTACATGACGCAGTCCAGAAATCGTATTTACTACTTGAATTTTGATACGGGTCGCAATACCCCGGGCAACTTAGTCCCCCTTTGGTGCCAAAATATTGTTCAGTGTTCTCTTACCAGTAATTTGATACTGGCTTGACATGAGACACCCGTGTTCCTGCGGATGTTTCTTCCCCTCGATCATAGCTCAGTATATCCAAAGCTCCTCGCTAAACGTGTCTCAACCCGAGTCAAACATATACGCAAGCAGAGGCCAAAGGTCGGCCCCTTTTCCTGCTTTCATAAACTTTTGTTGCCTTTGTACTATGTGAAGAACCGAGACCACTTGTTTTACCCTATACTGAGTATAACAGCATCTCAAGAGCTCGTCAGACTCTACAAGACTATTAGGCTGAACGAATTCGACTCGTACAAATCAGAAGGGCTGCACGTTTTGATTCTATGAATTGTATACCACTTTTGTCTAAAACGGCCTCTATGAGACAGCCTGCAAATAGATTAGCAAAGCAAGACTCCCAAATTCTGCAGAGTGAGAACCGTACAAACCTCAAACTATCACTCTCATGAAACGTCTTTTTCTCATTTCATGTCATCAAACGAAGAAAATATCGAACAGGCAATTCGTTCGGCTCGCCTGGTTGGACGGCCAAGGAAATGCTCCGTCTGACGCATTTAGGATGTCCAAATCCAATCTTCAAAGGCTCAACCTCTTTCGATAAAAGGAATGGACAATTTGAGTGGACTTGTGAAGGCCCCAGTGTTTCTGCTCTGTCGATCTTGGCATCTGGAGTCTCGTGCACGCAGTCTCGAGCAGACACAAATACCATTGTTTTTCTTCATCTTGCCTAACATTCAAGACCTTATTACCCCAGAACACTGACTTAATCCTAGGAGTATGTCTTATCGATCTCTTCAGTCTATAAAAGTACAGAGGTGAATGAAAGAAAGTTGTACTCGCCTACTCCTAGACATCGCACTTGAGGCCAAATTCGAGATGACCCGGCTCACAAAGAAGTTGTGATTCTTGCAATCCCGCGGATTCATTTTATGACTATCCAAGCGAAAAGATACGAACGGAGATCGGATCACTATCCGCGAAGATAACGTTGACTCCCTATAGAGACTTAGCAACAGAGCTAACCCCAAGGAGCACAGAACCTTCTTTGCAACAACTAGAAAGTCCTAATGGTGCTAGCACGATGCGTATTCTGATCGATCGCAAGCTGCAAATCAGGTACAGTTTCGGAAAAAAGGTACTGGTGTCTGGCGAAGGCAATCTGGGTGATACTGCCTATTCAAATATCTGACACTCCTCACCAAAGTATTAGGTCGTTGGAGGACGCCACCACTTTTATTGCAACTCTACTTCCAACAAAGAAACATCTAGCCACCTACATGGCGAGAAGAAAGCTGGAGCGGCAGAAGAGGGCGGGGCTGAGGAGATGGCTGAGAGAATCCAGGCGCTTTGTGAGGAGAAGGAGAAGGTGATTGAACGGCTGAAGAAATCGCAAGCAGAGATTTTGGAGGGTGATTCTTACAACGCTGATGATTATGATCAAAGCAGATGACTTCGACAGAATTATTGGAGTCAGAGCTGGAGAGTACTGGTTAAGAAGACTGCTGAGGGCCAACATTAAGGATTGCAGTTTTCTATACGACGTACTACATCAAATTCAATGAACGCAGTCCCAGACATTCCGAAAAAAACCCCGAGTACGAGTGACATATTGGAACTAAATGCTAGCCTACATGTAAAGGAAGGTCGTTCTCAAACCGCCCTCGCCATTCATGATTTCTGGATGTCATTGGTCTATTTCGATCTCGATCTCACTCTCGCCCTTATCGCCCATTCCGCGAGCCTTCTCATGGGGCGCACTGCTACCCTCGCTCGCGCCTTCATCGTCTTCGGCTTCATCAGCACTGCCCTTACGATTTGCACTCGACAAACTCAGCCGAAGAGCGTAGGTTGGACATTCATCTTCTATCTCAAGATCTCCACCTTAACATTGACGAATTCATCTGATCTAGCCTCAAGCGTTTCCATCAACCTTTAGCAAGATAACATCTTCAACATGCAGCGAATTTACATTACAAATGCCAAACGAGCTATACTCAACCCTCTCTCACCTCTCACAGCCTTTCTTTTATGCACAGGCTCCACTCTAATTGCAGCACAATATCATGAGGGATTGGAGATCTATCAGATGCTTTCTCACCAGAAGACAACGTGCTCAACGCTGTCGTGTGAGATAATTTGATACGAGACTGGCGTCATTTGATCAAAAAGAGGACACTTTTTCCTGAGATTGGCGACATCAGCAAAAGCCTCCAGCACTTGAAAGATACTTGGATCGCAGTTCGAAAATCCTGGGGTATCGGTTGGCTTGGATGCTGGCACGGCCATTGTGGCGTGCTACACTAGAAACGAGTCCATAAGGACCTCTATCATTTTCGAAAATTCGACAAAAGTCAAGAGATGGAGACTCGACGCCATCGTCTGCTTTTGACTTTGCAGATAATGGTGCAACTAGCATCCCTGAATCACGTGACCCATGGGTCCTTTCGAAGAAATGGCAAGTTAGAAATAAATTGTCTCCAAATTCAATGCTTTATCAAAGAAACAATTTCATCTCCTCCTACACTTTACTCGAGTGCCTGATTTGATGACTGGAGATGGAGTTCCAAATCTGGTAAAGCTTGCAGACAAAACGGATCCTGACCGGACGGAAGTTGTAGTGGACATGCCTACTCGCCTAACAATAATAGTCCTTTCTCGATTTCTCGCGATGGCTGCGCGCATTCCATTAGGAGATGGCGTACGCTTCATCTTTGGTCTGCCGGGGCGGGCAACAGGGCCAAAACCTCCTGGACAGGGGGCGCCGCGCGGTCGATGGACTGATTGATTGGACAGTCGAGAGGAGATTGGGAGGCAAGCCTCCAGAGAGGAGGGACGGGGTCTGAGTTTCGACGGACTGGGAGATGTATGGGCGGGAAGTTCTGTGTGTAATGCTATGAGATTTAGTATCGCAGGCGGTCGTGCACATCAAATACAATCTACCAAGTGGATTGCTAGTGATGTAAAAATGCTACCTTCAATCTTGCCACACTGGTTCCGCTAATTCGCATTTGAACAAAAACATCTGGAAAACCCACATGACAGCGCTCGTGAGATCAAACTTTTAGCACAAATGTCGAACTCCTAGTAGGCCTCCTTTCCTCCATTATGACGTCGTCACCGAATCTGTTCCACCGGGGCGCAGGAACCCTGCTCACATGCGAGGGTCTGTCAGCAGCCTCTTTTACTAACATTTCCAAAAGCCCCACCGCTTCCTTTTTCTTGTTTGAAGGTGTTGTGGCAGGAGAAGAGTCTCCTTGATTCTTTGTGTCCAATTGCAGACAAGGAATCTCCCTGCTTGGCATAGTCACGGTCTCCCTCCTCGGTGCAGCCGGAGCTTCACCGCCGTTTCGTACCATTTTCTGTTCGTCTTCTGCCAACATGGCAAGTCGATCTTCAAAGATAGTCTCAGTCCATTTACCATCCGCAAACACTAGATCTCGGATTTCCATCTCTCGCTTCTTGATCCTCTCAGCATCCTCGAGACGCATCTTGAGACCGATCATTTTGGAATCAAAGGCTCGTAACGAAGCATCACCGCGATTCCTCCATTTCTCGACTTCACGCGCTTGCTGTACTTTTAGCGCCGTACGCTCGAGATCTTGGACGGGTATGAGTTCTTGCAGAGTCTCCATTTTGAGAATCTCGGCATCTTGGTCTTCGCTGTCAATGGGGCGTGCAAAGAGGTCATCTTGATCTCTTCGGTGGCGGTTCATTGTCTCCAGCATGACCGCTGCGTGTTGGCGCTGCAATGATTTAATTGTAGTTTCAGTGCTATTGTGGATCTTGTCTCTTTCTGACTTGACGTAGGCCTCTCGTTCAGCAATAATTTCTGGAGATTCCAGTTGGTTCTTCATGTTGTCAATTTCGGCCCATTCTCTGTAATGCCGTTTGTCTATTGCCCATGTTTGATGTAACCTGACCCGTTCCATGACTCCACGTAGATACTGGAAATACTCGGCGATCTGTTGAGTGCGCTCAGTCTCTCTCCTTGCAATCTCCCTAGCTTCTTGCTGAAAGTGAGCCTCCTGAGCTTCCCGTTCCTCCCGCAATTGGCGCTCTGCGCCTTCGATAGCAGCAGCGGCGGCTTTTGCCTCCTCCTCTTCGGCTCGCTGATTAGCTTCGTATTGCGCAAGTCTTGCTCTGATCTCCCTATCTCTACGGTCTTCATCTCTATCGGTGCATCTGCAAGTCTGCCATACTTTCCCGCACGTGTAACTAAAATGAATGAGCAACGAATTCACAAGGATACACACCAAGCTTACCAAAATTGGGCTCCACATTTACATGTGATATGTCTACATCCTTGATTTTTCTCCACCATTGCCCTGCAATTGTGACATCTTCGCCACCCAGCTCGCTCGGCTTGTGCGAGGGTCTTTTCCAACCCAAAATCCTGCGGGCACTCCTCATTCGAGGCATGTCGAGGCCCACGGCAAAGTGCGCATAGCTTGACCTTACAATGTTGGCATGCGATGGCACCGTTCTTACGCTTCGCGTGACGAGTGTCGATCCACCTTCCGCATGTGGAAGAGACACAGTAGTAGCGATTGCCAACCGGAACGGCGTATTCCAATGCTTTATTGTCGAAAATAGCACGAGTCGCCGTCGGCAGGTTGTCTCTTATGATCTTCTTAGGAATCTCTGTTAGACAGCATTTTGGAGCGAAGCTGATCTCATGTTCTATGGATGTGGTGATGAGTTGAGTAAAGCAAGGTGAACAGTACTTGTGTCTACATGGTAGTCCCACGGTCCTGGCGGTCGGGAACTCTTCAAAGCAACCGGTACATTCGCTTATGGCTGGTTCCGCTCTCGGAAGATCTAGCGAAGGCTCGCCTGTTGAATTGCCGTCGTGTCGACGTCTGAACAACTTGTGGCCTTTCTTGCTTCGCAACTTGCTTTCCAAGAATCGCTGCTCCATTTCTGTCATGCTGGAATGAATTGCATTACCAGCGTGCGAGTTCTCCTGAGAGGCATCAATCCCAGGTCGTCCAAGGGAATTTGAAGCTGGCTTCAGACGTTCATGGTCATCGGCGTCCGATTCGATGCTTGTATCCGACTCAGCTGTCATACCCAAGCTGCTTGTCGAGTACTGGCTATCCGGCGTCGACCGTGCCGAGGCCATCGCTGAGCACTCCGCGATTGCCGGTCCATCAGCATTACGCAAGGCGCCCGTTTCGCTGATGGTATTAGTCTTCAATGCTACCTGTGACTGTAGTATAGAGGCTCTGATCGCCCGGTGTTCGTCCAAGGACTCTTGTACGATGTTTTGAATTTCCGCAGGCGTATCATCTCTCACCAATTCTAATTCTTGCGGTATCTCGTACTCTTGCCACGAAACTTCTCCCGAGACATGAGGGACTTCGGTAGTCGCCGATTCTTCCGAGGCTGTACGAAAGGTATCGGTGCTGGGCCTTGATGGCACCACAGGTTCGGTCACACGAGCCGAAATGGCCAGAGAACATCTTGGTGCCCGAATCCCATTTGGAGATCGACTAGGCCCAGGTGAGACTCGACTCGACTCTAAGGTCTGTGAGCTGCCATGCTCAGTTTGGTTGGTTCCATATGGCGAGGGATTCAAAGATGGGCTACGTAAATTTGAAGAAGAGGACGCTCTGGCTTCTTCAATGCCGCTGTCTACATCGACCTGGATCACTGGTGGCGTTATTGGCGACTTCGCTGCTGTTCTCGTTGCTGATGGATTGTATCCAAAGCCGTCGCCGGCCATCGGACTTGTAGAACCACCTAGCACATAGTCGAGGATCCTACCCATATCGTTCGGAGCTCCAACAGTCAGTCCCAGGTCAGAGTGTGCAAGTGGTATCTACACACTGTCACAATGAGCACTCGCGGAAGGACAAGGGGGTTGGATTCGTCAGCTGTGTCCAGGAATGTCGAAGAAAAACGATGCTGAAGAGTTCAAAGAAAGTCTGAGGTGTGACAGATCTCAGAGCCAGTTTATTGCCCAGACCACCAATGGCGAGGTGGTCCCCAACATCTCATACATTTCGTACTTAAGCCACCACAGCCCAAGGCTACATTTAGCCTTACCCGCCCAAGGTGTTAGACACTCTAGGCGACTAAAGGCCAAAAGCTTGAATGAGAGGCTGTTCATGGTCGTGTGGGGGCCGCAGCAATATCACGCAGATATTGAGAAGCTGGATGAATGGATCATTTGATGATATTTCCAGCTGCTGATGGGGGCTGAACCGTTACCATCAGACTGGGACTTGGAGCGACAGGACAAAGACAAACGACAGACTGTCAGCGCTGCTCCCGATATAGCTCCTTGCATAAGACGTGAAAAGCGTGCTCCCATTCCTCCTCTGTGGGTAGAGAGGATGGGGATGGAAAAACAAGAAAGCCGAAGAGCCCGGCGAGGCTTGGCAAGGTTGATTCCGCAGAAGGCTAACCGCTCCTGGCTTCGCTCTGGGGCTGATTTGAGGGTCCACTCGGGCGAGTGTTACAGAGTACAGACACAGCCGGCGCCAACAAGGTGTCAAAAGACGAGCGGGACCTAGACGTAGTCGCATCGACGTTCTGTTGGATTTATCATTTAATCTCCCGGAGTGGTGGAGAAGACTGAGAATAACTAATTAGCTCTCTGCTGGTGTCCCGCGTAGGATCTCAAAATCATGCCAGTGCGCCAAGGCACAAAAGATCGTGCACGGCGAAGCTGAAGGCGTTCAATCTACTATGCAGCTGGAAAGTATGCCCAAGCCTCTTCGTAGACGATGGGGAGGAGTTGGCCTTGGCTTCGACCCTGATCTCGAGTATGCAACCCCTCACCTAGTCCTTGTCAAGGCAGTATGACGAACAATTCACATCGAAGAAATCCACCCATACAGCTGGACCATCGACAAGTGTTCCTCACGCTACAGCATTCCCCGATTCGTGTGAGGAGATGTTAGCTAGAGGAGTGATGCAAACGTCGTCACACGTGCTCAGCACCAGAATGCCCGTTTGGGCGACGCTGCATAATTGATCTCAAGTCCTTTGGCTATTAAGGGGAAAACATCTCTGCAGACAATTTTGGCAGAAGCCCCATCTAAGTATTGACCAAGAGGACCGACTGTAGCACCTCAAGCATGGCGACTCACGTTCAGCAGAGCTTGACCAAGAAGAACGCGGAATATGCCTCAAACTTCAAAGACGATCATTTGACACTTCCTCCTGCCAAAAAGTATGCAGTTGGTAGGTACTAAGTCTCTGAATGATTGGTACGCAAGGGCTGAGCCTCCTTGGAGTCACCTGTATGGATGCCCGCATAGACCCAGCAGCTGCTTTTGGTATTGGTCTTGGTAACGCTCAAGTTATCCGCAATGCTGGCGGGAATGCCCGGGATGCCCTGCGTCCGCTGGTTATCTCAGGACAGTTACTTGGGAGGAATGAGGTTCTCCTCATCAAGCACACTGGTTGAGGCATGCTTACCTCCGCGAATGAAGATGCGCATGCTTTTATAGAGAAGAACCTCGGATCTGGTGCGAAGGATGAATTGGCCGGCTTGGACTTCCGGCCCTTTGGCAATCTGGAGAAAGGGATCGAGGATGATGTCAATTATCTGAAAGGCACTAAGCTATCCCGTACTCCGTGACCATTTCTGGGTGGATACACGAGGTTGAATGCGGAAAGATGAGACATGTGGTGTAAACTAAGTTTAATCCTCTTTATGCTAGGCTTTGCATCACTGTGTCTTCATATAATCTCATAGCTGAAGCCTCGTATCTTATGCGCTTGTTCTTCTGTCTGATTTTGGTCCCTTGAAGCCCCCTTCATCTTTGTCTTCACCCTTTTGCGGCCACAGAATTTGCTTCAAGATGATAGCTCGGATCATCATGCCACCGACGAGGAACCAGACAATAATCAATAGGGGCGTCATCACACATCCGACTACCTGGATCGCGGTGGAGTCGAAGGCCTTGCCGATTGCGAAAGTAGAGGTGATAAGCGCTGTATTGGGAAACACATATGAGTACCATGTCATCGTGAAAGTCATGCGATGAGGGCCGACACACGACCAGTGAGCACCAACAGAAATGAAGAAGAACCAGAACGCAAGTCCCCAGATCCAGAGACTCATCCAGGCGGCCACGACTTTGAGTATCATTGCTGCCATTTCAGTGTTTCCCATGAAATTTGCCGGCAATGCAGATTGAGCCCCTTCTGCCATGCCGATGACTCCCGCGACTGTAAATCCACAGGGACCCACTGACACAAACATACCTGGTCTGTTGGCCTCTTTCGGTAGCTTTTGGGTCATCAGGCGGTAGATAAACGCGGAATAGATCGTCAGGGATACTAGAAATCCAATTCCTTGTATTGTGAAGCCACCAATAATGATGTCCAAGGCTTTCGGTTGCTCCACCGTCTTACTGAGGACGCCAGCATGTGGCCCAATGATGAGGAGGGGATAGGCTGGGAAGATCCAGATCGGTGTCATTCCAGCGATTGTAAATGAGGCAGTGGACCACCTTGTTCTTGTCAGGTGAAGTCTCGAGTTTTTAGACAGCAGATCTCACATGACTAGGTAGACACCCATTGAGCTGAGAAGAGCGAGCGCGACATCGATCCAAAAACATATTGCGATAGCCTCATTCAGCCAATGGCCAGCGCGGTTAGGTCCATACTGTGAAATATTGAGCAGTATCGTGCCAAACGACACAACGGCTGCCGGGATGAACAATCGCTCGGTAGGATGTAGTATTGACGCTTTGAACGTTTCGGGATGGATACAGAAGCGTAGGGAAATCATGACGACATTGATTATGAAGAGAACTATGTTGAGAAGAAAGAAGATGACGCCAATGGCGTAGAGACCACGGAAGCGGAAGGGCACTATTCATCCGGAGGTTAGACCATATTTCAAGGGAAATTTTTGGATCCAATTATACCTGTGTATAGAACATTCGCTATTCCTCCAGTCTGTACGGCCTCAGAATCAGCACTGCCAGCTCATAACATGACTATGAGTTGCAAAGAGTGTCTAGGGAACGAGGATTCCAGCGTCATGATGTACGGTCCAACAAGACTGAAGGACGAGAGAGAGGCCGATAGAAATGTGACTGACAGCCGTTGTCAAGGCAAAAAACGTCCATGTAAAATGCCGAATCCTTTCCCTCCATTGTAGCTTGCCAAGGATGCTATGAGCGAGGCTGGTACTGCTTGGATTGGCTGAAGCACGACCGAAGAACGGGGGAGGAGTATGAGGAGTATGAGGAAGTCGAGGGTGTGAGCTTTTGTCCGAAAATCCACCATTCTGCTGGGCACGCCTCGGTGTGTTTTGCAGCTCATAGTCTTCGTACGTAGGAGTCCTATAACCATCTTCTCCAGGCGAGAGCATATACCTAGGTGTGTTCATTGTTTTATCGGGTATTGCGTCATGGCTGTAGAAATTACGTTCTGTGGAGGACCTTTTGTTTGGTGTCCCGGGAGCAGAAGCGTCGATGGGAACGTGCTTATCCTTCATCTTGAAGGATATGGTATAATTGAGGACAAGGAAGCCACGTCCAGAACGGCTGTGAGTATGTGAGGGCCATCATTACCTCTGGGTATGGGTACAGTTCGGCAAAAGAGGCACCTTTGGGGCAACCGCTGACCAGTGTTTCCAGAACTGACGTCGGCAATGTTCATAGGGCTGATATCGTACCTGTAAAAACTCTGTTGTAGCGCGGTTTTTTCCCGTCGGCCCCGCAAACGCACACCAAAATTCGGGATTTCATAGCAAATTAACGAAATCCACCTAATTGCTTAATACGAGGTCCCAAATAGTTAAATTTGAAGCTGAGTACACTCAAAATTACGAGATAAGGTGGTGTAGCCTCAGTGTAGCAGACTCCTTAGCCCTACACGGTCGCACCCACCTCCGCAACCTTATTAGCCGCCCTTATTAGTCGCCCTCCTTATACCTCCACTACTCAGCGAGTAAACTCGCTATAATATCGAGTAATAGATCTATAGCGAGCTCTCGACTAATCAGATCGTCGAGCGTACTAGCGTTACCTAGCAGTAGGTAGATAAGATAAGGAAGAACCTCTAGGAATATAGCTCCGTTATTTAGCTACTAAATAGACTAAACGGGCGACCCCCTATCCTTAATAATAAGAAGGAGAATAACTTATTACGCTTTCTAGAAGATAGACCGACTGCGTATCTCTTCGAGATAGTGTACTACTTATTTAATAAATACGACGGCCTAAAAATTACCGAGAAATCTATAGGTAACGTCCTTAGGCGATATAGATAGATACGTAAGAAGGTTAGTCCTTTATCCTCTTCTTAAGGTTATATTCTAATACCTTATAGGCCTCCTATCGGGCCTCTTAACGAGACTAGGATACTCGCGATAGGTGGAAAGCTCGCTTATATTTATAGACTACGGAGTAACTTATCTTCCTAGATAAGTGTAACCTGCGTTATGCGTATACGCCTTCTTAGCGCTAGCACACGACCTTCCTTATAGGGGTTAGCGCTAATAACGTACGAGGCAGGCCTAAGGCCTTAGCGCCCGTATATCTACTAGGTACTCCCCTAGTTTCTAAAGTTCCTTAGAGATTAGTTCTACTACTAAGTAATATATATTATTACGCCTACTTAACGCTAACGCCGTAATATTACGTCTTTTATTATTAGGCTAGCTATCTACTAGTAATCCCCCTTATAGTTCTAATCTCTCTACCTTTAAAAGGAAAAGGCCCGGTATCGCTACGATATCGCGTTTACCTCGTAATCGTATTAACGAGTTACCCGATAATACGTAACCCGAGCGCCGCGATAGCGCCGCCTCGTTTAAGAGGTTCTCTTCCGTAGGGGCCGTAACCCTAAGAGACGACGGTATAAAAGAGCGTCTTCTAGCCGCCCGAGAGGAGAATCGTCGCCTAGAATAATAGCGCGAGCTAGCGGAGTTAATAATCTATAATAAAATACTTCGTAACCCCGGAGCGCTAGCTAATCCTCCCGTAACCGCCGTTATACCGGCGGAGCTAAGACCCTTAAAGTATATATTACGACTTAAAAGGATAAAGCCGTATAAAGGGTAAAGCGAGGGAGAGTACGTACGCTAGTTCCGCGACGTCGAAATTAAGTTTCTTATAAGCGCCGAGTACTTTACTACTAATAAGGCTCGGATCGCTTATTATATAGACTCCCTAGAGGGAGACCCTAACGCTTAATAGTACTCTAGGTATACTAACTATAGCTTAGAAGGAGTTACGTTTAAGTTTTTTAGGAAGTTTTTACTAGATCTAGTTATTAATCCGGCGAGCCGCCGGCTCCTCGCCTATAAAAGGTAGGAGGAATTAAAGTAACGTTACGATTAGAAAGTCTCGGCCTTTAAGGCCTATTTAGAAGAATTAGAGTCCTAGCTTTATCTATTTATTAAGGAGTATAGGGCTAATATCTTCCTAGTAAAACTTCGACTAGAGCTTAAGAATAAAATTCTAAGTACCGGTAAGGTAGCGATAGATCGTAAAGATATCTTCGCTTAAGCTATCTTACTAGAGAAAACTTTAGAGCGCGGGCGCTAAGGTAGCGGCTATACTCCTAGGAACCCTAAAGGGAAGGGTTCCTAGAATAAATCTTAAAATAAGAACTAGCCTTCGGAAAATCGGGTTTCGAAGCCTAAGGGTTCGAAAGGCGATAGCGCTTAAATAGCGTAATCTAAAAGGAAAGGCTATAATCGTAATTCTAATCTCGTTTACTATTATTATAGAAAGCTAGGGTATACTAGACTAAACTACCCTAATAGCGATAAACCGTAGACGTATAATAGCGTCGGTGCGGTATCGTTAAAAAACGACTCGCCCCCGTATCCGCCTTAGAAGCGGGGGAAGAAAAGCGACTAGTAGAGGTATACCTATCTATCTTTATAAAGGGATAGTCTCTTCTTTAAGGTAACTAGCGGTAAGTAGTAGTACTACTTAATCCGGGGTCTTACCTAAATTTAA
>JAABUP010004433.1_pt1 | contig 22913 bp, 26 predicted proteins | sample 5559201 | NCBI WGS metagenome assembly JAABUP01 (sample SAMN10711887, study PRJNA513373) | rock metagenome | isolation source: Antarctica rocks | place: Antarctica | reverse complement strand
GTCCACCCACCTCCACCGCCCCTTCTCAACCACCCCCTCCCTCCACCGCGACCACCACTTCGACACGCTCAAATTCGTCCAACGGCTCAAAGACGAGGGTTTCTCCGAAGACCAAGCCGTCGCCATAATGAAAGTCCTCTCGGACGTAATCGAAGAATCCATCCAGAACCTCACCCGCACCATGGTGCTCCGCGAAGACGCCGAGAAATCCACCTACACGCAGAAAGTCGACTTCGGCAAACTCCGGTCGGAGCTGCTCAGCTCCGACTCGACCGAGTCGTCGTTGACCCGCGCCTCGCACGAGAGGTTGACGAACGAATTGGCAAAGTTGAATTCGAGGCTGAGGGATGAGATTGCGAGGACGCAGGCCAGCGTGAGGTTGGATTTGAATCTGGAGAAGGGCAGGATCAGGGAGGAGGCGAATGTGCAAGAGTTGAAGATCAAGGAGACGGAGACGAGGATCGAGCAGGAGGTAGCTGGCTTGAGGGAGAGGGTGGAGGGGGTCAAGTTTTCGACGTTGCAGTGGTTGATGTCAGTACAAAGACTTTCCTCGAATTTACAGTGGGGAGAGCTAATGCTGGTGTTTAGGGGAGTATGTACCGGAACAGCAGCACTCATCCTCGGTGCTTGGCGCTTGTTGATGTAAACGCAACAATAACCACAATCTACACCACATCACCATCGACAACATCATCAACACTACAACAGACACACCATCTTCTCATCATCGGACAAGCCCTGACCACCACCAAACGATATCCCACCACATCTCCCCCAACTCTCCACCGAACTGCGTGCCCTCATCGCGCCCCGAGAAGCACCCCCTAAAATGGAGAAACAAACCAAGACACAAAACCAAAGCAACCGCAACTAGCGAACAGACACCAGAACATCCACATCTTCGTTTGCAAGGGCCGCAAGTCAGGGTACAGCAAAGCTCAACATCCGACGGACGGCGTCTGTAGTCAGAGACGACGAGTGCCTGCTAGTCTCTATCTCATATGTTCCACCTTGGCGTAGAACCCTGTTTACGCGGTAGGGTGCAGCAAATCAGTGCGGTCCGTAGCTCGTCTCCCTTGCTCAGGTGTATTACGTTAGGTGCCACATCTTTCGAGGTGGGAAGGCGAGGGTTCTGTTGGGGAAGGAACGTTACTTATGCTTTAGGTACCTCATGTTAAGTGACAAAGCAATGCGATGCTCTTCTATGATTTCAAATGCTTGCAATTATAACGCTTTTGAATCCCATCACCCATCGAGCCCCTCCTCAAACGTCGAAAATCTCCCCTCAAAGATAACGCTTTTGAATCCCATCACCCCATCACGCATCGAGCCCCTCCTCAAAGGTCGAAAATCTCCCTCAAAATCCTCATCGTATCCTCCGGACTCCCCACCGCATGCCCCACCGTCCTCGCATCCTCAAAAATCTCAAAGTCATTCCCCCCGCTATACGTCTTATCCCCAAAGAAATGAACCGTGCTATACTCCACCCCATCCGGCCTCTCCCTCTCCGCTTCGATATGCTGCAAGCAATACGTCTTGTCCCAGCCCTTGGGGAAGACGTCGAAGGAGATCTGCCCGCCGATGGAATAGGTCAGGCCGAAATCGGGGAATTTGGTTTTCAGGGCGGAGACGAATTGAGACCGGATGGAGTGCGTGGCGTCGTGGGTTTCGTAGGCGTTGCGTTCGGCGATGCTGGCGTTGCGGCCGATGGGCGAGATGTTGATCATTCCGTTTCTGTGCGGGACGGGGTTTTCGTTAGTCAGTTCGACGCATCGGCTGGCCGCCTTGGTTGTGAGCGCAGGTTCATGTGGGGGAGTGCGTACCGGAATTCGATGAATGTACCCCTCTTCACAGGGATGTCGATGCCGGCTAAGTAGACCAGGCAGAAGTTGACGAGTTGTTTGTATTTGTCTTCGCCGAGCCATTGGATGAAATTGTGGCTTGCCAAGGGTACGCCGAGGCGGTAGGCGGTGAGGCCGTTTTCGGCGAAGCCGAAGTCGAAGAGGGATGTGACGGGGATGGAAGGGGTGCCGAGTTGTTCTTGTTGTTTTGCGAGGTCAGAGCCGCCGACCTGTGAGCGGCGGTTAGTGGGGTTTTTGGGGGGAGGAGGGCGATGTGGGGAGAGGGACGGACGAAGCCGATGGCGCATTTGTGGCGGAGTTGGGAGAGGACTTGGAGCATTTCTGGCGAGACGGTCTAGGCCGATCTGTCAGTACAGGATCAAGAGCGTTGGCGTTGAAGTGGTGGACCTTACACGTCTGGCTGGTGTAAGGGTGCCATCGACGTCGAAGAGACAGATGGTGTTCTTCACGCTACGTTTGTTCAGCGGCGGGTAGACGCTTGCTGCTTCAGTCGCCATGATAGCGGTTCGTCACAATGGTCTAATAGGCGGATTGGGACTCGATCATCAAATAACAGAGATCAACGGCCCGTTGTCGTTGACGTATTGACTCTCCGGAGTGTTTTGTAGAAGCTTATCGCTAGCTTCAGGGACCAAAACTTAGCGAGTGGCCCTCGGGCCCTAAGGGACAGGGCTCAGCCTTACGAAGGCTCTAAGTTTTCACAGCTTGATACACGGATTATGTCTCATCTGACGATATCCCAGAGGCCGAATCATGTCAATCTGCGCCTCTCGCAATGCAAGGCAACATAGGACCAGCACTCCGCGCTCAAAGTACGCTCTCACACGCAATCACTTGACTTTGACGCATGCCTATACATCAAGGTCGATAAAGCAAAGGTCGCTTGTTAACCAATAACCGATCCAGCCCAACTCCAATAGATCATGCATCGGTCAGCTAATCATCAAACACCAGACCAAGAACCAGTAACTTATTCCGCGCCTTCGGTAATCTCGGCCGTGAAGTCCTTCCGTATACTCAGCTCGTCCAAGCCCTCCTCGTTGCCTAATGTCAGCCCTTTTTCGTTCGCCAGATGTAGGAGACAAATGAAACAGTATGATGTCGAGATATCGGCCATGGCCTGCTTTGGATATACATGCTGGAGGTTGTTCATGACCGAAGTGAAACGTAGGGAGCCGTCTTCGACTTTCGATGGTGGTGGTGCTGGTTGGGGTTTCGCGGGTGTCTGGGTGGATATGTCCTGTAGGATTCATATTAACGATGTTGGAAGGTAGGAAGGAGCAGCAGTAAACACAGCGGAGGTTGACTGACTTGCTCGAATCCAATACCCCTCCACATCTCTTCTTTCAGTCGCCGGACATCCACCTTCTTCGCTACCCGTGCATATTGCACATACTCCGGCCTCAATCTCCTACTTTGTGTGACCAGCTGCGTCCCGAATGCACCCTCCTGACTCTCGGCTCCTGCAAGTATACCTGCGATACCATCTACACCTGCACTCGGCTCTCCCTCTATACCGGGGGAGAAATTCTCTCGTGCATCTGCAAAGTCGTCATCGTCGTCATCAGGCGGACCACCAGGGAAAGCCAGTCCATCATCTTGGAAGAAGTTAGCGTCGTAATTGCCCTGGGCGCCCTCCTCATCAGGGGCAGGCTGAAAGGCGGGGTCTTCTTTTCGCGCCCAGAAGGCTTCGTCCATTTCGCTCTCTGGCGGCTCGTCGTTGCGAGTAGTGGTGTTTGTTTTGCTGTCGCCAAATCCGGATCGGCGTGATCCCATGCGTGCCTTGGGTTTCAGGAAGAGGTGGAGCAACTGTCGTGAGTTGAAATGCTTATCGTCTGGCAGTAAGTTCCGCGTTTTCGATTTCCACTGCGTTTTCGGGAGGGATATAGCGGAGTTTGAGGAAGCGGGTGTATAGATCATTTCTGCAAATGAAGGTTCGAGCGGCGAAGAAAAGTCGGCTTCGAACGGTTCCTTCTCTTTCCGTTTCGCTGGTGCCGGTGTTGCAGCCTTTGTGATATCTTTTATCCTTCGTATGCGCCAGTGCTCTGGTCCGGCCCAGTTTTTCTTCAGGGCGTTGTCGAAGTAGCTGAGAATGCCTTCGTGGCCACCTTTGGGTTTGCTGTGATTGAGGGACACGGCGTATTGGCCATTCTCTGGATCAAAGCCTCCAACGCCCATGCCTGCACCATCCTCTGCTCCATCTATTATACCCTCAGTAAATCCGCCATTGTGGACTCGCATCTGAGGCTCGATCGCCGCATCTCTTGCCCATGCTTCCCCACCTTCACCAAACCCGGTGTCCGCGGGCAAGTCAAAGCCACCGAGCGCACCATCGTCGTCGTCAAATCCAGCCGCATTATCTTCGTCAATGAATATGCCAGACTTATCACCAATACCTCGAATCTCGGTATTCTCCTTCTCTTTATCCTGCCGCCAGTCCTCTGGTGCCTTCAAAAATGGAACGTCTAGTGATCCTGCAGGATCTCCCAGGTCGAAGTTCTTCAATGAAGGACATATGTCCTGATCGTCTAGCTGCGCAAGATCAGGGAAGAATTTGGCACGGAGAGAAGCCAAGTCGATCTCGGCCGCTCCCTCATCGTCCTCCGTAGCTTCCTGCTTCACAGTCTCTCCATCATCTCCATCCTCTCCCATCTCGTCTTCGACATTTGCGTCACTTCTCCGCGTTCTGGAATCGCCTTCAGCTGTGGCATCTCCTGCATCGTCACTACTGTCAAACACAATGCGGCCGTGTGCATCAATTGCTAGATGGTTCAGAAGGAGCCCTTTAGCGCCACCTTCGTCAAAGTCTGCTGATGCCTTTTTGAACAGCGGATCCACAGAGAACTCCAACTCGAACTTCTTCAGCTGCAGAGATGCAAATGATGGTGCCAATGTGGTTTCTGATGACCGTTGCGCCTGTAGACGGTCAGCATCATCTTCAGTAACGTTAGTTCTTTGCTGTGATCATACTCGTTTCCGCGCTCTTTTCTTCACGCCATCTTCTCCCTCCTCCATTTCACCCTCGTCGCCTTCTTCCTCTTCTCTCCTGCCCTTCTTATTGCCACTGTCCGCCAGACCGCTGAGTAGTTTTCCGGTTTCCGTCGCTACACTATCCACTCGGCTCGTATAAATCTTGACACACCCATCGAGCGTACAGCTAGCCTTCTGGAAATTGACCTCATCGCCTTCCTTCAGTAAGGACATGTCGTGGAAGTAGTCGATGAGTGCGAAATTCCAAGAGTTGGTCGCATTGATCTTGTTGTCCGTTGCCATCTTCATCCACTCCTCAAAGTTCGCCAGTATCGGTACGCGCTTCATCGGCGTGACGGCGCTGCCACCAACAACTGCCAAACCTCCATCCTCTGAACTGTCCTTGCCCCTTCCTCCAACTGAAGCCAGCGGTGTTTTCGGGCTAGTACTGGCAGCGCGCTGGAAGTTGTTCAGTTTACGCATTGGTGATGCTGCTGCTTTGATCTGATTCATTTGCAGGTCATGGAGCGCTTGTCTGGACTGAAAGCGGACGGCTTTTTCTTTTTGGTCATCGTTGAGAGGTATTCTGTGGAGCGCACACTGTCAAAGACGACACGACCATGGGGAGTACATAACCTGCATACTTCATTGGCGATTGCTTGTGCGGTGTCGCGGCCGCTGTGTGCTTAGAGGTTGTCGTGCCATTTGCGCGTGGAGGATTGGCAACGCGAGGCATGGTGTTGTCTTCGATTTGCTGGCAGATATTGAAGGTCGAACTGTTTCGACATAGGCCCTCGATGACTTATCTCATTTATGGCCGTGCAAGATCCTTCGGACGCCGGTGATGGTGAAGCTGCCGTCGCATCTCGATGTTGATTTCTTGGGTAAACAATGGGATGCCGCACGGACGAAGTTCCCGCTTAGTCAGCCAACAGTTGGCGCACGTCAGGACGGTGCTAATAGTGAAGCCAAGCATCAAAACGCCGGTTATGAGCCACCTAGTAGTGGCATTGTGCGCCCAAAGGTTCGATTATCATTACTATTATTCACTTCGCTACCTCTACTCCGCATTTTATGGTCACTAGTCAGGACTCTCGTGTTGCTGGAAAGCATTGATATCATGCATCCGCAATGCGCCGTCCATCCCCGTCACCTTCAGCTTTGCGACTGTTCCACTCGGCGGCACCGCACCGCAGACAGAAGTACTCCGCACGGCAATTCTGCGTCACTGTCCTAGTGATCTCCGCTATAGCTATACTGAGCTTTGTGGCTAAGAGCAGTGCTCAGTATGTCGGAGCTTCGAACAGCGCGATACTGCAGAGGAGATATCTGGACCCGCTGGGTAAGGTCCAGGAAGCGCATGGAGGGCTGGTGAAAAGAGATGAAGAAGTATGCTCTAGGTCTATCTCATGACCTTCATTGTGGTGTGTTCCTGGGTCTGTTGCTAATTGCTCTAATCTCGCAGTGTCGTTTCGTTCACAAGGCCAAAGACAAATGCGCCTTCATCCGCGTCAACTGCCCCGACGAAGAAGCAGGCCTCTTCTCCTACCTACAGCTCTACTATTGCAAACTCCACCATGTGAAGCCCGTTGCCTTCCTTATCCTAGTTCTATGGCTTGGTCTTCTTTTCAGCACTATCGGCATCGCAGCAAGCGATTTCCTCTGTATAAATCTCAGTACAATAGCAAGCATTTTAGGTATGAGTGAGAGCATGGCAGGCGTTACATTCCTGGCTTTTGGGAACGGGAGCCCGGATGTTTTCTCAACGTTTGCAGCAATGAGCACCCACAGCGGCAGTTTGGCGGCTGGGGAGCTCATAGGTGCTGCTGGGTTCATCACGACTGTAGTCGCAGGGTCGATGGCCCTGGTGCGACCATTTAATGTTGCAAGAAAGAGCTTTGTCAGGGATGTTTGCTTTTTCATCGTCGCTGCGAGCTTTAGCATGGTCTTTCTGGCGGACGGTAGTCTACATCTCTGGGAATGCGCCGTAATGGTCGCTTTCTACGTGTTCTATGTTATCAGCGTCGTGGTGTGGCATTGGTATCTTGGTCGACGTTTGCGGAGGAAAGATCGCGAAGCTGCAGCAAGGGGCCAGTTTCAGGTGCCTGGCAGTGAGGAGCTAGAAGTCGAGGAGGGAGATGATTATGATGAAGATGCCGCAACTGATGAACGGAGAAGTCTACTACGCGCCAACTCGGCTGAAGATTTTGGGGCTTTAGAGCGCGGTGGTAGCCCTTACTTGAAGCCAGTAAACAATGAAGACGATGATGAAGAAGGACGCGACCAATGGCTTGCTGAAATTAGCAGTAATATGCGAATTAGCAGACCACAACGGGGAGTTCGTCGAAATACCGTCACGCCAATTCGTCCTAGTTTGATTGGCGCTCTCGAGTTCAGAGCCGTTCTATCATCGCTCCAAAAGTCGAGGAACATCCAGACAATCCCTATTAATCTAAGGCGATACTCGGATGATCCGACATATACAACAGCGCAGCAACAGGACCAGCTATCAGCTGTCTCTGATCCTGAAGTCGGCTCGGTATCAGAGGTCAGCCCGCGAGATATGGGGCCGCACGATCTCCTGAGACCCAGTCTCGAGGCCGACCGAAGTCCTGTCGCACAGCGGTCGCGAGCCGTTTCCGCCAATAACGCAACGGGCTTACGTCTAAATCCTAGTGCCTTAAATCTGAATGCTCCCATCGCAGCAGCCGATCGCCTAGGACGATCACGAGGAGGCGGTGGCGGCGGCGGCGGTGGCCTGCGGCCTCCTGGTGAAGCGACATCAACTTCCTCCTCCGCCCCGTCTCGTTCACCAAGCTTCTTAGTTTCTCGACCAGGCTCGGAATCGTCAAGAGGCGTAAGTCCCTCAGCAGTTGGTCATCGGCTCTCGCCGGATCGTTTGGCTCCACCGAATGATGGCTTCCTGGGCTTTTCAAGACACTATCAGCCAATAATTGGATCAGACTATGATAGCACCAACTCGCCCAGAATGTCTCCCAAGTCTATCCCTCAACGGGTCCCAAGAATTATAATACCACGTCAGAAAAGTTCGGGACACTCCAATCCAGCATCTCCATTTCCAACATATCATGTTGATTCCGACTCCGCTACCTATACTTCGCGACCACCCAGCATACGGCTTCCACCGCCAAGTCTGTTTTCAGAATCGTCCTACCATCAACAACCATATGATGAGTTTGAAGAGAAGCCACTCCGATGGTGGCCATACAGGGTTCTGCCTCCACCACGGATGCTTGCCTCGACATTATTTCCAACCGTATACTCTTGGCATGACAAAAACATCTGGCATAAACTTTTTGGCGTGGTTGCTGCACCTAGCGTCTTTCTCTTGGCAATCACACTCCCAGTCGTCGACACAGAGAAGGATGATGACAATTCAGACATTGTGGTGCCGGAATCTGACTTGCAGAAACCTAACGGGGATGGGTTTCAAGCCCAGGGAGGGAATGCCAAAGCTATATCGCCAGAAAGCCCATCACCAGAGTTCGAGTATAGTGGTCGTGGAGATTTCGAGACGCCATTGTCGAACGTTGGTCGCCATGGCAATCATGGCATTGGTTCACCAAATGTCACAGGGCTCGGAGGTCACGGAAATACCGCTACTGTTGCAACCTCAACTGAGAATCTCCATCATCATAATCATCACGTAAAGCCACCGCCGTCGCCACTAGTTCAGCATTCTGAGCAACCTCCTCCAGAACCAAGTTCTCCAACGTCTTCACGTTCCTCACCAAGAGAATGGAACCGCTGGCTGGTCTGTATTCAGATCTTCACCGCCCCTTTCTTCGTCGTGCTTGTCGTCTGGGCCAACACCTCTGACCCGCTGAACTCTCGAGCCCTTCTCCTGCTGTCTCTCTACTCTCTTCTCGCCTCTCTCGTTCTCCTTGCCATCCTGCTTCTCACCACATCACCCTCTAAGGCCCCACGTCACCGTTATCTCCTGTGCTTCCTAGGCTTCGTGGTTAGCATCGCCTGGATATCTACCATTGCCAACGAGGTCGTCGGTGTCCTCAAAGCTTTCGGCGTCATCCTCGGCATTAGTGACGCCATCCTTGGCCTTACCATCTTCGCTGTCGGAAACTCACTAGGTGATCTGGTCGCCGACATCACGGTCGCAAAGTTGGGCTACCCAGTCATGGCTCTCTCTGCGTGCTTTGGCGGGCCTATGCTCAATATTCTGTTAGGCATTGGGATTAGTGGATTGTACATGACTATCACAGACGGGGAACATAGGCATGAACGACATCCAGGCCGGCCAATGAAGTACAGGCCGTACCAGATTGAGGTCTCGAGCACACTGGTGATTAGCGGGGCCACCTTGCTGGTAACGTTAGTGGGGCTTCTAATCGTGGTGCCCCTGAATGGGTGGAAGATGGATAGGCGGATCGGGTGGGGCCTTGTGGCGCTCTGGTGTGTCAGTACGGCAGGGAATCTGATTGTGGAGGTAACCGGCTGGGGTGGGGATCTTGCCTAGGGTTCATGCGGGAAAGAGTGGTTACGATTGTTGAGAGCACAACAAGGCGTCTACTCCATAGCAGCTGCCCTAAGCCTTTGTTGGCATTCTAGCGCTGAATATCTCTCGAAGATAGGAATCGCCTTGATCGGGCTGTTTCTTTTCTTTCGGTGCTAAAAATCTCAAGAGTCGACATTCCCTCCAATTGCGCCGATCGAGTTCTCTTTGACGCATCGGCTAGCTCAAGGGTCCCAGCCTCTTCTCCAACGGCAGCAGTGATTGTTCGCATAGGTACCTGATCCTACTACTCTGCAATTCATGATGTGCGACCTAGACAGCCTGCCGTTCTGGCCGCCGTTCTATCCTAGGTCGTCACAGCGGCTCGCCAATCCCGTTGTACTTGTACAACACTTTGGCGGTGCGATTCCGACAGGATCATCCACATCTTATCCAAGCAGAATCACGATCTGCCAACGCTGTCCTCCCAAGAGAATCAGACACCAGTACCCCGAATATCTCGGTACCACGAGGCAACCATGAGGCCCGTAATGGTTACACAAATGCCGTGAGTAGAGTATTTCATGACGTTGTTGTGCATCCTCAGCTGCAGACAACCGCAGATCCACCCGCGGAGCCCTCCCAAAGCGCAGGGCTTTCTGTTAGCAAAGTAAAGTTCGGTGACCTATGCTGTAGTGGTGCGTAATGCATTCCCATTTCGTTCTGGTCGATGGATTTCTTGTCCTTCCTGGCGTTCGCTTCATAAAGTCTTTGTCATCTCCTCTGATCTGTACGGAGTGTAAGGCTTCATCCATATTAGCTGCCTCCAGAAGTGTCGCGCATACCATTGCCAATCACTTGAGAAAATGAATCTCTTTAGTGCGATCATCTTAGGAGCATCCGTGATCTTCTTTGGAGATACTGGACAAGCAAAATCTTTGTCTCAAGAATGTAAGTCACACCTCAATCACCATCCTCTCTCTCGCCTTCAATCTCCAAAGCCTACTCTCCACCAAACACATCACTCAAGCTAACACCACACTCCAGACACCAGCCCTCTATCATCCCGCCACCATCCCCACCACCCCGAAATCCACGCCCGCCTTCCCCCAACTCTCAACAACACCACCTCCCCTTACTGGACCCCGACCCCACCAGGCTGGTTCTACGGCAATTGGAAAGTAACCCACAGCTCGATCCCCGTCTATCTCACCCTCCTCAACATGCAATTCGACTCCGCCCCTCTCCTCCCTTCCAACGCTACTCTCCCCGGCCAAAACTCCGATCTCACAACCTACCAGCTCCCCAACAACTCGCGGATCTTCACCGCGTATGGGATCGACACCCCGCACCCCGGTACGGTTGACGTGTATGATTTTGCCGGCACGGGCAAATTGACCGGTGTGAACAACACATGGGAACTGCTTGCCTGGGGTACGGATACGTGCGGAGACGAGTATATGCTGATATACGAGACTCCTGTTGCGCCGGGTGGGGATCCGGCGGGGTTGGATATCGAGAGTCGTGTCGAGGGAGGGCCGAGTGCGGAGACGCTGGAGGCGACTCTTGCGGCGGTTAGGGGGTTGGGCAGTAAGGAGTTGACGAGGCTGGTTGGGAATGTTAAGACGGTGCCGGACAATGGGGCGAGGAGGGGGTTGCCGCCTGTGGTTTGTGATGAGAGTTGTAGGGAGAATTGTAAGTTTATCTATTTTGATCCCCTTCGATTTCTATTTCTGGTTTGGGAGTGCTTGGGCGATCACGGCTGAGCTGACGGGTGAAACTGTTAGTGGGTCAATGACTCTAGCGTCTGTGTACTATCACAAAGGAGTAAAAGCAGTCGGTTGGTGTGAGAACTATACAGGATATGCGATGGAAAAGATGTACACCGCTCTATTTTGCTTGAAACTTATCCGTGAATACTGCAGCCTAAGCCTCATAACTTCAGTCTCAAAGCCTATAATGATTGTTATTTTGTGGGTACTCATACGTGGTTCGTGGATAGATTTACGGCGTTACCAGCCACCTATCCCAATGGGTGTATTCCGCTGCAGGATTCTCTTGCTGGTTCTTGAAGTAGTCCGCAGCTTGGAGACTCAAGGAACCTTGCTACTTGTTATCAGGCTCGTTTCGCTTTCTCGTCTCCTGCTATATCTCATTAGCCGGAATAAGAAATCTCCAGCACCCGTCATTGAGGGATCCGTGGCCAATTGATATTGTAGTCTATCGTCGCCTCCCGTTATGCAGTGTTCTAGCAGTGGCTTCTTGGCTCACTCGGAGGCTTCTTGCTGATCCGGACACCCATTAGAAGTCCGCAGCCGATTCCATTTGCCGGGGTTTCCCCCTTTCACCTCTTCTAGACAATGAAACACTATGGCTGACATCTGTGTGGAGAGCACGCCACCAAGAAAAGGACTCCAGACATTTTCAACTTACTGCCTGAGGAGTTTCGTTGACTAAACCCATCACAGCCTTCTTTGAACGCAAACGCAAACTCAAGTATTGACCAGAGCCCTCTTCCCAGAAGCTGATGTTTGATCCAACTCCACAATTGTCCGACAAAACAATCTCCTTCTACCACGAACGTGTCGCCATAGTGCTCTTTTTTGTGGCTTTGCTAGTCATTGCCATCAGTTCATCGCCCATCGCAGTTGACTGTTCCTCCGGTACTGAAAGACAGTCCCTAACGAGGAGGGCAGTGCGGATCGATGATGATGAGGTTCTGGAAGATATAAAATTAAGAGACCCCCAGAACTGGCAGATGCAATGTTGATTGGGTAAGAACGCCAGGCGATGCTGCAGGAAGATCAATCGAAACACAACAGCAGCCAACATGCTGCTTCTGATGGAATCGGTAGTAGAACTCGGCGACCGGATACCCGGAACGACACCTGTCTCTTAAGGTCGCCCAGAACATCAAAGCTCATGTGCGCATGTTGGTCACTGTCTCGGAAATCTCCAACATCATGGTCAGTTATGTCGTACGGGTACTGCAAGACTCCTTATCCTTCGGTCCATCGAACAGAACTCCTGAAGGAACCCAGCACTTGTTTGGTACAAAGCACCTTCTCGATCTGCTTTCATGATTTGATGGCTGAGTGTTCATTGTCCGAATCGTTATCTAAGCCGATCTCTTCTCTAGAGTTCTTCAAGGTCTGACTGCTCAATATCGTCAGCTCGTTGCAAAGTTTCAAACTGCTTGTCTATTGAACCCAAATCCCTTCTTGCGCTACTGCCGTTAACAAGTCGAAGCAAGCGTGAGCCCTACGAAGTGAAACAAGAAATGCGATTCCGTTTACTCCGGAGATCCGTTCGCCATTTAGTTTAGCATGTTCCTGACCGTAAATTGGAGCTGGAACCATTGCTTTTCCGGACAGTTACTGGGGTACCTTGTGGTTTTCTTGTAAGAGCTTGGTCCTGTCTTGTAAGCGCTCTTCTTGCTCCAAAGGACCGGTGGTGATGGCAAGTTGTGGGGTACGTGGATGGGTTCGCTTTCGAGATCAAAGAATGCGAGTCGCCCAAGGAGATTGCTAAAGCAGTCAACACCAGCAAGCATAACGCAACCTTCTATCTCCATCACTGTCGAGTTGACGTCTAAGCTTTAATTTGTCACACCAAGCTGCTTCAGACCTCAAGCCACTTCTGGTGTGCCTCAGCCCTGATTCCGCTTTCCCAGGACACTTCCACTTCCGTGAGCTCGATATCACGGTGGCTATGAGGACGCGTCTGAGCTGAAGACCCGAGCAGAAGCACATGCTAGAGCCGGGATTGATACCGGCGAACTGGATCAAGCCGAAGAAGCGCAGGTATCTGTGAGAGGTGACTGAACGGCGAACGAAGGGTCGAGTCTTAGATTCTTGGACTGGTTGAGGAGAGGGAACACAAGAGAATGCGCGCAGAGAATGTGGTTATTTACAGTGTGGAAGCGGCCGCAGTTACAGAAGCAGACAGAATCTATATCTGTACATCTCGAGCTGATATCTAGTCGCTCCGGAGTGTACTCTGCCAGCCATCGTCGAGGAAACATACACTCAGCTTAATTCGGTCATCAAGTCTGGGTTGTTGAAGGGGGATGGTACGGATGGATGGCCGGGTTATGTATTGGTAGGAGGAGATAGGGTAAGAGGAGGATGAGCAGGGTGATTATGGTGAAGATGAAGATGAAGGAGGACGGGAAAGGCAGGAGGAAGGGGGGAGGGTTGATGGACGGGTAGCTGTTTCAGTTGAAGGGTACGAGAGGTGAAAGGCGGTATTGGGAAGAGCGGTGGGGGCATGATGGAGAATAAGAGAGTGGCTTCAAGGGGGTGGAGAAGGTGGTTGAAGAGATGGCGGTGAGACTTGGAGACGGAGAAACGTTAGCAAATTTGGAAAGTGAAGGTGGCGGACTTGGATAGGATACGGCTTAGATCTGTATGGCCTTCTGGATAAGAGTTGCCAGGAGCTGGCGCAATGAGTTGAACTTTCTTTCTTGAGTGGTTGGATGCATGACAAGTGCGACACAGCTCGATTCGGAAAGCCGATTTGAACGTCTCTTACGGTACCCTTCTTTTCCTGGTGTGCATATCATTTGGTCTGTCACCAGTCTATCACAAGTGATCCTTAAAGTAAGCAGCAATACTATAGTAAAGACCTAGAGTACAACAAATCTTCTCTATTGTTGCTGTTTCTTCTGTCCTGAAGGACCCGTTTCCTTGTCAAACGCAGCGTACGAAACCTGCAAACTTGCAACGCCAGAAATTGCAATGTAGAGAATAGAGAGGAGGATCAACCCCACAAGAAGACCCATAAAGATACCTGAGAAAGTCATCAGCAATAAGGTCCAGATTGTCGTGCGGAATTTGGAACTCACCAGGTGTAAAGAACTGGTATTTCTCGAACAGAGGTCCACTTGACAAAGTAGTATTACCGCTCGAGGCGAGCTCGTGAATCGAGAAGTCTCGTTTCAGATCCATGTGCACAGATGATGGGAAGGTCTCGTCCATCTCATAGACTCGAGACTCGGAAACGAGAGGGTGCTGGTTCGCCGAGACGGGTGTCGTGGTGTAGATTACAGTGTACTTAGGTGATGGCAATAGGTCGATGATGGAGGCGAGGAACGCATCTAGTAGTGGTAAGTAGAGTGATCCTAGGCCAAGCTCTGAGTTCTGAATTACCATTCTCTGCAAGCTTAGCGGCTCTGCCAGCATTAGCTGATAGTGGTGGGAAGTCGACTCTAATAACTCGAGGTTTCATGTCGTCGATCATAGCAAAGGAGCCGGCTAGTACATCAAATATCAGCCCACCAGAACTAAAGTTCGGTCTCTATTTCCGTCGACAGATGCCAGAGCAGTTCAAAGAAGCCGCAGCGCTCAAGACCCTACACGACATTATAGACTTACTGGAGGCATCCACTGTCATCAACCCAGCCTGACACCTCTCTTCCAGTGATGATTGCAGTCGATCTGTGTCTACTACTCCCAGGACATCTGCGACGCTGAAGCTTGATCTGACATGTTCATCCTCCCCGCTGATGCGTTTCCGCAAATGAGGCGCCGAGCGGCGAGTCGAGAAGTCGGCTGCGTTCACACTTGGCTGAGAAACTATCACGTATGTATCGGAAGGGCATCGATCAAGACTTGAGGACAGAGTCTGCGCTAAGGACGATGCGGAGACAATCTGAGGAGAGGATGCGAGGAGTCTGCTTCAGGTTAGCTATCGATAATGATGGGTTTTGCGAACGGCAACGACGTACTCTGAGGTTGAAAAAAAGAAGAACGGTGATGTGTCTTGGAAAGCATCGACAACAACTGCGCCCAGTGCGAGCGCCCCTATCGTCCTGAAGTGCATCGTCGTAAGATGTTAATTTACGAGGCGGTGGTGACGATGCCAAAGATTGAAGTTCCTCACTTCTGCGGAGGGCAACTGCAAGCGAGTCCGTGAAGAACTGCTGTGTGGATTTACATCTTCTGTGATGCTCCGCACATCTAATCTACAACTTTAGACGCGACAATTATTGGGTATTTGGTATGGCTCCACCCACGAAGAGGAGAAAGAAGTCTGCGGTCGCAGTTGAGGAGATCACTTTCGACCCGAATGCGAGAGAAGATTACCTAACCGGCTTCCACAAGAGAAAGGTTCAGCGCATCAAGCATGCGCAGGAGGAGGCTGCGAAGAAGGAGCGGCAGGAGAGGATCGTGGAGCGTAAAAGGGTAAATCAGGGATCAGCTTCTATTCCGCAGCATGACCCTGACTTTGGAGTACTACAGATGCGAGAAGAGCGCAAAACAGAGCTTGAGAAGCATGTCGAGACAGTGAACGCAATACTAAGGGAGGCAGATGGCGGGATATCCGATACCGGTGGAGAGGAAAGCGGTACCGAGATGGAGGAATGGGATGGGGTTGCGGAAGCTCCGGAGGTAGATCACGAGGCTGAATATATTGACGAGGATCGATACACTACTGTCACCGTCGAAGCTATGGACCTATCCAAGGAAGGCCTTCACAGGGCCATGGAAGAGGAGGAGAGGGGCATTGGAGGTCTCAAAAATGAGGATGCACAACCTGAAACGAATGGCTCTGCAAAAGAGGCACCAGACAAGGTACGGAAGGGCAAGCGAATATGGACCAAGGAAACCCCTGATGGGCGCAAGAAGAAAAAGAAAAAGTTCAGGTACGAGAGCAAAGCAGAAAGAAAGGTTACCAGATACAAAGAACAATCAGGAAACAAGGCAAAAGCTCGAGCAAGAAAGGAATAGGGGGATCCCATTATAGATTATTAGAGCTTCTGATTACGATACCCGTCAAATACAACAGTCTCATGCATCGATAGAGAACGCTCTGATCATGCCGTCGTAGACTATCTAGCTCGAGCTAGCTGATGATAGAAATTTCATCAACACCATGACTATCATCATCGCCAAGCTCTGGTATGCTTTCCGCTTGTACAGAAGAAACACTCACAAACAGTCTGAACAACCCAGTCGAGAGTCTATCAGTACACAGTAGATTAGACGTTGCCAATCTCCCTAAGCATGTCATCAAGTTCCTTTCGCACTTCGGCATATTTCTTGGCCATCTCCTCATATTTCGTCTCCCACTGATCGCGAGTTCCTTCGAGAGCCTGGACTTTGCGTTCGTAGTGACCAGCCTTGACATCTGTTTGGCGCAGTCTAGAAGATAATCACAGTTAGTCGGACCCCAATGATTACACCCAGGACACCGTAAGCTAGTAGCGGCTCAGCAAGGAATGGTGAACAGTACTTTTCATTCGTCTCCCTCATAGTCTTGTCCGCCTCCTCAGCTTCTTCCTCCAGTAGCTGCAGTCTCCGCTGCAAAGTCTCGTTCTGTGTGCCTTGGTGACTGCTCTCATTCGCTGCCGCCTTTGCCTCCTTGATCCCAGTTTCAAGTTTCTCGACCTCGGTCTCAAGCAGCTGATTCTTGTGCGTGAGGGATGTGATTTCCTGTTCCTTTGCTAGGTTCTCTTGTTCGAGCGTTTTGACCTTCGCTTGGAGCTCTTCGGCCTTGGACTGAGCTTCGTCAGCCTCCAGGCGAAGAGAGTTCATTTTCTACCGGTACATTTATTAGCATTATGTTCATCAGCCATCTTGAAGCTGACATAGCCTAGATATCGCCTCTAGGTCTTGTCTGGTAACAGTGTACTCTCGGGGATTCACTTCTTATGGCGGGGGGACTGAGCGATAAGAAGTGCATGCCCGACATACCTCTTTGATTCTCTCCATCTTGATCTAGCGCCTCACTGTAGTCCTGATAATAAGGAAGATTGTGGCAAGCTTTCAACCCAGAGGTGTACGTGATCCTAAGGAGGGAAGTGCTGATTTATGGATTGAGATGAACGAGTGTGTGATGCTGTGCCTATTTTAGCGGCCATCAACGGCGGTTCCCGCGACAACAGCTGCTGTAAACATCGAACTTTCGTCGGCGACATCTCGTTTTATGAACATCCCGCAAGTCAATGGGAATCACCAATATCTATTCGTCTAGTTCAGCTTGGGAAAAATCAGCAAGGAGTCATAATGCTTGCAGCACGAGATCAAGAGAATTTGGCGCATGGCCATCAAAACGGTGCTGCGTCGAAGCCACTCAATCAGGGGACGAAGCAGCTTGCACCCAAGACACCCGGCAACAAAGCATCAAAGACACCCTTCAAGCTACCTTTGAATGATGAGAATGCGCCACCAGGGTTTGGCGGCGGAAAGACGGGCTTGAAAGTCAATGGCAGAGGTAACGATAACCTCATAATTGGAGGAAAGAAGAATGCTGCGCTGGACAGAAACGCGTTTGTCACTCCAATGGGTACAGCACACAGACCACCCCGGGATGCTAAATCTTTAACGCTGACTGGGTCCGCCACAGGTCCTCGCAATCGTGCCCCCCTCGGTTTGAAAACCACAAATGCCAGAGCCAAAGCTCTCCAAATCCCTGCGGCTCCAGCCGCGGACGATGACCTCGACAAGGCGAATCAGAAGAGCGGCACGGCTCGCAGACCGAAGCCTCGTGTCTCTCATGCTGAGATGACGAAAGTCGGAGTACTAGGTGAGATGGACGATCTTGAGGAGAGGGAGATCGAGTACATGCCTCCCAGGCCTAAAGGTAAACCACGGCATTCCACATTGTACATGATACTGAATGCTGATAGTTTAAAGCCTTACCTGATTACCCTGACGATTGGCCACACGACGTGGACTATTCTCGATTCGAAGGGCGCGGCCTGACCCGTGGTTGGTATCAATTCTACTGTAACCCGGTTGGCGATGACGGCTTAACTCTCCAGGACAAGCGATGGAAAGAACAGAAAGAGAAGGCCGATAAAGATTTTGATGAGCAGAGTCAGAGGGAGATCGACAATATGCCTTTGCTCGGTATCAATGTGCCTCAGTTTCCTGGCGAAGACACCATTGAGGAGATAGTTCGAAAGAAGAAGATGGAGGATGAGCGCAAGCAGAAAGCTACGGCAGCCTTGCACAAGTCTCAAACAGTAACCGAGAAGCCGCTTGTTACCAAGGGACCTGCCACTATCACCTCAAGGAAGGCCGCTGCAACGCTCTCTCAGCCCAAACCATCATCTACGGCGCCAGAACGGAAAGTCTTGACCACCGCAAGCAAGGCAAGAATGCCATCTTCTCTTCTCGGTGGGAGGAAGAAGACTCTACCACCAACCAATCCGTCTCCAATGCGACACACCGCCGCTATCACCGCTTCAAGGACGACAATGGGATACTCCAAGGGGCGTGCTACTTCATCGACTATCAAGAAGAGCATCATACCGAGAAATAGCAACACGACTAATACATCTGGAGAAGTACCCGATACTACGTTGGCTCCAGCGGTATATATCGCAAAGTACGGGATGCCACCTATTGGAAGCGACATGTGGATTCGATGCAAGAACTATGGCTGTTTTGACGATGACGACGATGATCTTGATGATGTATTCAAGGGGATTACTCCAAGCAGTATTTTCAAGGATGAGGAGACAGAGACAGACTTTCAGCTGGTTTGTTAGGGTGGGGTAAGACAGAGGAACTCGTCACCAATCAGCCAACGTGGAGGCCGTGTTTATGGGCAAATATCATAAGTGGCGTGCATAGTTCTTGCCGGCGTTACGTCTCTTTGCCCAACACAGCGAGGGCTCCATACGTGTACTGTTGGTTTTTTTTAGAAGCATTAATAAAGTTTACATCAATGAAAGCAGATGTAGTATAGCTCATATTGAACAAGACATGTCCAAGAAACTTGAAAGCGGCTAGAAAGCCGCAGAGCATCCATCACCCTCATAGGTTGATCCGCTGCTTCATGGCCAGGTGTCGCCCTCGACTACTCATCGGTCACTAGCAAAGCTTAGAATGGATTCGCCTTCCATGGTTGGGTTTAAGGGGTACAACATCTGGTTGCGAAACTTTCGAAATCTGAGACACGAAGTAGCTGCACATCTATTCATTATTCGACGATCTTTGTCTGAAGGCAACGACCACTACGAACAACAGTAAATATATGGCTTTCAATCGAGGGATATGCTATAATCATTGCTACCCTTTTCAATCCAACGTGAAGAGCCTCCCGGATCTGATAAGGAGCGAAAAGCATCCAATATCGAAATACTAGATTGGGATTGACATATCTTCAAGCAGCGGCAGAATCCTCAGGCTTCAACGCCGCAGCCTTAGCCCTCGCATCCGGACCAAAATCCAACGGCGGTTCCCCCGTCATCTTAGTCATCGTCTCGCCCGACGTATCGGAGATGATCATGTTGCTCAGCGACGATCTCCCTATCACATCCATGTACTCCTCACGAGCAGCTGGGTCGTCGGCGTCGAGCTTGGCGACGTCGATTTTGTTCAGGTTGTGGCGCGTGCGTTGGATGAAGTCCCAGGTGAAGAAGAGGGATTTGTTGGAGTCGACGGGGTTGGTGCGGTTCATGGCTGGGTGGGCTTCGAGGGCGCTGGTGAGTGGGTCAGTGGGTGGGGAAACATGGAGGGGTCGGGAGGGGGTAGGATACAGGATGAGGGCACCGAGTTTGCCGTCAAGGTCGGCGATGTCTGCTGCGGTAGAGGTGGCGGAGGTTGCGGAAGGCATTGTGGTAGCTAAAGATATGGATTTGAGCTGCACTAGATGTGTATAGATATCTGTGGTGTAGGTCAATTGGTGTGATGGGAGTGTATGAAGTTTAGAGCTTTCGCTGTCTGGACTTCTCAGTGAAGCTCCGATCGTCGATGCGGCCCTGCTGCGCCTTGAATGAAAGGGTTGATCAACACATATGACGTCGGAAGCATGCGGTGGAGACGCGACAGCTGTTTACTTTAGCTCCGTAAACAGACTGGGACGTTACAGAGTTCGCTGCTAATGTCAACCCCTGTTGTTGTGGCTTGCCTCGCCTGCAGGTACCAACCGAAATCTTTCTCACTGTTGCTGCCCTAGGTAGAGAGTAACATCAGATTGAAGCCGGGCATTGCATAATAAGATGTCGAATACACGCTCGGAGTCGTCCGAGGACTTTGAGTTTATTGACACTCCTGCTGCACCTGACCCTACTCCTCCCGCTGAGAATTACGGCGTGCGGACCACCTCTGTAAGTCTCCATGGCTCATCAGTGTAACATCTGTGGTTGACCTTGACGTCTCGGATCTGTGGCCTGGGACCGTACTGATAGTGTCTGAAGTATCCATCAATCAAGAATGCCCCTCTCCCGGCCGATGCTGCCGGCAATGAAAACTTCTCCAACATCCTTCTCTTCTCCCTCCTCGCCTTTGTCCCCCTGTACTTCTCCTGGAAACTCGGCGGCGGCTGGAAACTATGGCTATTCTTCGCCCTCTTCACGTCGATCCCCATATTACTAGCCTTCTGGACTATTGCGTCTTCAATGTCACCTCGAAAGAACGAAAAAGCAAGATATCCTGGTCGTCCTGTCGAGCACTACCTACATTTTCATAGTGAGAAGAACAGGGCACAATATCATGGCAAGAACAAGGTTCCCATGGAGACATTCCACGAGATGTACTTTGATGGCGCGGTAGATTTTAAAGGCGATGCGTTGGAGGTCATGGAATATAGGCACGACTGGGCAAGCTTCAGGTTCACGCTGAGCCTATTCCGCTTCTTCTTCACCGGCATGATACCAGAGGTCATTATGCACACTCGCTCTCAAGGTCAGCATGTGTGATGTTCGGAGCTCGAGTTTCAGCTGACGTCAGGCCAGATGAGGAGCAAGTCCGCGACCACTATGACCGCGGAGACGACTTCTACGGGTGGTTCCTCGGTCCTCGCATGATCTATACTTCTGGCATCATATCCGACATCAACAAGGAGGAGTCTCTCGAGCAGCTGCAGGACAACAAGCTGGCCATCGTCTGTGAAAAGATCGGCCTCAAGCAAGGCGAGAGACTCCTCGATATCGGTTGCGGATGGGGCACGCTTGCCAAGTTCGCCAGCGTCACCTACGGCGCTCGTGCTACGGGTGTCACACTTGGTCGTAATCAGACTGCTTGGGGCAACAATGGATTGAGGAAGGCTGGCATCGCAGAAGAACAGAGCAATATCCTGTGCATGGACTACCGCGATATTCCCTTGCCGGAAGGTGGTTACCATAAGATCACTTGTCTCGAGATGGCCGAGCATGTGGGTGTGCGCCATTTCTCCAGCTTCCTACGCCAGGTCTATGATATGCTCGACGACGATGGAGTGTTCTTTCTGCAAATTGCAGGATTGCGAAAGTGCTGGCAGTACGAGGATCTCATCTGGGGTCTTTTCATGAACAAGTACATCTTCCCGGGTGCAGATGCCTCGACTCCGCTCGGCTGGTTCGTGGATCAGCTTGAGGGTGCAGGGTTTGAGGTCAAAGGTGTTGACACCATTGGGGTGCACTATTCGGCTACGTTATGGAGGTGGTATAGGAACTGGATGGCGAACAGGGAGAAAGTGGAGGCGAAATATGGGAACAGATGGTTCAGAGTATGTAGCTCGCGTCGCAACGAGAAACCTAACAATTGACCATATAACAGATCTGGGAGTACTTCCTCGCATACTCCACCATCATCTCCCGCCAAGGCTCTGCCACTTGCTACCAGATCACTCTCATCAAGAACATCAACTCCACCCATCGCGTCGAGGGTATATCTACTCAATTCGGCCTTGCTGGTGCACTTGCCGCGTCGAAGATTGATATGGCTGCCAACCGAGCGAAGAACATGGCTGGGGGATTGGAAGAGAAAGTGCGCAATGTGCTTAGGGCGGAGTAGATCGCCTGAGTCAAGATTTAGCCTGGAGACGATCATCACGGAGGATATTGTTATTAGAGAAGGCCATAGAAAGGCTAGATTCTAGGCTTGACAATGCCTAAAATGAAGATCTCTAGCACACTGCATGTAACTCTGCAAATGGACTTCCTTCCGTCTTCGAACGCTAAACGCCCTCACCAATCGAACCCGCAAAAAACCCCGGACTCGCCCTTCCTTCCACCCATGTACTCATATACATCCCCCCAATGCCCTGTTTGCAGTTCCAGCACCACCCTTCCATACACTCCCCCCCAAAAACCAATCAAGGCAAACCAGCAATCTCTCTCTTCCATCATCAATGTCACACCCCCGAACCATGTATCTCCATACCCAAATCTACTCAACCTGTACATAAAAGAGTCACAGTGTTTAGCACCACCTCCACCTCCACCTCCACCTCCACACACACTCACAGCTCACACACACACACACACTCACACCTCACTCACTCACACCTTCACACTCACTCACTCACTCACTCACCACGTAGGTAGGTAGAAACCATTACGACTCTAATTCTAACTCCTATAAAGAGGACAACAGTGTTAGAGTAAAGTCCTTCCATCTCACCCCACCCAGACCGACTTCGCTCTGAGTGTTTGCGTGTGGGGCGCGCGTTGTGAGGGTGAGTCTTGATACGGATAAGGGAGGGTGGGTGTGTTGGCTTGGCTTGGCTATTTTGTTCGTAGAGGGGTGGTGTGGTTGGTCAGTGAGGGGATTGAGGGGGTTGAGGGGATTGAGGGGATTGAGAGGATTGAGGGGATCAAGAGGGGAGTTTAGGTGGTGGGAGTGTGAGGTGTGGGTGAGTGGGTTTGGGGTTTGGATTGGGGTGGGGTGGGATGG
>JAABUP010004432.1_pt1 | contig 22914 bp, 18 predicted proteins | sample 5559201 | NCBI WGS metagenome assembly JAABUP01 (sample SAMN10711887, study PRJNA513373) | rock metagenome | isolation source: Antarctica rocks | place: Antarctica | reverse complement strand
TGGCTATTGGCCTGCATTTGAGCATCAAAATACAACCCTCAAACACTGCTCTGGAAAAACATCCGGGCATCATCATGTCAGACATGATATACCTGCGCAATCTCCACCTCAACGCTGTTATCGGGCCAGATAGATGGCACCGCTCTGGAAGATCCCAGCCCGTCATCCTCTCTATACAGCTGAAGTACGACCTCCTAAAGGCTGCAGCAAAAGACGATGTTGCCAAGACGTTGAACTACGGGACGTTGTGTCAGGAAGTTATTGAGTTTTTCATAGACAATACCGGGACATGGGTTTTGCATGAATTTGCTTTCCAAGTGTGCAGATTGCTCATGGATTGGATGTTCAAGGTAACACGTGCCGAGCAAGAGAGGAGAGTGAGAGTGGAGATATTGTTGCCAAAAGGCGCGTTACGAGTCGAGGGCGGTTTGGGGGTTGAGTTATTAATGACTGGCACCAACGTGGACAGCCAGTTCTTGACAGTGAAAGAACTTAAAGTACCATGTATCATTGGTGTCAATTCTCACGAAAGAGTGGAGAAGCAGACGGTCGTTATAGATCTGAAAATGAATGATGTCAGTGAGGAAGACTTGGAATGGAACGGGCAGCCCATAGTCAAGGCTGTTACTGAGGTGAGTCGACCGAAGTATGACGCTCAATGATTACAAGCAGATGCTGCGGATGGGGTTTGCATCTGCATCGGTATTCTGCACGAAAACGCTGACTACCAACACAGCACGTGGAAGGCTCCGCATATGAGACGCTAGAAGCACTGGCAACCTTCATTGCGAGGATCTTATGTATGGATTTCAAAGTAGGGCTAGTGACAGTGTCGGTGGAAAAGCCGAGTGCCCTGCCCTCGGTAGATGGAGCGGGCGTGGAGATTACGAGGGACAGAGAGTTCTTTCAGAGGATAGATCTCTGGCAAGTAGATTCCAGATAAAGAACGGCTGTGCAGTGAGGGTCTAGAACTCCTGCCGCATAACTATTGCAAGGAGGTACCACTACGGATTGACCACAATCGCTTCGGCGCTGTGGAAGGGCTTAGGGTTGCAACCTCAGCGTCCGGATCATATGTCTAGACGTGGGCTTGTCTAGTCGAATATCTAGAAAGGAGAATGTACCCGTACACAAAACGCAATGGAAAGTCGAGGGGCCCGGTCGGTTGGGGGAGTTTACGTTGTCGTGCCATATCCTGAATCGATCTTACGGAGATCGTCGGGTGACGATGCTCTTCCACCGGGAGCGGATGATCACCTATGAGATCTACAAGATGTCAACTCATCATCATAACCGTACAGTCTTCATCGCGTCTAGCGCTAGAATCTCCATTGGTTGTGAGATTCCGCTGCGAGATATGCCTCGTAAGAGCGTACTAAGCAAGCATACATCATATCTTACCTGACTATGCAATATTGAGGAGCACATATGGCTAGTTTTATTCAATACAAGAACTGACATTTTGATCCATAGTTGCTGTAACAATGCTCATCGTCCTACGACTCCTTCGCGACGAGAGTACGCTTCCCTGTTGCGTTTCCGTCAAGGGACATCGCCAGACCCTGCAACCGAAAAAGTCTGCTGTTCACTAGTGTGGCTGCCGGCTGGCGGCATCGTAGGGTCGATATTTGAGGCCGGAGAGCTTGCGTGTGTAGATTGTGTCTTTGCAGGCATTCCTGGGTCGTCATGGCCAGTCTCAGTAAGGTTGGCGGTCCCAGCAGCCACGATGGGAAGTTGTTTCGACTCTTCGATCGTGTGAGCTCCATTGCCACTCGGGACCTGTGTTTCATTGGTGGCCTTCGGTGACTCTCCAGTTGCACCGTCTGGCTTGCTGCTACTGCTAGCCAGGTCGGACGTCTGCGTCGATTCTTCATGTACCCGATCTTCATCTTCCGCCAGAGTTGCTGGATGCGCTGCTTCGTCAGTACTTGAGGCCACTTGGTCCAATGTATGAAGCGCTTCCCCCGCTGTGTTAGTCGCTAAAGTTGGCGTGGAGATCTGCATTACTTTCGATTGGCCGGCAGCAGTGGTGGGAGACGCTTCCTCGGTCGAAGCCACAACAAGGTCGCCATTCTCCAAGATCTGCCACACGGCACAAGGAGCAGCAATCTCAAATCTGCCACCTTCAGTGGCGGATGCCTCGTCGATCACAGCAGATGGTGAAGCCGCTGGTTTTCTTCGTATTGGACCTCTGGCTCTACCCTTTCGCGCATCGCTTAGGGGCGCCTTCTCTGTTCCCTCTTCGTCGTGCAACACTGGAGTCTTCTCTTGCTGCTTCGGGACTTGCGGACCTAGCTGAAGACGTTTGTCAAGATCGGAGAGAAAGCCCGCCTTGAGCGACGCAATCTTACCGCCGACTGGGCGAGAAGGAAGTGCTGGCTTCGGTTTTAGCGCAGGGGGCGAAGTGACATCCTTTGGGGAGCCGGAGCCATCTTCAGCACTTCCAAAAGATGTTGCAGATCTAGCCGATGTTGTCTTCGTCAGAGATACATCGTCTGATGAATCTCTGCTGACTGGCTTGGCAGGTCTGGCTGGCACGTGTGGTTTGGGTCGGTCAGGGAGAACTGGCGCTTTCCGGGCCTCAGTAGGCGAGACTTGAGGCCCACTTCTGCCTGCGGTTGGCGACACCTCGGCCGGTGCAATGGCTTTCGTCTGGATCTGTGCTGAAGGTTTCGGTTGTGATGTTGTATCGACTGGAGGAACCTGCTGTTGTCTCTGAGGCGGCCGAGCGGGTATTGAAGGCTGCGCAGGTGCAGCAGACTCGTGCGATCCCTCCGAAAGCTTGCTCTTAGCGGGCCTCGGCGGTATGGCCGGCTTGCCTGATGTTGCACCGATGCGAGTAGTAGCTGCCCCAATCCCTTCGTCTACAGCCTTCCCACCTTCAGGTCTTCCGGCAGTAGTTACCACTGCACCAGCAATGAGTCCTTCGTCAGGCGGACTTTTCAATTCATCTGACTGAGGTCCTCCAACAGTAGTCTCCAGGCGAGTGCTATCAGGACTATCCTCCCAAATATCTCTACTGGGAAATCTTTGCTTCATGCCAGGCCTGCTTGAGATTTCGTCTCTAAGGTGCGGTTTGAAGTGGGAATTCGCCCAACGTTGCTCTTTCGGGATCAACTTCGCTTTGTCTTCATCGCTAACTTCACCCTTGCGCGCAGATTCAGTTTCAGGAGGTTCGAAGACAGCAGAAGCTGGTTTGTCGTCCGGAGCTCCTTTCTCGTCCTGTAGCTCCGGCGTCGAGACAGTGGTCTGGAGTTGCAAGCTGTTCGGCGTGTCCTCCCAAATATCCTGGCTGGGAAATCTGCGCTTCGTCATATCTGGACGACGTCTAAACCTATCCGCTGCAGTCATAGGTCTTCCGTCCTTGCTCTCTTCGTCTGGAAATAGTGGCTCGTATTCTTCAACATCTTCCAGCGGAGTGTGCAGCTCCTCACGATCATCATGAGGGTTGAATCTCAGACCACCATGAATACTCGCGGGCCTGCTAGTTGGTCGGCTCCCCGAGACACTAGAAGCACGGCTTCCATTCCTAATTCCGCTTTGATAAGAGGGCGGAGCTTCTAATTCAGCAAAGTATGTGCTACCTCTCTGTTCTTGCGGAGGCGACACGGCTGGTTGCATGTATTCTGAGCCGTGCTCCTTGGCTACCTCATCTGACGCTAATATCGGTACGCCATAACCGCGCTCATCTAACCATCCTCCCTCCTCCGCTGTATTCCCCCCATGCGGACCAAGATCTTCGGTTGGAGGGTCATAGCCGCCACCACCGTACTTACTGTGGCGACGGGATGGCGGGTCGACATGGATGACATCTTCGTCCTCGGCTTCGCTCTCCACGGCGAAGTCAGACTGATGACGGGTTCCAGAGTAAGATTCTTTGGTCTTGTCGAAGTCCTTCTTTCCCGGGAAGTCCACAGGGAAACTCGTCTTGCGGAGGGGTGACTCGATATGTGTCTGAGAGCTGTTCGAGTGCGCTTTGTTGTGATATGTTGTTGATTGCGGACGGGAAGAAGCCATGCGCAGGGTGTACTCGTCGGATGCTAGATATCCAATCTGTTCGTTGGGTGTTCCAATTACGACAGGTGAAGTACCTAAATCGGAAAGGATCAATTAGCACATCCCCGCACATAATTAACCTATCCAACTTACCGTGTCCGGCTCCTCTGCTGGCCGTGTTCCTGACGATCGTATTCAAGTCTTCACTGCTCATAGCCCACTCTCCCTTGCCACCGCCAATACCTGGTCCGTATTGACCATGCTCCTCCCTAAGTAAAGCTTCCGGATGCTTATCATACCAGGCCTTTTCGAACTTATCCGGATGTGCAACCCCATGCCCATGTAATCCGTAGCTCCCAGGAGGTAATTGGAAAACTTCCCTACCACTGCGAGTGCGACTATGATGGCGTCCAGGCTTGTGCGCACCATCATTGTGGAAGCCAATACCAGTAGACGACTGTTGCGCGAAGGGCGAGGGAGAAGGAGCTTGCACATCGCCAGCGTTGGGGTACATAGGCACACGTAGTCCGATTTCTGGAATGCCCAGCTCAGTTTCTCCTGGCTGAGTGGAGCTAGGACGTTCGGCGGAGGCAGAGGAACCAGTCCTTGTGAAGCTCCCTTTTGACTTCAGCGGGCGAGTGTAAGGGTCCTTATCGTCAACATGAACTGGTGTCCCAGCTTTGCCAATACCTGCAGCTGCCGCTTGGTGCGAGCCTGCGCGCGTGACCGTAGCTACTCTAGCTTTGGCATTCGAACTCGACAATGACGGCTTGGGAGCATGCAATGGTAGATCGCTACCTACGTTCCGTGTCTGCGTTGGAGAACTGGAACCGTTGTACAAGCCTGTCGACGAATCCGCTGAGCTGTCATAGTCAATGTCTGCATACTCCATCCCTTCCTGCCCAACCGATGGCAAAGAAACACTTGGTGGTCGATGCGGCAGGCCGAGGTTGGAGTTAGAGGCGTTTTGGGTGTTGCTGCAGTAAAGAGTGCCGGTCAAGTTGCCGTTATTGGTAGCAAACGAGGTCTCGTTGAGAGGAGAGCGAGGGAAACTGTCGCGATGAGGAGATTCAGACCTTTCCAGATGGCGATTCGAAGGTCGAGGCGGTATCTTCGGGGGGTCCATGCTGGCAACAGGTGCAGGCTGCTGATTCACTGACCGCGAAGGACGCGGTGGGATTGTTGGAGCTGACATCTCAGTGGTTATATGCTCTTTGTAGATAGTCAGATTTTGTTGGAGGCTCGTCAGTAGCTAGACACGTGAGATTAGATTGTACACAGATCTAGATGTGATGAGCTCTAATGACATCTCTTTTCGAGTTGCTGTGAATTGCTGCAGGGTCAAATGATGGTCATGTCAAAGCAATATTGAACTTCATGAAAGCCATTGGCCCTGAAATGGACCTTCATCGTCGTTCCTCACCGCCTCATGATGGTTATTCTCGGCCGGATCATCATGCAACGACGGTCCAGCTATTCGTCCCGAAGGACAGTAATCAAGAAACAGACGTCAAGGCTGACTTACCAATTTGAAGGAGGAGGAAAAAATCCCTATCACAGTAGGAAACGTTGCTGACTCTGAAAGAGTGTCAAAAGAGTGTCAAAAGAGAACTTGAAGGCTTTGATGATGATTGAGGGGATTGCGGGTAGGTCTCTAAAGTACGTCAAGTTGCAAAGTCCAGGCACTAGCCGGGCAACGTACGTGGGCAAGACGGACGATGATGTGATTCGATAAGAAATAATAAAACTGTCTCAGTGATTATTCTAGATACCATTACATGATAAGTACTTGGACAAAAGTCCCTGCTGCCTGAGGGCCTTTTGGCATCCAAATTGATCCTCATCTTCATTACCTGCTTACTATAACGACAACAATAATTGAAACAGGGAAATACCATACCCAGATCTTCACTGACATGTACGAGCACCTAGCTCTCAACTACAGTTGTCCCACACAATGTAACTTGTTTTTACTTGGTTCCGCCGTATAGTTACTTAGCACTGCAACTCTGTTCACCCACCATCAAAAATCAGCCTATTATGTTGTGCTAAATAAACACTCTGTATCTTTCCTACAAGACAAAAACCATTCCTTTGCAAACGGTGAGATTCCAACTCACAAGGACTACTCCACTGAGATACCACCCAGGTATACAGGCAAGCAATCGCTTTTTGAACTCTCATTTGCATTGATAAATTGTCGCTGAACAAGAGAATAACCAAATCAGTCAAAACAAGACAGTCATTTTGAGTAAAGTGATCATTCAACCACCTCACGTGGATAAAAAGGACATTAGTCCAGCCACATTTCCCCGCCATTGCCTCATGCCCTCGACCCGGCGATGCATGTAATGTAGTGTGAGGAAACCCAGAGTCACGTGTTCCTCTCATTGACAAACGACCCTAAAGGCCCAATATAGGGTCTGAAAAGACTCAGTGCGAGGAAGACATATGAAGGTTGTACACATAGAGGAAAGGAGTAAAAGTCAAGCCGGCCGTTTGCGAACACCTAGGAAACCCTCCAACGCTATAGTACATCTCGAGGACACCCGTCCCGGAATTTAAGGTTTCCTTCCAGAACCGTATGGGCAACTCCATGAAAAGCGTTATCGCAGCGGATCCCCTGACTCTGACCCACAACGACGCGAGCCCTGCTGTGTGGCAATCACCTCCGCTCCAACACCTCGTTCTACTTACACGATCATCTGCGCAACCCCCTGTCCACCTAACGTCTTGCTTCCCACAAAGCCTTGCCCTTTCACACCAGCCAGGGCATAGAAAATTGCAGCGATTAGCAACACGACGGCCGCAGCAATCAAGCTTGTTTTGGCGGCGAGGATGCTAAGCCATTGTATAACGCTCATCGTTAGGTATACCGCTGCACGCATGTAATTGGTGGTGAATCTGCGGATGAAGGCATCAAAACTGGATGATGTTGGGCAGATGCGGAGGAGGAGAGGAATTTCGATGAAGACTAGTAGGAAGGAACAAATTCTGTCGGGCCATTAGCGGTGATTCAAGAATGGCTAGGGGGTCCCATGTGAGAAATAACGAACATGCATATGATGCTAAAGAGGATAACGAGGTGAAGATGGAAGATGTTGGCGATGCCGAGCGCAAAGCATAGGATGATGCAGAGCACGCCCGTCCTGCGAAGATTGGGGTTGTTAGCTTGCTGTTCCTTATGGCGCTGCGACGAAGTCCTCTTGGCGGTAGCTTGAGGTCCATCATCCTCCTGACGCTAATCCCCAAAAGCCCCCCTATCCCTCCACTGTGTTGTAGTAGATGTCGGAAAAAATCTGCCTTGCTTCCGTCGCGAATTACTTGGAGACACCAGCAACGCTTCAGCGTATGCTTCGTAGTCCCCTGTATACATAGCTCCCGCCAGAGCCTCTGAACCCGAAAACATGGATGGATGGCTTTTCGCCAATGTCGTAAGAAACACGTGGGTCAGACTAACCATTGCCCGTAAATACCTGAATAGAACGAGCTGTTAGGACACTCGACAGACTGAAGATGATTTTGGTCTTGGCCACTTACTGAAATTTCGCGACTTGAACTCCTCAGCTAACGTCATTGTAATTCCTCGTATTGACCGCGATGCGTGGATGGGATTTCGTAGCTCCCTGGAAGATGGAGGCGCCAAGCTAGAGTTGCTTCTATTGAGAGGAAACAAAGAAGCGACCAACGAACAGCTGTAAAGTGGGATTGGCGTCTACGTGTAGTCGTCTGCGCGGGAGTGCTGAGACTGAGAATCCGAGCTGTAGTGTTGTGAAGCTCTTTGATTTCAAAAATCGATTCGGGTTACGTCTCACCAGTTTGACAAGCAGGCTCTAAACTTTAGAGCTTGGCAGGGTTCAAGTAAGTCGTACAAAGTACCTTAGATCCCGGATTAGTCATGCTACCTAGTCTCTATGCGGTGAAAAACAACAACGGGTTATCCTGCAGTTAGAGAAGATGATGGCAAATGGGAATGATTTGTGGGGCGTTGCAGCCTATCTACCCACTATACATGTTTCTTATGCACATGATATAGCCCCGAGTTTTCAGAGATGACGACGCTTCGAAAGGCACAGCGCTCAGCTCGACAGGCGGCAGCCTTACAGCGAGATCACCTTGTTGGCTCTTGTGATCTGTTAACTTCTGTATCGTACTTTATGAGCCTTCATTGAGATGATGAGGCTCATGCGGTCCCAGTGACCAGATTGATAGAAAGAGATCTAATGCATCAAGGCAGTCGCCTTCGGTCATAATAGGGGTACAAAAATCAGCCCTTCTTTGACCTTATTCTGCCAGAGGTTATTTTCAAGTCCATCCTCCTACGAGCCTGCATAGACAAGGCGAAAAATATCGTTGAAAACAAAATAGCTCCCTGCTCCATCTGGCATCAGTTGAAATACTTGTGTGTAGTTCATCGGCCGTTGTTCCTCATCAACCTAGCATCAAAGATTGTTCAGCAATCTAGCCACTGCATATGATGGCTTGTGTTGTGTACCCACCAACAGTACTCCGGTGACCATTACCAAGATTCCACCACTCTCATTCGAAGGTTGTGCATCGAGGGTCGCAAGCTGGTGGACAACTTTGTCGAAGGGCAGGGACTTGATTCAAGGCTGGTCAGCATCGGCGTTTGGGGAAACGCAGGCTTCCCTTCCTTGAGCTTGACCCACCGTGAGCTTCTCAATGATGCCAGAGACACCTTGGACCGCAGAGGTTTCGAACGTGAGCATGGAATTATCGCGCTGCATGGTAGGTCGAGGATCAGCCGTGCTGCGCCTGCGGATGGAGCCAAGTAATCATACGTAAAGCGCCGTTAGATTTTGCCGGTTTTCATCGAAAGTATTATAGTAGAATTGAGTGAACTGCTCTTTTGAACCGTCAGTCCTCGCCAAAATGTACTCTCTCGTGAAGCTGGGCTTTTGCGCCTGCGTGCACTGGAAAGGATTGCGTGGCAGATTGCAATCCAGGACTTACGGGCGATGGCGTTGAAGTCTGTATGAGCTCTAGGTCAGCCAACTTATCGTACCATCTTGACAGCTTCGTGCTTATGCTAGAGCTGTCTAGTACCCAGTGGTGCACATGGCAACACCTAGGCACTGAGCAGCAACTATAAGGTAAGCACATCGGGTCTTAACTAACCTCCCATTGTCAAGATCCTCCCTCGGCACAGTAGGTACTGAAAGGTAACTGTCGTCCTCCTTTTCTATTCTTGTAACAAAAAGTATGACAATGTTGACGATCAGCAGTGAATAATGTTGGTGGGGCCAGTTACAACGTAGTGTGAGGTGTGCATAAGAACTTAAGAAGGACCAAATGAAGCACTAACTTCAATGAGATTAGTTTGGAGAAACCTTCATACCTTACCTACCTCTGGACGATTTGTCCTCCAAGTTCAAAGTTTTTAGCAGTGCGAATTTTGTTTCCAGCCGCTCTTGGCCACAAATGCTCACGGCGCAATTCATGAAGAGTGAGTTATGTCGGAGAGGTTTGGAAGATAACCTTAGGACGAGGCCTCAAGCAACAAATCAAACCTGGTATGCTACTGCTATTATAATGTCTATATGTTCTCAACCATCGAATGATGACTTCTACTTCTAAACGATAACTTCTGATTTTCCATGAAGTATCTTAAAAATATTCAAGCTCAACAGTCTGACCCTGTGCACACGTTGGCTTTTCTGATCATATACAAACCACGTTGGGTTGCTAAAAGCTAACCTTGCGATGTCTTCTAGAACGGGCCAAGCCTCTAGACACAGCGTGGGTACTCAGATATGTTCTGTTCTTCGGCAATGCTGGATGGGCGCAGTGTACTTATACCGCAGGATTTTGCAGGTACCAATGGTGGTCTTTCGATGGTCTAAGAGTCTAGGAATATTATATCCATCCCATCCTGGGTTGAAGGTTGGGACGGAACTACCCCATCAAAGGTTCCAATCATCTCTTCCAATCATGATAAGGACGATGTTCAGCCTTTCAATAGATACACAAGCTGCTAGCAGTCTTTGTCCGGGTCTTTAAGATCCACTACCACGCGCCTCATGCCAATAGTCAAATTCTTCAATCGACTCCATCATGACCTTCGAGAGATACATAGAACTCCAAGGTTGGTGCCACGCTGAGGGCTGACATTACAAGTAGCCATGGAGACAAATGATCTGAGACGAGTCCGGTAATCGCAGTTCCTAACTACTTCTTTGAGCTTTGCGTGCGGGTAGATAGAGTAGAGTATCATTTGATCCGCTTATTCAATCAGACTAAGGCGTGTAAGAGCCGTTCCAAGTGATGAAGCTCGAGTGCTCAAGCTTCTGCAACCAAGGGCTCTTCTCCTCAGTCAGGAAGACATACATTGGCCACCGTCATATTATCCCGGCCAGATTAGGCCGAGTAAAGCTTACAGCCACGTGTTTCCAGGGTTGGGGAAACGCACGAGGTTGCAGACACGGTAGACTATTTGATGTAACAGCGTGATCTGGATCATGCTGTTTCCTTGGAAGGGCATCATCCCTTTCTTCGCAGCCCTAAAATCTCGGAAAGCTTGACTTCTCCTTTCCCACCCCAGCCAGCAACGCCATTCTGGACTTCTGGTCGCACATGGACATACCATGACCATGCTCTGCGGTCGAGATCGTCTTTACTGAGGACGTGTGCCCACGAAGTGTACAGACGATCCAGCGCACTGAGCAGTAAGCCTAGATTTTCTTCCTTCTCCACTGCCACTCCAGTAGCTGACTTCTTCCGGGAGGAGCCTTTAGAATCGTCGGTCGATGGCTTCGGCGGGCTGGAGAAACTTTTTATGAGGTAGGCGCGTGCTGATTGCGCCGTATAGATTGGAAGATTCGAAGTTGTTGGCGATGGGGTACTGGATGTCAGAGGACTGTTTGAAGACCGCAAAGCTTCCAGATCTAAGCCCCAAAGTGCTGGCTCTTCGTCCTTCTGATGCATCTGTACGGCCACTTCATCCTGTTCCTCTAGGGACTCCTCTGCCTTCACCACGGCTCTATCCACCACGTTAGCATCTGCCTTCCATGTGTAACCCCACCGCTTGAGAACCCTGATCTCCCGGCCCATGATTTTCACCACTGGTTGACCCGAACCCCATCCTTCATCCTCCGCGCTCCTGCCTTTCTCCAGCCCTAGACTCACTGCCTTGCTTCTGCTATTGGCACTCACTATCGCCTGCGCTAAACTAAGCCGGCTTGACAATGGCTGCTCCGGCATCGTGTACTTGAGAAGTGTAACGGCGAAAGCTAGTACTAACGGAGCTCGATTGGTGATGACTACAATCTCTGAGATTTCATGCTCGTCCTGTGTGGAGCCAGGCAGGACTAAGGATTCCTCGAATGCCGTAGGTGTGAGTGGCTCTTCTGCGGAAGGTTTCTTCGACCGCTTGCGAGCACCTCCTGCGGCTTCATCTGTCGAAGTCCGCTTCTTGCTTATGCGCTTTGCGGCATTGAGGACTTGTTTGGCAAGCTTCTCATCGAAGAAGACATGCTTCATAGTCTGAATGTCTGACTGGGACAGGGCGGATGGGCTGAATCATAAGAGAGGCATCAGCCTTCAGTCAGTCTTTGTGTACATGTCATAACCTCCGACCTTGTCAGACCAGCCTTGTGGAGCTCCTTGACTTTGCTCATTGCTGTCGGCAGTGGCACCTTGGCATCTTGAGAAAGGAATCTTAGCAGCGCCTGTACCTCAGCAGTGCTGGCCATGACGGATGGTAATGTTGGAGGTCGTGACGCGCCAGTGGCTGATAGCAACCACGGCCTCGTATCCACGAGTTATTATGTCGCATTGTTTGACGGTCGTTGATCATAGGGCTGAGCTTCACGGCACGTTCCGGGATGAACGAAGCTCCACTCATCATCTGCACACCGAGGTGAACGGAGCTTGAATCTATACGACACGACCAGAGGATGCTACAGATATGGCAGATAATTCGAAGATTGAAGAGTTTCCCGACATCGGTTCCAAGCTCACGGCCCCTACAAAGAAATCCATCTTCGAACGCCAAAAAGCGGAAGCAGAAGCTAAACGCCAACGTGAACAAGCAGAAACGGCTGCGGTTTATGAGGACTTTGTCAAATCCTTCGAAGATCATGACGAGCCTCCACCGTCGATTGGAGCTGGTTTAAGATCAGGGGCGGGAAGATTCTCAGGCATACCGGGAGCAGGACCTGGCTTTGGCGGACCGTCCAAAAGACACTTCACTGGACCTCCAACGGGCCCAGCTACCGGCCGTGGTTTGGTAGGATCTAGAGGCAGTAGTGGCCCTGGGAGTCTTGGACCACCAGCACCAGCTTTATCACGGAAGAGAGCTCATGATGGCACATTAGCATCGCAAAGAGACAGTACTCAAGGGCTGTTTGCTTTCGAGAACTCTGCGGGCCCAGTGGACGCTGCTACTGCCTTCCAGAATTCAGATGATGAGGACGACAAAGCGAGCGGTGGACAGCCGAGGGAAAGGACAGCACCAAAACCTACGTTACATCTCTCCTCATTACCCCCTGGGACTTCACCTGCACTCATCAAATCCCTCTTTCCATCTACGATCACAGTAGATGCCGTCCGAATACTGCCACCATCAGGACCCGTCACACTGGAACGAAAGTCGGTTTCGGCAATCGTTACTACGGCGAAGGATACGCCGGCGAATGATATTGATACTGCAGTGAATGGGCTTCAGAATAGATACCTGGGTTGGGGTTTCTATTTGTCACTATCACGACATCTGTCTTCAGCCGCCCTCAATGCAGGTATGCCTGTATCTGCCGGGACAGTCTCGGCCACCTCGTCATTGCCTTTCGGCGCACGACCAATACCCACTGGACCTGGTGGTGGACTCAGCCGAGCACCGCCCCCGGGCTCACACCGCGGTGGTTTCGCTCCACCGTCGTCTTACGCGCCAACTGGACCTGGCCATTACGGTAGAGGGGCGCCTCCTGTCCAGGTCAAAGTCAACCCACCTTCAGATCTTAAGCAATTGAAGCTGATACACAAGACGCTGGAGGCACTGCTGACACATGGCCCCGAATTTGAAGCATTGCTGATGAGTCGAGCTGATGTTCAGAAAGAAGAGAAGTGGGCCTGGCTGTGGGATCCTAGAAGTACGGGTGGTGTGTGGTACCGTTGGAGGCTATGGGATATCCTTACAGGATCGCACAAGGGCAGTGGGTATGGGCGAAGTCAACATAAACGCATGCCACAGCATGTCTTTGACGGTGGCGCTACTTGGCTTGTTCCTGAAAAGGGGCTTCGCTTTGAGTATACCACCGGACTTGACGAATTCGTCTCCGACACGGAGTACGATTCTTCAGAAGACGAAGACTCCGGTGATGATGGCGGTCGACAGCATCATCAGCACCGTGGAGGAGCCCCACCGGCGGATGCACCTCAAGTCGGCACGGATGGCGATGGCAAAGCTTACCTCAATCCGCTACAGAAGGCTAAATTGACGCATTTATTGGCGAGACTACCTACAACAAATGCGAAGCTCCGGAAGGGTGATGTTGCCCGCGTCACTGCGTTCGCCATCGAGCGCGCTGGTGAAGGCGCCGATGAGGTAGTCGACCTGATCGTCTCGAATATTGAGCAGCCGTTTGCTTTCACATCGGCAAACCCTGACCGAAAGAAAAACGAAGATGACCACGGAGAAGACGACGACCAGGGAGAGAAGGAGAAATCGAAAGAGAACGAAGATACATCCCCATCCAAGTTGATAGCTCTTTATCTTGTCTCAGACATCCTATCGTCTTCCTCAACAAGCGGCGTTCGACACGCATGGCGTTACCGTCAACTCTTCGAAGCAGCCTTAAGGCAAAAGAAAGTCTTCGAACACCTTGGTCGCTTGGATAAGGAGATGCAATGGGGTCGCCTGAGAGCTGAGAAGTGGAAGCGCAGCGTCGGGAGCGTATTGACGCTGTGGGAGGGGTGGTGTGTGTTTCCTCAGGCCTCTCAAGAGCACTTCGCTGCTGTCTTTTCGAATCCACCCTTAACACAAGTCGAGGAGGCTGCGCAGGCAGCGGCGGAGAAGGCCTCGGCTGCTGCTTCTGCGGCGAAGTCGAAATGGAAGACTGTCGATGTCAAGGCTCAGCAACATCAGGGTCAGCGGCCGGATATTAAGGGGATCGTTCCGTTGGAGGATTCGGAGGAGATGGATGTTGATGGTGAGCCGATGATTGACGAGGATGAAGATGTAGATGGCGAGCCCATGGATGATGATGTCGATGGTGAGCCCATGGAAGAAGACGTTGACGGAGAGCCTATGAATGGCCGTGAGAGCGCTGCTCCAGTGGAACAGGGAGGTGATGAGAAGCGTGTACATCCTCCCGATGAACGTGCTATAGGTTTCGGAATGGGAGACGCTCACATTGGCGACCAAAGCAAGGCGGGTGAGAAAAACTTGGGAAAACGGCGCAGGCCCAAGGCAGAAGACATGTTCGCGGATTCAGATGAGGAATAGCTAATAAACTCATCCGTAGCAAATGCACTCCACATGAGTCATCTCAAATGTGAAAAATAGAACAAAAGCCCTACTACTTAACCCCGAAGTATTCAGAATACTGGAGAGAAAGCAGTCAAACGAATAATCGACCGAAGCCGCATACGGGCTGCGATCTTATAGAACAAGCCTCTTCGGCCACAGCCAGCAGATGTATGCGTAACAGACTGGAACGCCGTCGACCATGCTCCAGCTTCTAATTCATAAAGACATCACGATCTCCAATCGCGCAATTCAACCAAATCCATCATCCTCTTTACACTGCCATCTGTAACCCTCTTATCGTTTGCATACATCTGACCCCGATCTAGCAAAACACTACCCCATCCAGCATTTCTCGCTCCAAACACATCTTTCTCCATATCATCGCCGACATGTAGCGCATCGAACTCTTCTTCCACCTCTTTCGTTTGCGGTTGCAGCCGAGTTCTTAGAAGGTCCTTCGCGGCATCGAAGATCAGGTGGTGGGGTTTCTCTTCTCCTACATCGTAACTTAAGACGACGAAGCTGATGTCCTCGTCCGATGGTGCGCTGTGGGTCCGAGATTCCGGAGAGCCAAAACGGACAGGAGAGACGGTGAGGCCCAGACGTTCCAAGATGAACGGCACGCGGTCGTCAGAGTTGGTGATGATGCCTACTACGGTCTGGTGCCACGGCCATTGGGAAGAGATGCTGCTGGAGTCAGAATGCGCTTGGCTTGCGCGATGTTGGCGGAGTGATTGGAAGAATGGGAGGACGTCTGGGTAGAGGCGATAGCCCTCGGAGGTGGTGAAGCGTGTCAAAAGGGCTGGGACGAGTTCGGATGGTAGGGTTTGGGAGGGGGTGAGGAGGGCGGTGAAGGTTGCGTGGATGATCTGACAATGACTTAGCGTTTGAGCTGACAGGTTGGAAGGCTTCGTTGCTTTTGATCGTGTCAGGCAAAAGATAAGAAGAATTTAGCAATGGTTTCAACCAGTTCTAAAATAGCAATAGATAAGTGGATCGAGGATTTCATTGTAGATAACAAAAGTCGATAAGGGAGTGTTTGGATGATGGGAGATTTTCGTAGTGTCCAAGCATCACCAATAAGACACTGCGGTGCATTGTTGTAGAGTGTGGCGAGGAGGCAAACCCTACATTTGCCCACCACTGACTTGCCAGCATACCCGACGCCTTCCCATAATTCGGATGCCTCTTGGACTCATCCTTGAAAGCTGCACGTCACTTAAGTCAATCATCTTCAGACAAGGGCCGGACCGTGTCATGATACATCTGCATACCATTGCGAAAGGAAGATTGCACATCACTATCACTGAAGCCGGAAAGACCCAATCGCCTTGCCACGTCGCTGTATTGCTTGGCTATTGGTTCTCGCGGCACAAAGAGCGTGCCGAACGCATCGAACGTCAGAAGGAGACTTCTCCGATTGCCGTGTCGGCACATCGCGCCGAACGCGAGGGGGGATGTGGTCGGCGGTCGACTGGAGTACCGATTTCGCGGGATTGACACCTTGTCAGGTGATATCCACCAGTGATCAGTGATCGGACTTACACCACCTAGCCCTATAATGGATGCAACGGGCTGATTCAAAATATCGGGACCGGTATAAGACGGTATTGGTCCAAAGTGACTCACAAAATATTAGAAGAGTCAGGAATTTAGGGTTGTGTCAAAGTGGTGTGTGAGGAGGGCTAGGCTGTTCATGAGGCCAGGACGCCTTGTGGAGGCTCTAATACTTGACCATTCATTATAAAAGAATGTCCCAGTTGTGAGAAGCATATTATGATGTCCGACAAACACAATAATTCTAGTTTCAAGAGACCATCAGTCGATAAAGCTTAGCCTGCAGTACCTCATAAGCCAGCTTCACCATCACCAAGCTGCGATGGGTGCGGCAAAACCCCCTTCCATACTGGGCCAAGTGTCCAGTCTCAAAAGATACTGACCTGGTTCCAGCCACTACAGCTCCGGTCACACCGGACCGGCCAATCCCAGCTGCAACAAGTGCGTGTAGGGCACCAAGGAGAGCAAGGGTAGCAATGAGTGATAGACAATATGCACAGACGACACCGACCCCAGCTCCGCGTGTGCGTTGTTTGGGGCCTCAGAACGACAAAGCGACCATTGCGTGAGTACAAAATGGATAATGATCAGTCAGGTAGCTAATCGAGATAGCGCGGGTGGCTGGGCTCTAATTATGAGAGAAATCGACAATGACAACATGTCTCGAGAAGAAGTCATTGCGCGAGATTGTGGTGCTTGCCAACAGCTACAGGTAGCGTTCTTGAAGCTGAGGGATTGAGCCCTTGTTTGAGCAGGTATGGTGTACTTCGTACCACTGGTGGTCTGAAATACGATATCTTGACAGTAGACTTTGAGGGTTGCTTTCAGCGCTTCTTTATAGAAACGGAGTGATTATTTCAATACAGACTTCGCATATGGCATTGACAGTTTGAAGCAAGCAGTCAGCGACTTCTGAGCATTCGGCGAACCTAATCGAGCTAACTCGTTTGGTGATCCCTGCTGGCTAGTAGTCATTAGATCCGGCTGCATTAAACATCTGCTCCACACGTCACGAAGAGCTTCACAGCTCTGACACCTGCCCAGCGTGTATCGGATTGATGTTCACTTGGCGAGGCTCATTGAGTGACTTAACCATCAACCCCTCGTTGATGGTCATCGGTCAGTGCAGCAGGTGCCGATAGCAACGAAAAGACTCAATCACAGCAGCCCAGTTCCGCGACATAGTGCTCAGCTTCCGGTAGACTCTCTTTTGCAGTATCTTCGAAAGAGTGTACATCCTTATTGGACTCGTTAGGAAAGCACAAAAGTCTTCTCTTAAGTCGTTGCGCTCCCGTCGTACGACTACCACCTACGATCCACCTAGAAATCTCCTCAGCCGATACCTTGAGCTCTCTACTCGCAAGCTGCTGACACTCCACCCCTCCCTCGTTATCAGAGTCCAAGACTCCCTCCGTTGACTCGAACTATGCCGTGCTTCAAAGGTCTGGCCGTCAGCATCCATACCCCAGACGGACCTCTCCCTGAGTACTCCATTCAGAGACAGTCCAAATTCTCACGCATCACGTCCTACATTCCTGTACCACCAGCCAAGGTACCGCCAGACTCCTTGACGAATAAGCCAGAGCAATCGACCTTTGCTATATCTATCACACTTCTCATCCCAGGCCTCAACGTTCCTTATTCGACGCCGAAGGCAACTCCAGACAATCCATACCCAAGACCTAAGCTTGTAGGTGGGCTACCTGGACATACGGAAGAAAGGGGCAGGTACAGTAGCGTAATAGGCCCTTATATACCACTCACGACATCACCGAACGAGACCATCGCTGCTTATATATACTTCGATGGACGACAGAAGGAGGAAGTGGCTACACTACTTCGGAGAGGGGAGGAGACATGGGTGAACTCTAGATGGGTCGGCATACCTGAATCAGAAGGAGGCGGATTGGCTGAGAGGGAGTTCCTCTTCAGAGAAGTAGGTTTGGAAAGATGGCTGAACGGGTTAGATTTGACGGGCAAAGATGCTGCTGCGAAGATCGAGCGAAGACGACAGAAGATGGAAAAGAGACGTCGGAAAAGAAAAGACACTCAGGGGAGCGATGATGAGGCTGGCGATTTGGACGTCGTTGGCCGCGACAACAAGGAAGGGAAAGGAGTCTTACGATACGGCGCTGACCAGCGATCACCATTAGAAAAGCTTTTGGACGACGACGAACTGCTCTTATCAGACTCTGATGAGGCCGATGACGATCCTGTGCCAGAAGCAGCGGGCCAGATCAAGGTTGCTCTATTCAGAGTATTAGCTTCAGGGGAGATCAAAAGGGGAGAGTATTCTCCGCAGTTCGACGCTCACGACGATGATGAGGATTCGCAAAACGGACGTGGAGCAGAGAATGGCAATACTGCTAATGGCGAAGGCGGCGAAGAGGCAGATGTTGATCATACGACTAGCTTTGCAAAGCCTAAGTCGCTGGATCCCAAGTCTATCAGTACGCAAACGGTGACAGGGATCGATGGTCCCGACAAGCCGTACGCAGTGTTCACTTTCCTGTATAGAGGCGAGAGTACGTCGTCTGCCTTCCCACAGCTTACAGTTGTACTGACCATTGAATAGAGCAGCTACAGAAGATGAGCATCTTACCATCAACGAAATCTCTAGAGAAGTCCACAACAACAGCGTCGAAACGCCGATCCGTCCAGACGGACTTTGCAAATCTTGCTCCACTAAAGCCTGGTGGTGCACTAGGGTTTTCTACATTTCGTGACAACGATCCTCGATCTCCCGGTACCGCCACTCCAGATTCGAAAGCCGGTAGAAAGGGTACCAATGGCGCAGTGGACAGCGACGACGATGACGAGGATGACGACGAAGTGGTTGGTAAGCTTGAAGATGTGGATGTTAAGGAGATGGATACTAGTCTACTATCGCCGGAGGATGCCAAACGGCAGGGTGAGCTCGCGGAAGGTGTAAGGAAGATTAAAGTACGTCAGCCTTCCGAGAAAGGCTACTTCAGTCTCTGACCTAATACAGCTGAAACGGCAACATTCTGCTGAGCCGCTCAACGCCGCCTCACCAGCAACGCGCAAGTCTCCCGCCTCGAATACCCCAACAGCAGAATCACCTCCGCCGAATACATCGAACCTTACCACCACACCGCCATCGTTCGGCCCAAGCGTGGCGTTCGACGCTGGTCCACAGAAAGCCGACGATATCATCGTTGGTAGTCCCATGAAGAAGCAAAGAGCAAGTCTATCAGGCTTGGACGATGAGATCATGCAGAGGCGACTCGGTCTTGGGCTCTCTGGAGGCATGGGCGACGTTCTTGGACTTATTAGCCATGCTGATTGTAGTGTGAAGAAGGAGGAGGATGAGGAGTTATAAAGGGGGGTTGCTTACCATTATTGGAACAAACCTTGGTCTATAACTTATCTGTTCTTTTCCCGAGGTCGAAGATTGCATGGAGTCATTGTATTGGTGCGAAGAACGTCTGAGTTATGGGATGGATACTACCATTTATCGGATCAGAGTGGTGGCAATGGTCCCAACCATACTCTCACACAGCAATGAACACATCTTGGTGAGTTTCACCGCATGAAAACATTGATGTACTATAGAAAAGCTTCCGTTGGATAGCCATCGTGGAGGATGATTAGTGTAGGAAGTGTCGAACTCTGTGACTCGACGGGCCAGCCCCCGCGGGTATAACACTTGATATGTTGGCAGTTTACAGTATAGCAGCATTGGCCGTTTGAGTGTGTGATACTGAAAGCCTCAAGCTTTCTGTCCAACTGAACCTTGCCCACTTCTCCATCGATGCAGGGTGTACTACTTCGAAGTCACAATCGCCCTGACGACGCACTGTTGCAGTCTAACCATCGTCATCGTCTCTTCATGGGCATCATCATGCCTTGGTGTCGCTCATCACTACTTGATCACCAACCTACAAAGATGGTAGGAAGAAAATATCCTTTCTCTTATTGTTGTCGAGCTGCTTCATTGAGCAAGCATTTCTCTGTGTGTGGAGGTCTTACTTGCAGTCTGCATTGCTCTTGCTACATAAGGGTGTTGTGCTATCCAAAGTGAATTTTGTTGGTTTATATTTCATTATTGCGGTGTTCCATTCACTGATGTGGCACCTTAGCTCATGTTTGGGTGAGGGCCTCACATACTATCACTTTATCGCTTGACGCAATAATCTACAAGCTTCGAGCCCCCCAACGCTGCTTCACGGCATGCCTATGGGTCATTAGACGTCTGTAAGCCTCCGAGTGACTGACAGTGAGGATACTCGTAATTCCCAGTGGTAAGTCTACTGTGCCACATCATCGAATCGAATCGGCGTAAAATTCCTCTGGGGTTTTCATAGAGAAGGACCAATTGTAGTACGAGGCTACAGTTGCTCCGACTTGAACTTTTGCCGTTTCGAGTTATGTTAACATCCTTGGCCGCATGCGTTCGACCCCCTGAGGGCACATTCTTTTTGACAACTTTTCTCTCACTCGACCTCGTAAGGACATGTTATTTCCATACAACGCGTCTCAAGGTTCAATATGCGAGAGCAACTTTAAGACATGTAATCTTGCATCTTCATCTCTTCTCCCTCTTTGAAAGTACGGAATCACTATTCTGGCGGTGTTGGCCTTTGAAAATCTATCACAACATGACCCTTACAAACGCGCCGCTCGCTGTGTAACACAATTGCAGATAAGGAGGCGCATCCTTTAGCACTTGCTGCGCGTCTCATATATATTTTTCGCAACACCAGCACTGTCAATTGCTTATTACGATGAAGTAACAGCGACGCCCATCAACACTTTCGGCTTACAGCCACGCATAACGGCCTACTGCATAGTCCGTTGAGTCGCTCATCTCTCGTCGTACGGTCGCACTGTCTGCAATTCCGCAATTTTGTCATTGTTCACAGTAGAACCAACGATTATATATCTCTTCACCTTGCAGCAATCCTTCGCTCACCCTGTCAGCTCTTCTATCGCACTTACTGATCGGCGTACTTTAAGAGCATCTGGATATAGAAATGTCGACACCGTAAGCTCGTGGGATGAGAAGGTAGAAGTGGGAGTAGGAGCGCGATACCCACTTTTGAACATATCCTCTACATACACACAAGCGTTCTGACTTGACCATAAGGCAGATCGAGGCGCCAATGGGAAGCGGATTGGCCGAGCTGTACAGAGTCCGTGAGCAGCCCAAGCACACCATACTCAAATTCTGATGCTTGGTTTCGTATATTCGTGATCGCCATGCTGAAATACACATATTCTGATCGCATCGCAAAGTTCCCCTGAGCTTTGTTTACAAGCTGCCATTCTCGGCGTAGCGCAACGGCGGAGCCGAGGCAGGATCTGTCCATGACGCAGCACATGTTGCGTGTAAAAGTCATCTACCTCGAGCTGGACTCGAGCAATTTTATTCGAATGCTGTACTTTTAGTTACTACACTTCTAAGCCAGATCTTCTGCAAGAACTATATCGTCGAGACCTATCTTAGTGTTGTAATAATGGACACCTCGAATCCCACCGCCCTCGTCCGTACCCTCCTTCCTAAAACCCCCCTCATCCTGAAAACCGCCCTTTACCATTCCTTCTCCCTCTCCTCTACCTGTTCGAAATGGGATCTCAGAACTGAACTAACCATCAATGTCCTGCGCTCGTTCCTCGATGGGCCCAATCCCTCTCCTCTCTCGAAGCAGCAACACCTAAGCTTGAAGGATCCGGGGATCAAAGGCCCGATGTGGATAAGTAAGGTCGTTCTGCAGAAACCAGAGGAGAACGATGTGAGGGAGGCCTTGGTGAAAGCGATCGAGGGGCTGAAGGAAGGTGGTGAAACGTATACACTACCAGTACTCAAGCCCGTAGAAGCAGAGTGGACTGGGTACAGGTCGGACGTGGATGCCAATGCGCCGGAACTGGATATATCAGAAGAAGAGAAGTACGAGAACCTCATGAAGGAGGTGAAGAGTGATGTCACAATTCTCTACTTCCACGGGGGCGCATACTAGTCTGTCTCTTATAGCTTCTCTATGATGTTCATACTTACACCGTTTCTAGCCTCCTCGACCCAGCATCACACAGACCCACAACCTCAAGACTCGCAAAGCTAACAAAAGGCCGCGTACTCTCCGTCCGTTACCGCCTTGCGCCCCAAAACCCCTTCCCCGCCGCCCTCCTCGACGCTCTAGTAGCCTACCTCTCCCTCCTCTCCCCACCCCCGGGCTCCCCCCACGCACCAATCCCCGCCTCCCAAATCGTCTTCGCAGGCGACTCCGCCGGCGGCAACCTCTCCCTCGTCCTCCTCCAACTCATCCTCGAACTCGGCCGACAATCCCCCTCCGGCACCGCCCGCATAAAATGGCACGCCGGCCAGCCCATCGACCTCCCCGTCCCCGCCGGCGTCGCCATGAACTCAGGCTGGATGGACATGACCCGCTGCATGCCCTCGCTCCACACAAACGCCCAATACGACTACCTCCCCCCACCCTCCCCCCCAGACCGTCTTTCCCCCTGCCCCATCTGGCCCACCGCCCCACCCAGAGGCGACATCTACTGCGACACCACCGCACTCTGTCACCCCCTCGTCAGCCCGCTCGCCGCGCGCGACTGGACCGGCGCCTGTCCGCTCTGGATCCAGTGCGGCGAGGAGATGCTCATGGACGAAGACGCCGTCCTCGCACAACGCGCTAGCGCCCAGGGCGTGCCTGTGACTTGGGAATGCTATGAGGCGATGCCGCATTGTTTCACGATGATTCTGGATGGCTTGGGGGCGAGTAGGAAGTGTTATGAGAACTGGGCGGCGTTCGTGAGCGGGTGTGTTGAGCGATCGGAGAGGGTGAGGAGGACGAGGGGGGTTTTTGTCGAGGCGAAGACGCTGAGGGAGAGGGTGGTGGATGTTGGTG
>JAABUP010004431.1_pt1 | contig 22915 bp, 28 predicted proteins | sample 5559201 | NCBI WGS metagenome assembly JAABUP01 (sample SAMN10711887, study PRJNA513373) | rock metagenome | isolation source: Antarctica rocks | place: Antarctica | reverse complement strand
TTCATGCACAGCACAGCACAGCACAGCACAGCACAGCACAGCACAGCACAGCACAGCACAGCACAGCACAGCACAGCACAGCACAGCACAGCACAGCACAGTTCAGAGTCACTGGAACAGGAACATGCAACTGGTGCAACTGGAAATGACGCCACAACATATGCATGAGGCAATGCTGTGAGGAGATTATAAGGAGGCACTGCATGTGAGGAGACATTGGCAATATCCTTTGCCATCACACCAAAGGCGGCTGCTATCACCTGTGAGTCCTTAGTGACGGTTCTGAGAACACTGATGTAGTGCTCGACGGTATCTGCATTGCGACTGCCCAAGAATCTCTGCCCCATGGGGCACTGCAGGCCTGTGCAAACCAGTCAGACAAACGTAAGCCGCTCAACAAACAGCCAGCCAGCCGGCAAGCTGATCACTCAACTGATGAATGCCACAATCATGTCACACTCAGATGCGTTATCTGCAGACTCATGCATAGAGGCGTTGTACCCACACTTGACTGATTCAAACAATGGAGGGCCACCATCCAAGCAACCCACACGCTGTGCATCAATGTGTTCACAAGTGTGTATCAGGACATGGTAGATGACGCTCCACGGCAAAGAAAAGCCATTCGCCATTGCTGTAGCCATGTGACCTGACATGCCTCATGCATAGTCATCACCGGCACCAGCATCAGCATGTGACCTGGCATGCGAGCTAGCATGCACCATGCATGCTGTCAACATTGACATACACAAGCCAACTGTGGGCGTTATGCTCATCACAACCCAGTGGCGACAACGCCGTAGCATCTCTAACAAAGACAAACAGGATGATGCACCTGTGTTCATGAAGCCGTCTTGATATGCAAAAGGGTGCTGATTGTCAGTGGGTCTGTGCCTCACCTGGTGTGTCTCTCAGTAAACAGTCAACAAGCTGTGTCACAGTTGCTTGCACAGCTGCCTCATCAACCTGCAGCACCACGCTGGGCTTAGCACGCATCAGACCTGCAACTGAGCAGCCCTTACCAGCTGTTTGATGTTGTTAACTGGATCATGCTGATAAGTGCATGATCCTGCTGACTGCATGGTGTTATCCACTGGATGATCCTGTGGAGTGCATGTTCCTGCTGACTCGATGATCTTGTCAGTCGAGGCATCTTGTCAGGTGGATCATCATGCCCATTGCACGATTCTGCCAACTGGATGATCATGCATGATGTTGTCAACGAGACACTATGACTGGAATACAACATGCTAAGCTGTAGCCCAGATGAAGTTTGTGAGATTCAGCGCAGGAACATGAACATGCTGGAGGTATCTGCCACACACGGGCTGCTTTTGTTTTTCAATCGTTTGTTTCAGGTTTGCCTTCAGTATCAGGAAAGCTGCTGCAGATTCCAAAACTGCATGCAAGACAGTAATTTGCAAGGATGAAGATCTGTTTCTGAAACACCACTATGCACTTGGTCACTCAGCATCCTGCATCTTCAACCACAAGATGTATGTTCTGACAATGGCACAACTTGGCATGACCACAATCTTTGTACCCTCACCTCTTGCGCATGTTGTGCACAAGCACACCTAGGCAACAATTTAGCAGGGTTGGCAATGTGTATCTGCACTTTCATTGCCAGGCGTATACCTTCAGATCTGGTGTGCTTTTTCCAGCAGCCGATTTGTGCAAGGTTCTAGCAAGCACCACAGCTGCAGCAGCCAGACTGGCAGGTTGGATGTTGTCCACAGTGTCAAATCGACTCTGAAAGTATGGGTTGGTATAGGGACCCTGGTGCTCTGCCAGAACCACCCCAGGGAGTGAGGGCTTGACCCGAAGAAAGGAGGAGAGGGAGGAGGGGGGGATGCCGGGGTTGCTTGCAGCTGCTGGCTGCACATCTACCTGCACAGACATGCTACAATAAACCTACACAGACATGCCACAATAAATCCTTTATGCAAGAGCTATTATGAGATGTTTACGGACGATCACACAAACAGGCCCAGGACATGTTTGACCCAGGAAACAAAGAGGAATTCCATGCCCTTTGTTGGGTTGTCACAGGAGCTACTGAATGAGACAACAGCCCTGAGCTGAAGCTCCATTTCACTGAGCCAAGCATGCTTCACATGGGCAGAGGGTGTGGCAAGAAGAGGAACAACCTCTGCTGAACGCAAAATTGCAGCATCAAGGTGAAAATTGGCAGGAAAGCACAGTATGCAGCAAGTACTGAGGTGGTGTTTGGCCTCGACTGCCGTCTGCCAGCTTTCTCATGGCGACAACAACAACAATGATTTGCCAGCAGTAGCTAGGTTGGTGCAAGGTCAGCCTTGCTTGTTCGGAAAGGCTTGTCCTGAGCATGCATTACAGACATCGGCATCAACACCAAGTATGCCTGCTGTTATTGTAGACAGAACATATTTGAACAGGCTGATCTTTTTGAAAAGCAACCTTTGACAAAATCTTTCGACACTGATTGGGCAGACTCGTTGCTTGACAGCCTGTAGACACAGCATTCAGCCTTTGACATGTGCAAGCAGTTGAGCATCATCATGGCGCCTACCTTCACTTCCGTTGTTTGCTGCGCGGCTTGCTGAAGTGCTTCCAGCAGTGTGGTGGGATCCCCAAAGGCAGGAGCCTGTTGGCTGTGGGCAAAGAAGGAGAAGTCTTGTGCTTCTGGCCAGCCTGCTCTGCCCACCTGCCCAATCTCCAGCACCTGTTCATTGGGACAGGCAGCCTTCAGTTCATTGGGAAAGGCAGACTTGAGTTCATTGGGAAAGGCAGAGCCTTGAGTTCATTGGGAAAGGCAGCCTTCAGTTCATTGGGAAAGGCAGTTTTGAGTTCAGCACCTGTTCATTGAGAAACAGCAGCAATGCAGAACCTGTCATGTGAAGGATCAGCTGTGGATGATGACACAAGAATCAGCCTGGGATGATGACAAATGCAGCAGCCTGGGATGATGACAAATGCATCAGCCTCGGATAATGACAAATGCATCAGCCTGGGATGATGACAAATGCATTGGCCCTGGATGATGACGATGCATCAGACCCTGATGACAACAGCAGAACCAGCCCTAAATGATGACAACATGCATCCAGCCCGGGGTAATGACAAACTGCATTAGCTTGATGGCAAGTATGTCCAACGTTTGGATCAGCATGCCAGTGATGTCAGCCCTACGTGTATAGACTATGCTGACACTGTGCCCACATCCCCTTGCCCCCCTAGAACGAGGCAAGTGATGCAGTATCAGGTAACACAGGTAGAGTAATGCAGGTGTAACAGTGCAGGTATACTCTTACAGGCATGACCATGCGGTTAATGTAAGTCCTAGAATGCAGTACCAATCATGCAGGTATAGTATATTGCAGGTAAATGCTGCAGCTAATGCAAGTAACATAACACAGGAACAATATTGCAGGTATCAACATCCAGAGGTATAGCAATGTGAGTGACAGCTGGCTGTGAGCCAAACCTGTTCAATGAAAAGAAAAGAAAAGAAAAGAAAACCTGTTCAATGATGTCCAGGGTCAAACCGGTGGTGGTGTCAGCTTTGTTGTACATCTCCCACAACAGCCTCTTGCTACCCATGAACCCCCAGGGCTCCCCCATGAGGGCTGTTAGCACCAGCCTCTTGCTGTAGGTGGCCACAGCTGCTGTGTTGTTGCCTAGGATGTCTGCCACCGCCAGGAGAGTGATGAGGGACCCCATGGCGGAATCTGCACCCTAGCACATGGACCAGCTTACTGATGCGTAATTACATGGTAACACCATTTGTACTGTGAAGCTCATAGCTGGAGCCATGGTGCCAATGATTGCTTTGGGGCTGGGGGCATTGTGACTGTATATGTTCTGCTGTCATGCACTTTGCTTCTGCTATGCTTAGCTGAAGTATGCTGTTTGCAGGCACATAGAGCTGTTTGCAAGCATGCCAAAGTTACAGGCAGATGGTCCTCGCTTTGTAGATGCCTTGGCTATAGTTGCCGATAGGTCACAAGTTGTGCCTTGTACAAATTGGACAGCCAATACAAACGGTCAGAAACCATGCAAAGCGGCACAGTGGGTTTCTCACGGTCGATTGCATGTAAGCCATTGTTATGTTGCCATCACCATGAGCTGGATATGTTACTGGTATGTACAGAAGCAATCGGAATTTTACCCATGCATGCATGCAGATGTGAGATGTGTGGCGGTGCAGCTGCAAGTTTATTGTGGAAGCTTACCACAGTAGCAGATCTGAAGAGGGAGTCACTGTCCACCGGAGCTAGCAGCATGATGATTGGAAGCTGACTGGGTGATGAGTCAGCATTAGGGGGCAGGGGGGGCGCTGCAGCCCAGATGCTGTGACCCCCCAAGGGTTGGCAGGTTTGCTGCTTGATGCAGGTGCTGGCATTGCCACCTGCTGACATGATTGTCTCCAGATGAGCATTGTGCAATGCGCCTTTGTAACCCTGCATTTAAGAACCAGGCGTGGTTTGAGAAGCACAACTGATGGAAGCATGGAAGGGCAAGCTTTGAAAGGAGGAAAACAATTTGAAGGAGTAAAAGTGAAAGGCTTAGGAGGGCAAAGGTGTTTGTGAGAAGAGAGAATGCAGGGAGGTCCAAATTCGGCCAGGCAAGAATGGCAATGTGTTTACAAGGCTCAGAAAGAAAGTCGGTTGATATACATGCTTGCATTACATGAAAGCATACAGAGCAAACATGCGGTCATCAAGTTAGGATGTGAAGTGCCCATCAGAATGAGCTGCAAGCTGCCAATGGTACTTTGCAGTATGCTTTTCAAATCGTCTGTCTCAGGGCAGTACGCTTGTTTGAGATGGGCCATTTAAGAGCAGTACGCTTACACGCTGTGCATTGTAGGCGGCCTTGTCAGCAGCTTGAGGAGCTGTGTCATTGTCCAACAGCATGATGGGAAATGTAAACTCCTCTAGGGTAAGCCCTGTGCCAGAAGGGTTCCAAGCAAAGCTGGGCTGAGAGTATGGGGCATATGCAGCAAGAGGGAATCTGGCAGCTGGTGAGTCCTGCTGTGGGATGTCTGCACAACACATCTGCGTTTGAGCTGAGTTGAGGTTGGTGTGCAATGGGATGCTTAGGCTCAGGAAACCATGTCAGACATCAAGGTGATCATGAACTGCAGTGCGTGGTGCAGCAGTGACCAACCAGCCAGGTGCTTTTGCATTGCTGGCCAAAGCAAGCATGGGATGATCTGAACAAGTGTGGGCCGGCTTCCTGGTTTAGTGCACATGCAATGCTGTGCCAGCTCTTTCGTGATTTTAGTTGCAGACAAATGTGCTAATACGTCAAGCAAACTTGTTCGTTACACACCTGTGGGATCGACGAGGATGCCCTTGACTAGCTGCTGCAAAGTAGCGTTGCTCTTTGTGTTGAGCAGGAAAGCATTCAGGTGCAGTGCTGACAAGACCACTGTTGCTGCATTGCTTAGAGGCTGATCAGGATCGTCAAGTGCCAACAGCACAGCTTCTGTTTTGTCAACTGCAAGGAGAAAGTTTGCTCAGTGACTACTTGATCAATGCATGCATGATGGATGCGCTGTAAGGTTCCAGCTGCAAGCAGCACCTGAGCAGCCAATCTGCCCGTCAGTATTTAGAAGTCTTGTACAGCCCAGCACCTCACTGGCTTGCAGTCGTATAAGCCTCTGCAGATCTGACTGATATAGAACTGCAGGGCCAGCTGCATATACTGCAATCCACAACAGATCACGCTTAATTACCCCGCCGATGATGGCTGCAGTTTCTATGGCGAGGAGACAGCGGGACTCGCAGCCGGCCCAAAGGTTTCAAGGACTCACCGGCATTGCACCATAACAACATGACTGCAGCGCGAAATGCCGCGTTCATCAAGGCGGACTGGTGTCGGGCAGGCATGTAGCTGTGTATGTGATCTGTTGCCTTCACCTTTCTCAATCACTTGAAGGTCTACGATCGTTGATCATTGCGCAGTGCATGTCGAGCAGACCGCGTGTCTCTGGCATTTCAGCCGCGATCTGCATCGAGACCGTGTGTTAGACGAGCGTCGTTGTATCTGCTTGTGCTGAAGGTCTTCCGAGCCGTAGTACCAAAAGGCTTGCAATGCGCGCAAGCACAGGCGCAAGCAGTCAAAGTGTGTCCATTTGGCACAGGTGCCGCTGACATAGATCGAGAGAATGCGGGCTGAGCAAGTTTTACATGGCCGAACTGCGTTTCACGCCTGTGTTTGTCCAGGAAGCATGTCGACAAGTACTGTTGAAAAGGGAATTTTGCAACTTCTTCTGGACATTCACACGCAACTCGGCCGCTTAGCTCAGCTGGTTAGAGCGTGGTGCTAATAACGCCAAGGTCGGCGGTTCGATCCCGCCAGTGGCCAGACCATTTTGCCGTGAAACGTTTTGACACAGGCCATCGAAATGTGGGCCACTCATATGTACAAGTACCTTAATGATATCATTATTGTCTCATGTCACTGAAAAGGTTGGCATCACTTGTCCAAGTGCACTGTCTGTATGAACCATACTTTGTGTTGTAATATGCAGAGTATGGAAGGTCTGTGATGTATGTATGTTCATCTTTCCAAACCCCTGTCATCATATCAGATTACTTTTATGGCTTTGCAGGTCTAACGGGAGAACACTTTCAATGTAAGTCTTAACTTAGAAAAAAACGACAAAGACGAACGAGAGAACATTGCAACAAGTAAACTCTTGAGACATGGCCACAGGGAGCCTTGGGCAGTTCACATACAGGGATTGTAGACACCACGCAGCATTCATGGTCTATACCAGACCTTTCACAGAAACTGCAAATGTCAGACAAAGGCAGCCTGTTGCCATGTTTTCAGGCAGAGTACAGATCACAATCTATCAAGATTTTGTGTGTCTTCCTTACAGATGGAGGCTAGAATCGTAAGCCTTTACTTCTGTCCGAACGAAAATTGAAAAGCTCCAGATGCAGCAGCTCCACCAGCATTGCCATTGTCACCGGGGCGGAATGCTCCAAGGTTGAAGCTGCCTGGTGCTGGGTCATCACTGCTACCTGAGCTCTGTTCTGGAAAGGAGAACTTAGGGAACCCAGGAGCAGCAGGCCCACTTGCAGCACCAAGTGGGGTTGCCTGGCCATGTGAGGTGTCAGCTGCAGCTGCAGTGGTCCCATCTGCAGTGAATGCCTCTTTGAAAGGCACCCCAGATTGGGCAGCCACTGCTCCTGGTGTTGGTGACTTTGTGGCTGCTGATCCACAGCCTGATGATGCAGAGCGTGATGCTCCAGAGTCAAAGAAAGATGCTGCAGCAGAGGGTGCAGCTGATGCAGAGCCTGATGCTCCAGAGCCGAAGAAGGATGCTGCAGCAGAAGGTGCAGCTGTGTCAGCCTTGCTGGACATCATGAATGGTGCAGCAAAAGGCGCTGCTGGGACAGAGCCAGTGGAGGGTGCTGCAGCAGCTTCTGCAGCAGGTTTGGCAGCTGAGGCAGAGGCTGTGCTGCTGCTGTCCACACTTGGTGCTCTGGAGGCAGAGCTGAATGCCCAGCCCTTGGTCCCAAAGGTGGGTGCAGCAGACTGTCCGCCTGGAGCACTGGGGTTGGCTGTGCCCAGAGGAGCTGCCCACTCGGGTGACCCAAAACCCGGCCCCTTGGCAGCACCACCTGCCACAGCTGGGGCAAAAGACCACCCTGGTGTGCCAAAGGCAGGAGCCTTGCCATTGTCTGATGGTGACCAGTCTGCCACAGTGGGGGACCTGAGGGTGGTGCTGCCTGTGCCAGCTGCAGCAGTCTGTGTGGGCTGTGGTGGTGAGTGTGGAGGTCCAGCGGCTGCATCAGCCACAGCTGGGCCACTGCTGCTGGTACTGGAGGGCATGGGTCTAGAAAAGCTCGCAAAGGCTCCAGGCTGAGCAGCAGCAGGAGCCGGGTTCTGGGGCTGTGACTGACTACCAGCTGGGTTGGTGGTGGAGCTACCTGAGGCAAAGGCCCCTGACCACTTGAATGGCTCCCTGGGTGTGGGAGCAGTGGTGGAGGTACCTGAGGCAAAGGGGTCTGACCACTTGAAGGGCTCCCTGGGTGTGGGAGCAGCGGTGGTGGCCTCAGGTGGGGCTGTAGCATTTGCCATGGCTGCGGCAAAAAACCCGCTAGGTGTGCCAAATGCTGGAGAGCTTCCAGTTGGCTTGCCTGTAGGTGGAGCTGGCATGGCAGTTTCAGCAGCAGGGGGTTCCTCAGCAGTGCCCTGGGGGCGGCTGAAACAGAAGGGGAACCCTTGCCCAGAGGGTCTGGGGGCTGCATTAGCAGCAGGGGGGTTCTCAGCAGTGCCCTGGGGGCGGCTGAAACAGAAGGGGGACCCTTGCCCAGAGGGTCTGGGGGCTGCATTAGCAGCAGGGGGGTCCTCAGCATTGCCCTGGGTCCGGCTGGAGGGGGACCCACCACTAGGGGAGCCGGAAGGTGCAGTAGCAGCTGGTGTCTCAGCCTGAGTCTGAGGCTGGTCCTGAGCTGAGCCGCTGGACTCACCCTGACCACTTGACCAGCTGTTGGCCTCATTGGCCGAGCCGGAGTTTGGGGTGTTCTCAGAGGAGGGGGCGGTGCCTTCCCTGGTGAAAGGCCTTGTACGGTACCCCTTGTTCTGGGGGCTGGCCTTGGGGGTGGCGTTTGCAGCACCCGGCCTGGTGAAGGGCCTGTTGGAAGGAGTGGCCCCAGTGGGAGTGCTCCCAGTCTGGAATGAACCACTGGCAAAGGAGGCACCAGTACCTGCAAGCATCAGCATGATTCAGGGAATGCTTTGATGCTTGTGTGCTCTGCTGCGCTCATGATTTTGTGCAAGCTGTTTGAGACATTGCCCTGTGATCTGCAGTCACTCTGACCTACTGCCTCCCTCACATGTGTGACATCATCAAGCTCTTGCATCACAGCTTGACATCACAGGTTTGCTGAAAGACAGAGCCACAAGCAAGACAGCAGCAAGGCACACCTGATGCGCTGGCAGCATGGCCTGACGCTGCAGCATATGCAGGGGGACCATATGCAGGGGGGGCATCTGCAGGGGGAATGAATGCCAGAGCCTCCTGGATGGTGCCGTACACCACAGACCCAAAGTCAAGGCCAGCCTGGGCACCTCTGTGAACGTCCCTCCTGTTTTCAACCATCAGGACCATCTGAGCCTGCACTGCTTCCTCCACCAGGTGAGCCACCTGCAGCATGCAGCCCAGGAAGTCAGCTCAAGCAGCCCGGCAAATGTTTTGGACTAGTATCCTACAGGCAAATGCATTTGCTGCTGCAAACATGCAGCTGGAGTTGCATGTTCCACTCACCAGCAAAGGCCAGCATTCAATCATGACTGCCTAGGTACAGGTGAGCATGCAAACAGTCCAGGTGCTTCAGCACATTTGCACATTAACACAGACGCCCATGCATGTGACAAAAGTTTCAAGCTGGCAGGTTGCTGATGGTGGATGTTAGTGATGGGGGGCACAAGTAGAAAAAAGAAAAGAAAAGACTACGCCTTTCGGCGTCAATTTAATGAGAAGCCAAGTATTGTACCGGGCTGCTCAGGAGGGGGCACAAGTGAACACAAGGCAACCTTTGCATTGCAGAAGCTACTTAGTCTGGGAAAAGCATGGGGGACAGGACAAGAGAGGCATGCATGTGACCTGGGGCATCTCCAAGCCTGCATGCCTGCCGAAGGCATCACACCACTTGCTGAAGGTATGGCGCATCATCCTGTTGACCCTGGTGCCGTGCACCTTCTGCACAAAGGCACAACCACAGCTTACACAGCTGAGACTGGCTATCATCTGCACTGGCTTGATGTCAGGGTTGCAGTATGCATGCCAGCTTAAGCTGTGTGCACATGTGGATTGCTAATGTGTATGTTATGAAGGAGTCACAGGCAGGAAAGCAAGCATTACGCTGGGTATGCAACCGGGAGTTGCATACCCAAGCCCTGCCTTCAGCAGTCATGCCAGAGCCTTTAGACAAGCAGTGTGCTATGTACACAACCAGCAGTATACCACGCCCTGCCTTCAGCAGTTGTGCCAGAGCCTGGAAGACAAGGAGAGGATGCAACAAGCGACATCTGTCACGCCCATGCAAGGGTTCAGGCAACACCAGTCTTGGCAGATGAGCAGGCGCTTACCGTAGTCATTTGGTTGTTGCACAGAAGACGGTAGCTGTCCAAGGACAGCTTGGTTTCCGGGTTTTGGCCCGGGTTGAACTTGCCTTTAATGGGAAGACTGCGAGACTGCCGGTCCGCCCAATCCTGCACAATGCTCCGCGCAACGTAGTCTTGTGCTGTGCGAGGGTGATGGTGCAGGGCAGAGTTGGTCAGCTCCAGCAGCTCTCTGAGAGCATCAGTGGCACCCAGGCGCACCAGGATGTCGCCCCACAACTGCAATACCTGCACTCACACACACAACATGGTCATGAAAGGAAGAAGACCACGTAACAGGCTGGCGTGCATTGCACATGACGGCAGATTGGATTGCTGGTTTGATGAGGCACAGGCCCTCTGCACACATTCAACAGATGGTAGGACACGACACTGGTAGGACATAACACAATGTTCAGCGTCAGCTAGCTTGTGCTGTGTTGCCTTTGGCCCTCCACGATGGTGTGTGTGTGTAATTCAACAGGCAAAGGGGCAAATGCAAGCATGCAGATGCCTAAGATAGTCATCGCCACACCTGGGTGGTGGAACAGGACCAGTGATGAGCAGCTTAACAGATGTCAAAACAGAGTGCATGGTTGATGATGAAGCCTGAAGGCAAGCAAGCGCCAGAACCCATTTGCTGTGACAGCAGGGCATGTGAAGAAATGAATGGCAGACAATGATGAGGAACATGCATCATGGGGTGTGCACACTTCATCAATCATGCCTGAAAAGTAATCTTACTGCACTCAGGGTTAGTTTAATGTTGGGGTTGTGAAACAAGGTCAATAAGCATTTAGCATTTCAATGCATTCCAGAGAAGATGAGCAGAATAAGCGCAAATGCGCCATCACTAGAGAGAATTGGTGGCAGTAACAGGTTTTGTCGAGGGTTTTTGGGAGAATTTGTTGAAATTCGACTCTGCAAATCATATTGAAACAGGCAAATCCCTGTTTAGAGGTAGAAGTATTGCTTGAGAGACTGTTCAACTTGGCAGATGCATCTGCCTGAGCAAGAGCAGTGCTTTGTCGCTTTCAAAATTGGAGCACTCCATGTATTGCAGTGAATAAGCAATAGTGCATTGTGGCAGTAATAGTTCAATGGCAAAATACTTTGTTGCATCTACTTGGTAACGTTACCGGGTGATTGATGACAAGGGGTCCTGTAAAATGGGTAGCTCTCACATCCCTAAACATAGTGACTGTTTTGCCAGCAATGCTTGCACCGGGTATACTGTGCGGTCATACCTCATCGTCCAAAGGGTTCAGGCTTTGGGAAAACGCCAAGTCTGTCAAGGCATGGCTGAATACCCTCTGGCGGGTATAGAACCTGGCCCTGAAGTAGAAGATTCGTGCAGTGGCGGCCATGCTGAGGGCTGCATGTGGGGAGGTGAGCAAGGCGGTACAGGAAGTGACCCCATCCTCCAGCACTGCTGCAAGAGACGCTTGGCTGAGGCCGCAAGCGGCTGCAGAATCATCCAGCCTAGCAGCAATCACCATGTTGTCAGAGCTGCAGCATGAGAATGCGTGCAGCGCTTGGCTGCAGTGAGCAACAGTGCTCGTTGGGCTGGAACTGCACAGGTTTCCAGCCACTCATGTCATGCAGCAGAGGTGCAACAGGGCACATCCACATGCTGTACAGATCGTACAGCTTACCGCGTACCAAGAATGTAGCTGTCATCACGCATGCGCCTGGCATGCAACATAGGGCTGCATGACCACAGCAGCTGATGGCACATCACCATGTACTGGCAAGTGCAGTTCACAGCCAAGGCTACAGGCATACCTGACTGCCGAATCCCAGGCATCTGCTATGGAGCGCACTCCACTCACCACCGTCTCAACAGCACTCACATAGTCCTTGACGTCAGAGGGAAGCCCAGGGAGGGCTATGCTGGCCAGCTGCACCTCAGGGTGCTCTTCTAGCAGCTTGATGACTGTGACCAGGTCATCTGCAACCTGCAGCATTGCCCCTGCCAACCTTGACAAGTGCCTGGCATGTCTTGCTGATCAATGTGAACAGCTGAAGAACGTACAGGAAGGCACACCAGACCAGACCAGGCAGGTGTGCGCAAGCCAGGAAAGGTTTTGCACCGAGCTTATGTTATGATAAGGAAAGCGTGAGGTGGGCGCCAAGGCTTGCACAAACGCTCTCAATACAGAACTGAGCAAATGAAGTTTGTGAAAGCTTATTTGGGTGGTCACCTGACGCAGCTTGCGTGGCCGCTCCACAAGGTGCAGCTGGGCGTATGCGCTCAACACACTGGCCCACACAGCATGGCCACCTCTCCCCACATGGTCCAGCCAGTCATCACACATGTCCACGGTCTGCAGCAGCAAATGAAATCTTGTAATTGATGGAACCCAAACGCCAAGACATCACTTTCATTGGCTTCAGCGCATCTTTATTCAAACGACAGCAGCACTGGCAGCAGCTGCCTTCAGATAGTATGCCTTCACATAGTATGAGGTGCAGAGTCAAGAGCATAAACCCAGAGTGGCAGCAGTTATGAGACAGCAGAACCCTTCATTCTCACAAACAATGCGATGTTCCCAAAGTCCACTGAGTCCACTAGCAAGATGTTCTCCAGATTGTAAGATCTGAAAACAGCAAGGTGGGCAACAGTAGCAACAGCATACCCTTGTGTCAAAGCGCAATACAAGGCTTGATCACTTGGGCAAGAGCTAAGAACACACCTGCTGGTGCAGACCAGTTTGGAAACATCCAACAGCCCGCAGGCTGAACAGTGACTCATGTTGAGATGGCTTGTCACCAAGCACTCCCTCGTAGCCCTTCAACAAAGTCTTGTGGGCACCGGCAATGTAGGCTCTCACTGGCGTCTCCTTCTGGACCAGCTGCTTCATGGCTTCCTTGTTGAGCTCCATCAGCTCTGCCTCCATCTGCAAGCAGGCCAGCAATCTTTGAGGCACATAAGCGGCATATGATGAGCAACCTGCACTCAGCAGCTCAGCATGCAAGCGAGCACGCATGTCAAACTGGCTGCAGTTGCCAAACAACACCATCAACTACTTCAGGATCTTCTGGCAAGACAATAGCAAGTGAAAATGCTGCCAACTGTGGTCACCCATTGCATGCTGACGTGTTGCAGCAGTGGAGTTGGGCAAGCCGACAAACTAGACTACATTTGACTGTGTGGCAGTACTGTTTTGGGACAGGGCACAAGCAGCAGGCATCACCTTTTCGCGTTCTGCTTCACACTTTAGGATGGCGTTGGTGACGCCCTCCAGCAGATGCATAATACCGAGAGGGCCCAGGACCTGTGGACGGGGCTGCAGTAGTGCTGAGGCCTCCTTTGTTGCACCATTGCACAGCTTGCCTACCACTTGACCCATCCTCCCCACAAAGTGCCCGGGACACATCTGCACAGACAATAGCCGTTTGGTTGCAAGCTGGGATCTGCTCATGTTGTAGGAGAGGGACAACAGACAGCAGGGCTGCACGCACAAGACAGCCTGATGCAGAGACAAATACTGATACAAGTTGATACAATGCAAATGACAACCTGGCTGGCTGACACACAAGACAGCAGCCAAGCAGGTCTACAAAAGGCCAAGGTGGTACTGAAATGCACACAATACGCAGCAGACTGAACACATATCAGCAGCACTACTGCTTGCCATTCATTCCTTGACTAGCACAACTCTAGGGCTGGGGTTGGGCATCATGAGTGATTGTACACAACCTGGCACACCCTGGTCCTTACGCATGACACCATTTCATACATGGAGACTACAAATGTGCTGGACCATATGACATCTTGATCACACCTTCAGGAGTGTTTCTGACTGCGCTACAGCCAGCCTCAATGTGGCTGAGCCACTGCACAGGTCTTTGTACAAGCCCAGCTCATATCCACTGGGTAGTTTGGTGCCAAAGACATGGAGCAACAGCTCCTCGTTCTTGTCCATCAGCTGCAGCACACACTGATGTCAGCCCAAAAGGACAGAAAATGTATTTGCTTAGCACACATCAATGCAGAAGACACAAAAGTTGGGGACTGGCCTCTACAAGCTGAAAACGAGCATCTTTGATGCTGCCCAGGCGTGCATGGTCCAGAGCTGCATGTAGGTGCTGCCTAGAGCCATCCAGCAGCAGCATTTCTGAGATGACAGAGGAGCTTTGCCTTGCTGCTTGCAAAGCTCAGCTTCATCCTGCAGTACAAGACCACTCAGCTAAGCTGACATGGCATGCGGCACCAGCAGCGCTTCATCAAGACCTAGAAGATTTGGTGAGGAAATGACTGGTCACACAGCAGCAATGGTAGCTCAACATAGAAAGTCCATGGTGGCTCTGATGAGGCCGCGATGTGCACACTGTGCATCCTATTGGTCATTACCTTTGACTTTGCCTTCTGACGATCCCCGTAGTAACCGTCTGCAGGCAAATCAAGCATTGAGTCATGGGAGTGTCATTGAGGATGAGTACCGCTTACAACAACTCAGGAGGGCGTCGTGTAGACAAACAGTGGTTCCACTCAAGACGTGGCTAGAGCCCACCTTCACTGTTACACACTCTCCAAGGGTGTCCCCCGAACGTCAAGGGATAGTCCGGCGGCAACAGAGCGTGCTCTGCTGCACCCATCAGTCCGTTCTGCAAAGCAAATAGGCTCTATACAGATCGGTGCCACAGTCTAAGCTGGCTCAACACTGCCAGTCCAGCTGTCTGCAGTCCCGCACTTCGCAGGCAAAGCGGCCTCACCCTGGTCAGGACTCCGTCTTGGCCTCGCTCGCAGTGTCGAGCATTGTATATCCGGCGCTCACTGACACGGTCCTGACTGAACTGTGCTCCCATGCTAACTTTGCTGTGACTCAAGCCATCTGTGACTTCTTGTTGTTGCGGGACCTTAGCTCTGCGAGATCTTGGTTTTGCGGCAGGAACTGTGCATCACTTCGTGCTGCAGGACTGACAAGCGCACAACTCAAGCTCTAGCCCAAGTCGAAAGTTCTTGACCTGGCAGTGCCAGGCTGGCACGGAGTCCTCGGGATTGCATTCCGACTTTTTGGTCGTTTCTCGGGATTACAAAATGCACTTTCCACAAGTCGAGGCCGCATTTGGCCATCAATCAATTTTTATTTTCTTATCTTTAGGACTCGTCGTGGGACCGACAATTACTACAAAAGCAATACTGAAAACTAAATGTCGAAAGGCATTGAACAGTAGAGCAGCCAAGACCTTGCATCCAAGACTTTGCAGCCAACTTGGAGACCTTGCGATTTTGTGATAGATGAGGAGTCTACAGTGATGCCACATACTGCACTTTGACGTAGCTAAAAGGAAATGAGGCGCCAAGTGCAAAGCAGACTAGTCAACACAAATTGTTACAACAAAACAAGTCTTGAGGTGACTGTCCAACACATTGGGTTAGTCAGTGTCTAGAAAATTTTTAAAGCTGCTATTGAAGATGCGGCCTGATGTGAAAGGTTGCTGTGCTGGTCTCAGTCAACCAGCCCATGTCACATTGCCTCCAGACGCTTGCAGTTGCACAGACCTGACGCACAAAATCATCAAAAGCATCTGACCTTCCCAACAGCCATTGCATGCCTGCTGGACAGAGAAACCAATAAGGCAATTGATGCATGCAAGAGGAGCCAGCCAGCAAACCAGACTGTCAACATCGGTCAGACACATGCAAGCATTCAGGGTTGGGTTGAGCGCAAAGTCTGGGAGATTTGCCTCCCCTCTGAACTTCAATCCAAACATGGAATGCTACTTTAGCCTGCATGTACATAATACTCAGGGTATAGTCCAAATTTATACTATATAGAAGGCTTGAACATCTGCCTGGCTGCTTGAGCTGACCTCCTGAACTGCACGCTACAGGTGGCTCACCTGGTTGAGGAAGCAGTGCAGGCTCAGGTGGTCCTGATGACTGAGAACAGGAGGGATGTCCGGACCACAGAGACGCCAAGGCTGGCCCTGACTTCGGATCTGTGGTGTATGGTACCGTCCAGGAGGCTCTAGCATTTATACCCCCTGCAGAGGCTCCCCCTGCATATGGCCCCCCTGCATATGCAGCAGCGTCTGGTCATGCTGCCGGCACATCAGGTGTGCCTTGCTGCTGTCTTGCTGGTGTCTCTGTCTACAACAAAGCTGTAATGTACTACAGTGTCAAGGTGTGATGCAAGAGCTTGATGACCTCACTTATTCACCTGTGATAGAGGCAGTGTAACAGGGTGGATAAGACGCACCCTGACACGCTAGTACGACCTTTTCACCTTCGCCCCGTTACAGGCAGCAGGTCAGAGTGACTGCAGCCCAGCTGGTCAACAAGACATTGTTGTGCACAGATTGCACAATATTTTGAGTGCAGCACAGCATGCAGACATCACAGCATTCCCCTGAATCAGGCTGATGCTTGCGGGCTATGGGCTGCCGCCTTAGGAGGCTCCCGTTATGATCGCTGAGAAGGGTAAACTTTTCTTTCTCTTTTCTTTTCTGATGCTTGCAGGTGCTGCCGCCTCCTTTGCCAGTGATGCATTCCAGACTGGGAGCACTCCCTCTGGGGGCGTGCTCAAGGCAGACAGTCTGCTGCAACACCCTTTAGGACCAAGGGGTGGACATGCAGCTCTGCCTCTAGAGCACCAAGTGCGGATTGCAGCAGCACAGTCCCTGCCTCAGCAGTACCTTTCGCTGCACCAGTCCTGACGCCCACCATGGCTGAATCAGTTGCACCTTCTGCTGCAGTCTCCAACTTGTTTGGCGCTGATTCATTTGGCTCTGCTTCATTTGGCTCTGCTTCATTTGGCTCTGGATCAGCAGCCACAAAGCCACCCAGACCAGAAGCAGCGGCTGCCCAATCTGGGGTGCCTTTCAAACAGGCGTTCACTGCAGATGGCACCACTGCAGCTGCAGCTGACCCCTCACATGGCCAGGCAACCCCATTTGATGCTGCAAGTGAGCCTGCTGCCCCCAAGCTCCCAAATTCTCCTGGTCAGAACAGACCTCAGGTAGCAGTGGTGCCTCTGCACCAGGCAGCTTCAACCTTGGAGCAATTCCGCCCCGGTGACAATGGCAATGCTGGTGGAGCTGCTGCATCTGGAGCTTCAAAGTTCCCTTGATAGACTGGATCTCAGATACACGTCCCCAAGGATGCGCTGATTTGCAGAGCCCGGTGAAATGCCTGGATCATAGGTGATATGTCACAAACAGTATGCATTCAAGCTGGAGCTTTCAAGTTCTCATTTGGACAGCCTCATTCATAAGGTCTAACAATGTTAGCCTTCACCTGTAAGGAATGCATAACATCTTGACTGACGGTGCAAAGCCCTGCAATTTGATGTGACATACTGGGTTTTGAAACATGCATACATGTAACCTCAAGGCTTTCACAGGAGCTGCAGCTCACATGCAGATCACGTAATGTGGAGTATGCTAATCATGTAGTGATCTTAATCTCTTCAGTGTCAGTGGTCAGCAAGATGTCTGTACGCGTGAAAGGCCTGTGATCTATATCATCACAGTCATCATGTCAATGACCTGTGTAGATGAACGAATAGATTTAGCGGCAGACATGCTTCGTTGGTCATGTGTCGGGTCACGTGTGCCATAAATCTCGGCAAAAATTGTCTGGCCACTGGCGGGATCGAACCGCCGACCTTGGCGTTATTAGCACCACGCTCTAACCAGCTGAGCTAAGCGGCCGAGATTGCGTGTGAGTGAACCATGACGAAAACGGTATTTTTGCTTGTTATACAAACAATCTTATGTTTGTCTGAACGAGTGCACCTTGCATTCACAAGTAGCAGGCACCAAAGTTTTGCAGCAGCCCCTTCTCAGTGACTTACAAATCTGTTCTGTAAGCACATTCCTTGATTGGTAGAATGTGTCTCATAAGCCAATTTGGACGCACCACACAGCATTACATGACTGCACGATAGATATGCAGCAGCTGTGGCACAAGATCAAACTGCATTGCTTAAGCTTGTAGCATTGAGCCAGCAAAGAGGCTGCTTGCAGATTGCCAATTTGCATCACTATCCTATATAGACATATATGATGACCTGTCAGGCTTTTGTGTGGCAGTGTCTGGCCATCACTCGTATGTCTTCAGCGTCACAATTCCCTAAATGGATGCTCTGGCGCAACAATGCCCGGCTGTCATTGCTGCTGCAGCTGAGCTGTCACACAGGTGGCTGTGCACCAATACTGACTAGTGCTTGGAGCGATTATGCCCATCACGACATACGCTGTCGACTTCAACTAGCTGTTGACATTGGTCCATGACAAATATTGCTGTCTATGCTGGAGCAGGACCCACTTGATGTTGGCATGCTGTTGATAACGTTGCCCAACAGCTGCTGCATACTTTGGAGCTGTTAATCGCAATAGCAATAGTAACAGCAATATTGCTATCACTGTCATACATGGCATACATTATTGCTATCACTGTCATACATGGCATACCTGATTGCTATCACTGTCATACATGGCATACACTGTTGTCATCTACCCTCATGGCAGGCTCCCGTTGCAATCAGCATTCAATTACAACAAAGTCCAGCAGCGTCGCAAAATCTGCAGTGGCAAATCACTTTGCATTCGTAATCATGCGGTACAGACTGACCGACATACGATTCACTGCGCCCTGTACCCTGACACCGATGCTGCAAGCTGCCTGGTACCACCGGTGAAAAAATTGCCTCTGTGCCAAACTCTTGAAACATGACTTCACCACTGTTGTGTTGAGCATAAAAGACAGGCGACCGCCCCTGCACCATGACAGACACCAGTCTAAGCTGTCACAGCATCATATCATATTTTTCTAAATTCAGGGGTTGCTCAATGTTGTCCAACTACATGAAATGATGCTTTTCCTCCTTGTCTTCCTGCATTTACGTTGAGTGAGTCACAGACAGGATATTCAACACTGTTTATGTGCATGTGCAGTGATGAGTAGCCCTACAAGCTAGCAAGCACAACTGATCAGCAACAGTGGGTTTAATGCAAATTACAAAAATCTCAGACCTGAGCAGCAGTACATGCACAGCTGTGTTGCAGATCAATCAGTACAAGGCCAGCATTCTAGGGGCCATGCTTACTCAGCATGATACGGCGCAATCAGGCCGAAGCGGTATGTATGCACAACTGTGCTTTCATGAGCTATAGTTAGTGCAGACAGTGAGTGGCTGTGATTTTCACAGATGTCTGTGTGGCTGTTTAAGGCCAAGCTGCATCAAATATTCAGGGCTATCAAGCTCCTACAACAACTTCTGCTTCTTGACATTGCGCCTAAAGATACTAGCTCACTTGTGTAGATGTTGCACTGCACACTGTAATGGCTGATACCTTGCAATAGTGTGATCTGCTTTAGGATGACACGTCATTCTGATGTCAGCATGCAGTACCGCATGGTCTTCTGCGATATGCTTGGGTGGATACACACGTAAGCCCACATGTTGGCCAGCATCAAGCCAGTGGAGCTTGGCTGGCCAAGATGCATTTCTGACCTCTTGAACAACAGACCATAATTTTGGTGCTGAGTGTTATTGCGACTGCAGGTGAGATGTCTGGTCAGCCGCCTTGTGAACATGGTTGTTCGCCAGATGTATGCCAGATGTATGAGCATACAGCAACACTTTGGGTGTCACGCCAGAGCAAGGTGGTCTCCTTGCAGACTCTGCAGGTGGTCTTCGTGCTGTGTTGTTGACATGAGACACTTGGACTCAGATGTGTGTATGGCAAATCCTCCAGCTGGTGTGATCCAACTTTTTTTGGTTGTGAATGCAGTTGACATTTGCTAGATCCTGATTTATCAGAAGATGATCACGAAGGGGTGTCTTGATCTAGTCACAGTGAGCAAATGCTGGACTATGCTGCTCAACTGCACAGTTTGACCTACTAGCGGTCATTGTCACATATGTATTGACCGCTGTCACACGTCCATCCTTAGCAACTTAGCGCAATAGATTTGTTGACATGTGTTGTACACTTAAACTCAAATTCAAGGGAGTCCTATACACTTTTGTATCAGTCATCAATTGACCCTTGACTGCTTGGGTGTGCAAACACTATCAAACCGCACTTTACCTACTCAGCAATAGTACATGCACAGCAAGTATTTGAAACTGTTTGCAGGTATAATGCACATTCGTGTATGGGTGTCTGTATTCCTGTTATCGTCCAATCTGATTGCACTGTTGCATCGACCGGAATAATTGGTGTTGAAGGTACTGTGCACATGGGATGCATCATATGACAAAGCAGCCCGAGGACATGAATGTCAAGCGTTTACCGAAATTGCAAAACCCCTTTGACGGGCTCCATCTCGATGAGCACAATCCTGCCGTATGACAATTCGAAGGATGACACCGCAATCCGGGGCCAGGGCAACACGTGGGCCACCCACCACGTCATCTGACGTGGATGCCCTAACGCTTTGACCTATTTTGCTAAGCTGAGAACCTGGAGCTTCCGTGCACGTACAGAGGCCCGCTACAACCAAACCGTCAAAATGTACGACACTAGTCCAGGTTGAACCACACGTGATGCCCGAGTGGACGTAAACCAAGAAGTTTACGCACCTGCGACGTCGTTCTCGCTCAGGTTTATGCCGGAGGGAGTCACGGCGCAGCAGTGCCAATTACGCAGTCAGCTTGTGACTGCCGAGCAGTTGAATAACTTGCTGGCATCCCCTGAATTTCTGGCCATGCAGCATCAAAAGCGGGCAAAAGCTGCTAAAAGGCATCGCCTGCTTGCAAGCTGCATAATGGCACTGGCAGTCCTCGGTATCGGTTGGACTGCCTGGGCAAGCATGCAAAGTGCTGCTGCCAATGAGTCCATGTTCCAGGTAAGCAGGCCTCCAAAACACGCCAGTGACTTCAAAACAGACTTCTGCCAATAATGCTATTTGCGCTAAGCAGCAGCCTCATGCCCACTTACGTCCTGCTTTTGCAAGGCAAGTTTGAGCTCGAACTTTGTCACATCATCTGCAGGAGCCTGATACGAGCATCTCTACAGCAGGGCTGGAGGGGTTAGACGGATACCTGGGTCTCAGAGCACATAGCTCTGACCAATACTCACATGAGCTGCATGGAGGTGAGATTACCTATCACAGCAAAGTTGCGGGTCGCACAGCAGGTCTCAGAGGTTCACTACCTTTTGCTGCTTACACCGTTCAATCTGTGCCCTCATTCAACATACTGTTTAGTTGGCTTGCTTGTGCGTGTTGTGTGTTTTAAGGCACAGGCATGGCAGAGGGGTATTACGCTGGTACATAATCGTGGTGTATGCTCACAGGTTTGGACTTGTGTGCGGCAGAAGGCAGCTATGTTGAGCCTCCAGGAGATAATACAGGTGCTAAAAGCCTTTCAGACCTTCCCTTTGTACGTGACGAGCTCAGACTTCCTCAGGACGGCTCTAAGTGCAGCCACCACAATGACTATGGGGACAGCTGGTAAGAGCCTGTAGTCAACAAGGAGCTCCAGATTGATATGTTGTTCATGCTCTACCATTTGCTTGTTTGTGTACACCCTGGAGATGTCCATTATTGTGCTTGCTATTGTTCAGCATACACAAAGCCAAGCGTCAGACATGTGTATATCCATTCAACATTGGTGCTGTGGTTGGGGTTTTGTAAATACTGCTTCCAAGCATTGTGCAAATGTGATGCAGGAGTTTCACTGCGTATGAGGGTCATGTAGATGCAGAGGCTGTTGTCCAAGAGCCTCTTGACGACAATTCTCATTTGGGTTTAGAAAGCAATTTGGGTTCTGAAGTCGACCTCATGCAAGAGGCCCATGCAGCAAGCAGTGGTGAGTCTAGCGCTTTTGCAGCATGGTCACGCACAATGGCACAAGTCTGAAAAGATAGTTTCTTACTTTCGAGTAAGCACCTGGTTGCTGACTCTGACTGTGCTGCAGGCGACACCCTTGACGAGGAGGACTTGGTCTCTATTACTGATGACAGCAGCTGTCACTTAGCAGGGCAGCTGCCAGGCAGTGGGTCACTCATGCACAGGTGAAACAGAACCTATTGTCATGAGTCTGAACTTGCTGCTGTTGCTGCTGCTGTTGCTGCTGCTGCTGCTGAGTTTTGGCTTGGCTCCTCTAGTCATCACAGCAAAGAGTGTTGTGACCTTTGTGTGATGCAGTGAGAGCAGCAGGGAGTATGTCAGCATGGCTGCCATACCAGATGAGCCCTCACATGTAGCTGCTGGTAAGATACATGCATCTGCACAGCATCACATGCACCAGCCATTGCATTCTGGCTGATGCATGAGACTCTCATCAGCTAAATCTCTGATGCTTTGACCTCTTTATGTTGCTGATCACTGTCAGGCAACATCTGTCCAGCAGCTGCAACATCTTTATTGCAGCCACGTTGCTGTTGCAGGTGGCAATGTATGGCTGCTTGTGTTTGCTGTGTGTGCTGCAAAGTGCTGTGTGTGCTACAAAGTGCTGTGTGTGCTGAGCCATTTCATGTGTTTGGCTGCAGGTCTCCTCCTCACTGCAGCTCTTGCTTTCACCACCTTTGTAACACTGTGGAGGACAAGGGCTGCTTTGGCGCCTGCTCTGCACTGGGTCTTGCACCTGCCCCTCAACCTGCACAGGCGCTTGTGCACACCCCAGGTGGGCTTTGCTTCCTCATCATCCCACTTCAAGCCTTTAGCATGCATTTTTTCGTTGGCGTGCATGCTCCAAAGGTACCTTGCTGTTGCTGGAGCTCCTCTTCTGCAGCGTGAAGTTAATGCCATGTGGCTTGCACAGAATATGCGGTGACCCAGGGTTCAGCTTCTGTGGCTGACATGTCTTTGCCATTCCCCTCCCTCCCTTTGCCCTCTCTTGCAGCG
>JAABUP010004430.1_pt1 | contig 22916 bp, 28 predicted proteins | sample 5559201 | NCBI WGS metagenome assembly JAABUP01 (sample SAMN10711887, study PRJNA513373) | rock metagenome | isolation source: Antarctica rocks | place: Antarctica | reverse complement strand
AACAGTGCCTCCTATGATTGGATGCACAGGAGGCACTGTTACCTCATTCAATACCTTGCAATACTCTGGGGTGGTTGGGAAAGAAGAGAACAATGTTACCTCAAGCTGCTTGCATTGCTGTAAACTTACAGTCTGGGGCAAATGGGGAAAGAACATGAGAATGGTGTTACCTCGAGCTGCTTGCAGTGCTATGGCAGCTCTGACCCGCCTGTCATTGGGAATCCGGTACTGCTTCAACTTCTGCAGGCCGCTTCTCAATGACGAGCCTCGCACGTACTCCAGGACACTTGCCGGGCTCTCCTGCATGGATGTCAGGCAAGCATGTCATTCTAGGTCTGATGCCTGTGTCATCATTGGTCATGATTGGTCATGGTCGCCATCAGTACATGAGCAGCAGGCTTGTAGGATGCTTGCCATGCAAGACATGCTGACACAGATGGCAATATGGGTGACTTGTATGGGCAAACCAGTTGGTCTGTGCTTGTGCTTTGCCTGTGTAATGGCAATATGTGAGACAAGTGGTGAAGTGGTAGGCAGCTAGTAGACAAGACTGAAGAGAGTACAATCCGGTAGACATAACCTGTACAGAGTACAGTCTGGTAGACATGACCTGCAGAGTACAGTTGGGTAGGCATGATCTCTAGACAGTACAACAGATGATGCATGGGCACCTGATTGACCACTACACCATAGAAGGCAATGATACAGGGGTGGCGAAGGGAGTTGAGGGTCTCGGCCTCCCCAAACATCTCTGCATTGCTCTGCACGCTGTTGGTGGCATGCAGCTCCTTCACTGCCACTTCCACTCCTAGCCACCTGTGACCAGCATGATAATGATATCAATATTAATACTAGTAATCATTATTTAAGGCACTTCCAGCTCATGATGAGCTAGGTACATGCAGGACACTCCTAGCCACCTGTGACAAACGTGGTGAGCATCAGCAAGCCTGGGCTTGCAGGCCACGGATTACATTACGTGCTTGTCAAAACTGTTGTGTTAGTAGGCCTTCTCGGGATGCACAAGACAGGCTACTCTGGACAACAAGACTTGTCATGCATGTACCTAGCTCATCATGAGCTGGAAAGCATTCAATCGTCATCATTATTGTGATAAGTATTATCATCATCATCATCATTGAATGGTATGCCTGGCTGTATGAGACAGACAGTCTCTTCTAGCACACCTGCACAGCCAGACGCTGCCGAACTGGCCCCTCCCCAGCTCCTTGATCTTGGTGAGGTCATTGGACTCAATCTGCTGCAGGGAGGGGGGGATCTCCATGGCGGCCTCCTGGACTTCCTGCCACTTGCCAGAGCCTGTCCACTCCCCAGTAGCCATGCTACTGCCCACCATCAACCTGCACCACCCCACACTCCTTTTTTCTAGGCAGATGTGCACAAAGAAGCCGATGCCCCCCTCATGGGGTAAAACCTTGGTCTCAGCAGGATTTGTAAATGTACGCTGCCTTGTACAATAGGCCTATCACGACTAGATTGTAGTACACGCACAAAGAAGCGCAGAGCAACAGCTGAAGTGCTCACATGCGTTGCGTATGGCAGCCCAGCCGAGGCTAACACTTGCAATGATCAGGACTTGTGCGCCATTGTCAATCTTTGTGATAAGCCAGTAATCTGGTTGTGGTGACCACAGCTGTCTGTGAGATAAGCCAGTAATCTGGTTGTGGTGACCACAGCCGTCGCTGAGATAAGCCAGTCAATGGCCAAGACCTGCTTACGCATGGTGCATGTTTCTTTGACACAAGGCCATAGTTGCACCTCAAACTGGTCAAGCTTTTTGTTCTGTTTACACTAATACTGGCAGGCAGTTGGGCAACCTTCAAAGCCATAAGTGAAGTGTGCATCATCAATGCACTCTTGAAGCACTTCAACCCCCCTCCCCCTGCCCTCCCCTGCCTAGTGGGAAGCCCTCATGTTCAAGATTCCATGCAACTTCAGTAGCCCAAAACACCTTGTCAGATGCATGCATTGCAGTAGTCACAGTCACTGACCTAGGTGGCATCTTCCCTGGGGTGCCATGACCCCCAGTGGGGGTCCCCGCCCCCCGCCCTGCCCCTGCTGGAGGCCGCGGCGAGGGCTCCGGCAGGACAATGTGCACCTTCCTCTTGGCTGGTGCAGCCGCAGCTGTGGCCGGACTCATGGCATCTTGACCAGGGGATGTGGCAGAAGCAGCTGCAGCTGTGGTTATCAGTTCCACTGCTGGTGCCTCTGTGCCTGCTATCACCTACACACGAAGGCACTATGACTGTCAGCATGAGTGGCATTGCCGACAGTGACATTGTCTGAGTGCTGAATGATGCATGCAAACAGCCAGGGTGATATGCAATTTGGGCAGCTTGAGAACTTGCATCCTGGGCTGTGTACTCGGTCACAACTGCAGCCAAACTAGATCAGCAGCAGCAGTGGCTTCAAAACAGTCACAAAAGGTGTTTTAACATGCACAGCCACGAATGTTGATGTGGGCTGTAAATGAACTTGCTGTAAGCTAATACCAGCTCCTGCGTACCTCACCAGCTCTACTGTCAATGCTGGTGGTTCAAAGCATACGAAAAGTGACAGGTGCAGGCAGCAACTACAGAGACCCAGGGGCATGTGCTTGCAGGGGCTTGTTCCTACATGTTCTGCAGCGCAATTTTGGGATTGCATTGTTGGCTAGGGGCAGCGCAGGCAGAGCAGGCAGACATTACATACCACACGCTGGCAAGAAGTAATGAATGGACAGGTGAGGCATGAGCACCTGGAGGCCTTACAGGGGCATGCACAAGACAGGCTGCTCTGGAGAGACAAAACTTATCCTGCTCATACCTAGCTCATTATGAGCCAAAAAGAAACATGAATGGATATTATCATTACAAGGTGGGGCATGTGAGTACCTGGAGGCCTGAGTTGAATTTGCCCTTGAAGTTGAGCCCTGCAGTGAGTGCAGCCTCCACCTCATTCAAGCACTTCTCAATGGTTTCGTCATCACTTAGGGCCACTGCTTCTTTGCCCTTGGGGCCCCCCAGCATGGCCTTCACCTGCACACACCACCAGAAAAGTACAGCTTCTAGAATCTACACTTTTTGCCATGCAAAACAGCTAAAACGGCTATTTTTGGCGAAAAGAGCTTAGTTTTGAAGATTTGACACCTTGTATGTGTTACAAACTCCCAATCAAGCATGTAAGTCTGCAGGAAGTCCTCAAGTTCAATGTCAGGGCAAGCCTTTCGGAATGAGCAAGACTGCACTTGGCCCCACCCAGCTCAGGTTGGCAAAGTTCAACAGCTTCATGTTTCATTCTGACTCTGTTTTTAACTGTTCTTATTCACTATCAAAACATGGAATTACTAAGGACTCCATGCATGTAACCCTGAGGAAAGACATGTGTTTGATGAACAAGTCATGAAGAATGATTGTTTGCAAAGCAAGGTTGCATGAGGATCTGGCAATACATGAGACTGGCCCTGAGCTGTCACATGATCATGAGTCGTTCCACAGCAACATGTCAGCAGCATAGACTCAGGGGATTCCCAGGATTTGCCTGTCACTCAACAGCTGTCACTCAACAGCAACAACAACAGGATGGAACGTTGCAAAGTGAAGGCTGTCAATCCCATACCTGAGCCAGTGTCTTGGCAGCAAACTCAGGCCTGTAGTTGGAAGTATAGGAGGGCCTTCTGCTGCTGGACTGCATCTCAACTCGTGCTTCATCCTCACTGTCGCTGCTGGAAGCACCAAAGCTGTTGTGCTCTTTCTCGCTCCCTGCAAAACGCAACACCAGAGCTTGTGATAGCCTCATTCAGATATATATGGGGATGCACAAGACAGGCTGCTCTGGAGAGACAGTAACTGCACATGCTGCATACCTGGAGGCGGCTCATCATCTTCATGTTGGCGCTTTATGTTGCCATGATCATTGCAATCTCCTATTATTGTTATTATATGAGACGATGGGATGACAAAGTATGCAGACTGAATGGCGTTCCTTCTTCCTCATTTTGGTGATCCATGAGGTGTCAGATGACTTACGGTCATACAGTATTACAGGAACAGTACAGTAAGGAAAGGGGCAAACCTGATGATGATCCGTCCTCCTCATGTTGGTGCTCCATGATGGCAGATGCCCTCATGGGGTCCCTGGGGAGGGTGCTGGCATGGGTGACTCCCCCAAGGCCATGGGGTGAAGAAGAGCCCCGCGCTGCCCCTGGCCTACCCACGGTACTGCCGGTCCTGCCTGGAAAGGCTGCACTCACAAATCCTGACGGCGTAAATCTTTGTGACGCCACCCAGTTTCCTATGATGAATGTGACATGGGTCAGCAGTGTATATTTGTATGTTCTTCACTGTAATCCATTCAATGGCCAGCGTTTATGCGTTCTTTATGCAATGCCGGCCATGCAAGTGATGTTGGCACAGCCAGGCGATTTGCTGTAAAGAGTAGCACAACAGTCAGCTGATGTGCAATGGGAGTGAGAATCAAGGTAGAGTTGCATGACCGGATGCAGACAACAGTCATGATGCGCTGCTTTGTATAGGGGCTGCGCTGCCTTGAAAGCACATCATCTCCAAATCAGGAGAGCATTTGTTGCAAAAGCATCATCACTGTCGTCAGAGATAGAGCGCAGTGCCAAATAGGCAGTGTACAAGATCATGGGACAACAGCAGACGCCAGGAAACACAAAAATGGACAACCAGGACCTGCAATCAGTAGCAACAGCCTACAGAAGCAGCACAAGAAGCAGCAGAAACAGAGGAAGCAAGTGATAGAGGACGAGAGGAATGTGCACACACAGACCTGGTTCAGATTCCCTGGTTTCATCAGCCATGGAGTGCGCAGTGCCAGTGCTGGTATCAGAGGAGTCCCTCTGCAAGCTGGCAGCACTTGCCCCCCTCCTCACCAACCCATGCTCTGGACCCCCTGCGCACCCCAAATACTCGTGCTGTCACATGTGTACCACTTGACGTTATGCCGGATGGGACTGCAGCCGTGACTGATTGCAGCCATGTATGCCAGTCATGTGATCATGCAGGTAGTCCTAACCACAGTCATCATCATGACTATGTACAGACTCTAATGACGAGTGCTGAAGACACACAATGTAGCTTACTGAATTTTTTGCCCACTAAGGCAATGGTTGGTGGGTTGATTGATTGATTGAGCAAAAACAGGAAACAGAGCAGTGGATTGTACCTGAGTCAGCGGCATGAGGACCAGCCTTGCTGCTGTTCAAGCCAACAGCATGCATAGCAGCTGAAGCAACGTGTGATGCCATGCCTGTGCTGAATGATCTGCTGCCTGTGAAGGGGTGTGACAGCCCTGCAAATTCATGAAATGATGGGTGAGTGAGTGCATAGAGTGAGTGAGTGAGTGAGTGAGTGAGTGAGTGAGTGAGTGAGTGAGTGTCTTGAGCGATTGCTCGTCCAATCAGACGATTGACAAGATAATGCACAATTGAGTGAGCGAGCGAGCGAGCGTAAGAGTGTGTAAGTGAGCGAGCGTAAGAGTGTGTGAGTGAGCGAGCATAAAAAAGTGTGTGTGAGTGGATGAGTGAGTGAGTGAGTGAGTGAGTGAGTGAGTGAGTGAGTGAGTGAGTGAGTGAGCGAGCGAGTAAGTGGGTGGACGGCTGCAAGTAGCCAACTTGGACTTTCAGGCTGTCAGTCAAAGGCTGCAAGTCAGCTCTGTGCAAGTACCAGACACAAGCCTCAGTGAAGTTGCAGAGCAGTGTAAGGCAAGATGAATGAAGGGGTTGGAATCCTACCCCCTTCAGGGGTGTGGCTGGGTATGAGGGCGGGTAGCTCCCGCTCAGATTGGGAGGTTCTCAGCTTGTGATGATTCAAAAAAGCTGAAGGCTCTTTGCTGGCCAGGGCATCCCCAGCTGCATCACTAGTGCCCTGCCTGTACCAAGCAAGATATGCAGTCACCAGCACAGCACAGCAAACAGGGCCTACACAATACATGGCTCACAAAGATATGATGCATTTGACTCAGACCAAGGTTGGATGCTTGACCCAGTTGTGCTAAAAGTGACACAGCAGGTAGCCGGGCCGCAGCTTGTGAAAGTTCATGATGCTGAGGGTTCACTTCAAGACAACAATGTCAACAAAACTTGCACTTTCTAGCTTGAATTTTGATGGAGTACAGTATGAGACCTGCTAGGGTGCCATCATGTCACCAGCACATGGTAAAATGTGTGCATGTGCTGCGAATTGGCTTTCACACTAGACAGATTGAAGCATCTCTAAGTAGCCTCAAACGCTGGACTTCACAAGAGTGTGCACATGTCTCACCTTGTTCTGGTGGGACTGCTAGGTAGCACAAACAAGCGCAGTCGCTGAGCTGGCGAGCCTTGGGTGAAGTTTGATGCCAGGTCATCATGCTCATCCTGTGATGTAACAGGCTGGCGTGAGCAGCTGATTAGCACATGTTGTCCGCAGCATCACAAACACACTGTGATTGAGTTTACATTCCTGACATATTCAACTGGCACCAAGCTGCACCCATATGCTCAAACGGCTATCTAGGCAATCTGTGCACAGCTATCTCAACCATAGCCTAGAAACATCCACAGCAATCCAGCATGCTATGCATGGACTCACATGCATCATGTGCTGTGTTCAAGCATGTCAACTTTCACTGTGCAGCTCAGATGAAGCACAAGCTGGAGGGCATGAATGATGGTAACACTGAAAAGCAGCTGCACTTCGCATGAATATTCAATGCGCAGCAACAAGCATCTACCTTGAACTCCTCTAGGTCTTCATTAGTGCGCAGGGAGATTAACTCCTCCATGTTGTGTCCTGGCAGCTGATACTTCAGCACCAGCTCTGTTCCAGGAGTCCCAGGCTGCCTGTTTGCAGCAGCAGCAAGGCAGTCATGTACCTGTCAATGCTACCAGTGGGAGCATGCTATGCATTGCAAGTGAAAAGCCAGGCAGTCATCTGCAGTTAGTGCTGCACTGTGGATCTGCCAATGGGAGTATGCTATGCATTGTAGGTGAGGCAAGAGGAACAGGATCACATGCACACATGGGGCAGTACTTGCTTGCACCGAGTCAGGGACAGGTCTTGAACAGGCTGTGCTAGTACAAACAACACAGCAGAGCATGCAGGGAGATGAAGAGTCACCCTGTCAGCTCACGCAGCTTAGTCACAAAGTCTCTGTAGCGCACTGCCTTGGGGAGGGTGCAGAGCCGTGTCTCCCCTCCTTCAAAAGCCAGACGCCCTTGACTGTCTTGCACCAGTTCTCCTCCCCAGCGGCATACAAACTTGATCTTTCCTGCAACAAGCGGACACATTAATGAGTGGGTGCTGCATGCAGATGGCTGCAGCCTTGGGAACATGCTTAGGGGTCTGCTAGTTGGGGGGTTTGATCTTACCTGGTGAGTTGGGTCTCTGCAGGTCTTTGCTGACCGCAAATGGCGTACTGGCAACAGTTGACATGCTGTGTCGTCACAGAAGTTCCTGGGCAGATCAGTGACTGCAAGCAGCTGTTTGCACTGATTTATGCCTGCAGCATTGTCTGTGTCGTGGCTATGGCCCAGAAAGCACAGGTGTTGTGCCCTGCAATGTAAGCAGAGTGAACCTTGAACTAGGGTGCTGTCATGCAAAGGCATGTCTCACTGTCATGCAGAAAGCATGTGCTGGCCAGGAACAGGTCAAGCTGCTTCGTTACACTATCTTGTAACTGGTCTTTATGTGGACATCAGGCATTTGGGCAATCAAGCCTCGTCACGCATGCAACGCAGTCTTCAACGATGTGTGAGAACAAGTAAAGCTTGCAGAGCGCATTTGGCCGGCCTCGGTGCGCCTGCAAGGACTCTGCAGATCGTCTGTGCAAATACCTGGCAAATCTCCCGGATTCACCAGACAAACACGACCAGAAGCACGCGTCTTTGTAAATCGAGGATCTCAAGCACTGCCCAGGCGACCTTATGACTTTGCGGCGCAGGGGATATTGCCTCCTGATATGTTCTCTTGCACTTCCAAGACCAGCGTCCTGAGGGGCTGTAATGCTGGCTACTAGACTTTGAGCACTTCTGGCGGAGTTACAGAAACATCATTTGTCACCGGTCGCAGCGCCTTGAAACGCGGAAGCGGCTGTGTTGGGCATGTCTGGCAAGTCAACGTTGAAGAGATGCAAAAGTGGGCTTCGTGGCATGTACGGTCCTTCTTACAAGCCGTAAATTACTTACTAATCCAGCTGCACCCAGCTAGATAGGCGGGACGCAGTAGCCAATCTACAATCTCGCGCGTGACCCGTGAAGTGCATCTGTACCTTTCGGTGGTTACAAATTTCGTTGCTTTGGTCCGTGCGATGGTGATGGCACCAGCAACGCGATTTGACGCTGGGGAGTTGTGACCTTCCCGCTAGAATGTCCCGGGAAAAGAGACGTCTACCCACTGAAGACGCAGTGGTAAACTTGCCAGCATTTAAGTAGTTTACCGGACCGACCCTGAACAAGCGTTACTGAAGCATCAAAGCGCGTAGCAACGTTGTCGGTTCTCTGTTCAGGGCGTGGAGGCAACTTGCCGAGCAGTGAAGAGGCTGCAGATTGCCGCGACTGACTTCGCCAACAGCTGTGACCAGGTGTGACTTGTAGCCTTTGCTGCCTGACACCCCACCACGAGCTGCAATGTGAAATTCCCTGTGCTGTCCACTCAGGGTGTACCTCAGGCTGTGTGGCCTCTTGGCCAGCAAACCCCAACAGAAACATCGCAGCAGTTATCATGTCAGCTTGCGTCATCTAGCATTGTGTCTTCAGTGGAGCAGCATGGTGCAGCGCCTTGCCAGGTATGCTCAGCCTCCCTCAACAAACTTCACTTCTGCCAGCTGCCCATCTGCTTTGACCACTGACTATTGCATCTATGCGCAGGATACTCCTGTCACTTGGGGCATGCCTGCAGCAGAGGCAGCCGAAAGTACATCTCCCACACGATGTGCACCACAGAGGTCTATGTCGAGCCCTGACATGTCCAGATTTAAGTTTCGCCTGACGTCCTGCAAGCCACCAGTCCATCCTGAGTCGACCAGCAAACTCCTGAGGCAACAGAGCGCAGCAGAACACCTGCTGCAGACAGCGGATGACAGTGCGGTACTCAAAACCACCACTGACAGGCACTGTGAGCAAGAGCGGTTGTTTCATCAGTTGGACCAAAAGCTAACCCTTCATGCACCTCAGCAGCAGCCCCTGTCACCTTCACAGAATCAGCGTTCACCTCCATTTCCATCTTGTGCCAGCATGCTCAATTCTTTTGCCCTTGGACCTCCCCAAGTTGCACTGGCTGCCACAGCTGTGGCTGCAACGTCCGGCAATGCAGTTGTCAATGGACAAAACATTGAAAATATGGCTCAGGATGAGTTGCATGTGATGGTGGACAACAGCAACTCTGGTGAGCTTTGCTCTCCATCAACACCAATTCGGCGAGAGGACAGTCTTCCTGTCAGGGAGCAGGAGGAACAGGCGGCTGCAGAAGTCATGTTTGCAGCTATGTATGAGCAGACCAACATTTTGTTGCGCAATCTGCATTTTGAGAGGCTCAACCGAAGAGTAACATCAACATAGAAGTGACAGCAACATTTGTGGATCAACCTCGTGAGCAAGTGTGATCAACTATATATTCAAATTTGTGTGTTGCTGACCCACAACTTTGACATGAAATTTCTGACACTACCATGACTCGCGTGTATAACACAGCTTGACAATGTTTGCTTGTGTATCTCTGTCTGCTGAGAACATGTATCTGCTGACAAATGCCATTATACTTTGGTTCATCCACCACTTATTTAAAGCACAGTATTGAGTTGACAAATTTGGGTTTGCGATCTGCAAAAGCTTGCATTATTGTCTACTGTGTACATTCTGCTGAAGGCATGCGGTTACTGCTGGTGTCACACACAACCTTTTCCATTGAAGCGTAGGACATTACGACGTTAACGTTCAAATACTATGGTTGCATTTAGTGTTCCGTACAAACAGAGCAAGTCAACGACAGCCTGTCCGGTCAAGCATCAGAATAACGTTGTCAAGGGGCATGCATGAGACCCATGTGATATCAATATATCCAACAGAGCAAGTCAACAGTCGCTTGCCAGATCAAGCATCACACCCAGTGTTGGTGTGGGGCATAAGGCCATTGGCAAGAAGATGTCAGTACAAGCTACAGCAAAGCTGACATTGATCTTGATGCATAAGCTGCTGCTTAGACGCTGCACTGCAGTTGCTGTCTTTTAACTGGCTGAAGCATCTGCAGCTTTCCTGTCTCGCTTGTCCTGCGCATATATCTTGATGTGTCTTTGGATCAGTTCAAAGCTAGTGAACGTCAATGCTGCTGCTGGAGTGGTCCTCAGCAAGTTTGTGCCACAGCCCTTGTAGAAGCCTTTCAAGCGATCTGCTGCCCAAATCTGCACATTTGCAACAATGATTCCCTGTCAACGCAAAGTGAATGGAGCAGCATCTTGACACTCAAGAATGCCGCTGTAGCAGTTGACGGTTGCCATGACAAGACATGGTGATGCAACACAGAACAGACTCAAGCGCAAGAACCTCTTGCAACATAATGAGATTCAGACAATCAATCAACAAACTTATGACAACCAATATGGAAGGCACATGCCAAGCATTGTGCTCACCTCTTTTCCAACTTGCATAAATCCATTGAAGGGCCCTGATCCAGTCACATGCATATGCGACCTCAACACTTCATGAGGGTAGGTCGCTGTTGATGCAATCATCTTGGAAACTGCACTTGCTGTCACAAGCTCCAGGGTATTTAGCTGTTTGTCGTTTCTAGTCTGCAAAGCCCTTGTCTCAAACCAGCTTTTGCATGCCTCATACAGAGGAAACTGTATCGCCACGTGCGCAATCCCCATTAGGGAAGGTAGCAGGCCACTGCACACAGCAATGTAAAGTCAATATAAAATCAAGAATGGTTGCATTTGCAGCTGATCTGGAAAGGACTTGTGTACATTGGGCAGTAAGGATTGCCTTGACATATCAGATTGACAACCAGCAGTGACGGTCTGCTTAAATTTTAGCTTGATCAAGGTGGCATTGGCCTGTCAGTTCAGACTGTCTGACAGCATGGTCAGTCCAAGACGTGCACATCTCCTGCTCAACGAGAACAGCCAACAACATCTTCTGCATTCAGTCTTTCCGTAGCAACAGGCTGTGCCGTGAGCACGGGTTTCTGATGAAAGCAGCACGCACGTGAGGTGCTTGCAGGCTGACCTGTACAGACCAGCTATTCCCTCTTCTCGTGCTATCCTGCTCAATGCATCAAAGGTCCCCTTGTACAAGACACCATTGGACCTGGCTGATTTCAGGCCCATGTGCTGTGTCTGGAGGCGGGTCTTGACAACAAACAAGGGGTTGGCAAATGCAAGGGTGGCTGCACCCGCTCCACAAGCAGCGCCCATGTGGATGGCTGGTTGCTTTATCCAATCATGACCCTTAGCTTTGTGACTAAGGGTGGTTTTGAGGTGCTCATATACAGAGAAGTATACCTGCAAGGGAGCTTTGGCTGTTGACAGGTATGGGCTGAGAGTTATCACTGAGTGTGCTTCTCAGGTGCACGTACACAGAGAGGTACGCCTACAAGTGAGCCTTGCTGCTGACACATATTGGCTGAAGCTGTTGACCCAATTGCTGGGTATCGATTGAGATAATATACATATATTTACGCACTTTGAAGGGCTTTGATATGTGTCAGCAATGAACATACTGCCATGTTCTAGGGGACTCAAGACAGGCTGAGCATGACAGCACAGCTCTGCACAACTGTCAAGTGGCAAACAAAGAAAGCTTACCGCCCAATTTGGCAGCAAGGCAACCAATGTTGGTGTGAGCCCTCTGTAGAGACCTTTGATCCCTTCCTGCTTTGCAATCATGGATAGGCCACCTGCAGTGAAAAAGAAGCTGATGCACTAAGCTGCATGCCTTGCAAGCTGCATGCAGTGCCACCTGCCTGCAAGCTGGCATTACGCCTGTACGTTGACACACCTCCAATGCCTTTGTAGGCCGCAGCATGAGCCCGGCCCTGAACTTGCAGGCGTGTCTTGAGCACGTCAAGAGGACATACAAAGACGGCAGTCAATGCGCCTGCGGCACAGAAAATTGCTGTATAGTAGCTGCTGCAGTACGCTTTACAGATCAACAGTTTAGACAAGCTCCTGCCTGCCAATCCCCCAGCCAAAGCACTTGAGACTTCAGGATCGTCGAGCTCTCGCTTCTGCAGAGAAGAATGAGTGTGATCGTACAATGGGAAATACACAAGCTCGATAGCTACAGGCGCCTTGACGTAGGTTTACCCTGAACAATCCTTTGGCCATAAACCTTGCGGCCCTTCCTCCCGAACCCCAGTTCTCGGGGGCACGCCGAGACGTCCAACTAGAGAATGATGCTATAGGATGGGGGAAGCAGAAGCAGCAGCTGTTACTCTATGCGCGTGCAGATCGTTAGTGCAGGTCAAAGCTCTGCTCAGGTTTCTGCCAGGGCGCAGAGAACGGTCTGCCCAGTGCACTACGCTGTGTGTGCAACGAAGCTCCCGAACTTATAGTACGCAGATGGAGATGTGAGCCTTCGCAAATGCGCACACAGAGTCAACAGTCGTTTAACGATTGCATTCACCGCCGGGTTCTGCCAATTGGCTAATTAGGGTCAACATGCATGCTGTGCTGTGACTGTCACACCCAGCACACAGCGCTTTCTGAGGCCAGAACTTCCAGACTTTCACCTGTCATTGGCCTTGCTTGCAACATCCCAAGTCTGTGCAGGGAGACGAATTTCCCAAAGCAAAACCGGTGGTCAAGATCAGAGCTGATCTGGCTTCTTTGCGTTTTGTCTTGTATGGCCTCGCCAGCTCCTGTCGGCCGAGGATCGCGTAATAAGAGGGCGCCCTCAAAAGGCAGAGCTAGGAACAAGTCTCAAGGTGATGCTGCATACCCTGAGCTTGCTGCTGTCGAAGCATGCACTGCAAGCAACGCTGCGTATTGTCAAGGTAGCTTTAAGAGTTAAATGGTGATTGCTGCAGGTGCAGGACCTTCTGCTGCCCCACGACTTGCTCCTCCTGACCCTGCTGATTTGCAGTATGCAGCACAGCAGGCAAGTGCAGAAAAGATTGCTTAATCTGCAGCCTTAATTTGCAGCCTTGCCGACTGACCTGCTGAACAGCTTGGCAGGAGGACATTGATGTGCTTCACAGATTTGATCCTTTTGCAACTGTCTTGCAGACGCAGCTTTACAAGCACAATGCGCATGCAGAAGCTGGAAGGGTAATAGGCATGTCCTTGCAGGTTAGCCTGCCTGCTGTATTTGTCTTGTGGTCAGCATGCTGTTCCATGTCTGGCTGGCATTACTGGAGGAAGTGCATGAGAGTACTATGTAGCACGCTCAAGCAGCATTTGTGCAGGAGCAAGAAAAGCTTCTGAGGGAGGTGATGAGGCTCATGCTCTTTCGCCAGAAAGCTCAGCCTGACGTACCTGTCCCTCGCAATGATCTGACCAAGGTCATTCTTGCCAGCTACAAGGACGGGAAGAAAACAAACATAGGCAATGCTATCATAGCGCTGGCACAAGAATCCTTTGCAAAGGTCATGGGCATGGATATGCGGGAACTCCGGATTGCGCCTGTCAGCAAAGGCAAATCAAGGATCACAGGTGCCTGCTCATAGAAGTCATCTGACAATATGCACAACATTGAATCGTATCAGCGGCCACATAATTGCATGCTCCCAAACAAAGCAAAGTCAGGCAGGCATGGTGGTCACTTCTAGGTTGTCAGTGCCATAGGCCTTATGACACATTTGGGTGAGCATCTCCTTTTGGCAGTGAGGGTATGATGTGGTGTGCCGTTGCTGATGACCAAGCCACAGCGCTTTATGCAATGCAGATAATGATGCTGGAGGCAGCAAGTTCTATGTGCTGAGGAGTCTCGTGCCCACGAACTGGAAAAGGAAGTTTGTGGCAGATGAAAGCCAAAATCCCAGCCAGCACTTGCTGATCATCCTGCTGATGCTGATCAAATGTCAAGGAGATAAGCTTTCTGAAGGTATTGTTTGAGTCATCAACATCATGATGTTTGCAATACACATTGTGCATGCATGACTTCACATGAGAATGATCAGGCACCCACAAACCTGTCATGCATGCCCAACAAGCATAGTGTCGCACACAGCTTCTTGCAGTCAGCAGATGTGAACGTCTGGTATGCAGAGGACATGTGGCAGTATCTGAGTGAGCTGGGCGTTCAACAGAGGGAAGTTCACTTCAAGCTGGGTAAGGTGGAGGATGAAATCAAGACCCTGGTGCAGAAAAAGTAAGTCACAGGAAGAATTATGCAATGACTGTAGCTGGAGCTACAGCTGCTGATTTCTGCATCTGTGGTTAATCTTGCTGCAACTGCGCTGTCAAGGTACAATGATACATGATGGCCAGCGCAGGTATTTGATACAGAGGAAACAGAATGGCGCTGATGGTAACTCCTTCACATACGAAGCTGGTCCTAATGCTACTGATGAGTTAGAGCCAAAGGGTGGTATAGATGCCTATGTTGATCGGGTGAGGTCTGAATTACTTACTTGTGTTGCTTGTTTGATTCAACATCAGCTATGGACAAAGCTCACTTTTGTTACGTGCATTGCAGCTGTTCACAGACAGTCTTGTTCAGCCATCTGCAGACCAGGCTCAGGATATGGAGATGGAATGAACAGAACTGTTGTGCCACAGTCCAGTGTTGCTCTGGGACACAGCATTTGGCATTTGTTCAGTCAGCGTTGGCACGCTGTGATCAAGTAGTATACAGCTTCAGTAGGCGGTGCTCACTACTGACATCCTTTAAGGACAAGTCTGACAGCAATGGTGTGTTGGAGCAAGCAAGACTTGCTGGACATTACAGTTTGCAACTTCAATACAAAGTTGTAAGTGCTTGTGTTGCAAATTGGATTGATGCAATATGACCAGTACAAATCATGTTTGCTTCTGTTGCAACTTGCGCTTGACAGCCTGTAAAAGTCACAATTCATCCTCCTCGTCATCCGCAAAAGACAATGCAACCTTATGAACTTTGGCTGGTCTCTGAGGTTGTTGCTGATCATTAGATTGATCATGCACTACATCATCAGGAATGGGCCTTTTTCGTACTACACTGGACTGTCTACTGTTGTCTGCTGATGCTGTGTTGCCAGTATCCTGAGACACTGATGTTGTAGGCTTTTCTTGAGGTCCTATTTCAGCAATAGCAGGAACCTGTTCACTGGTGGGTTCAGTTGCATCTGTGGCAGCTGACAGGTCTGATGCGTTTTGTGCAGTGTTCTCATCTGGCCTGGCAGTATCTTGCTTTTGTTGCTGTGCTGCAACAGCTGCTTCCTGAAGCAGCTCCGTGATGCTTTGCTCCCGAGCAAGGTCTGCAGCTGACTTGCCATTCTTGTTCTTTGAGGCTGGATCTGCCTTGCGCTTTATCAGCAGCTTCACTAGCTCAGCATTGCCTGCAGGCAGTGTGTCAAACTCCAGTTTGTCGAGAACATGGGCGTAGTGCATGCTGCTTCAATGTGATTGATACCAAAAGCCGTGTGGTTCAACAGGGATGGTCTCAGCGAGGGGCATACATGCATGAGGGAGCCAAGTGCCTAGACACGCCTACTTTGAGTCAAAATTACCTGACTGCGCAGCAAACATAAGCGCTGTCATGCCCTTCCTGGTCTTGCCGTTGATGCTTGCACCTGTTCAATCAATCACACCTCACTTCCAGGGCACATTCAAGCTGCTATGTCACTGCACAGAAGCGCACTGGGCTACCTTCATTCAGCAAGAATCTTGCAATTTCAGCATGTCCCTTCTGTGCAGCAAAGTGGAGAGCTGTTGTGTCGTCCATGGCTGCAGCGCCCTTGTCAGCTCCTTCAGCAACAAGGACTTTGCAGCACTCGAGCTGACCAGCCCAAGCAGACAGGTGCAAGGGTTGGCGAGAGTGTTTGTCTCTGGTGGACACGCTGCTCCCTTGCGCCAGCAGCTTAGTAAGCTCGGCAACATTGCCCTCCCTGGCAGCATTGTGCATAGCTAAGCTCATCCCGCCACCCTCAGTGATCAGGTGTGGGTGTTGTGGGAAGAAGGCAACACTGCAGAAGCTGCAACGGTGACCCTTCTGCAAGCTGACTAGATATGGTAACGGCGCAGATTCCAGACTCTTAAGCCCGTACGTGCAGTGGTTCTAAGGGCAACAGTACAGTTTTGGTGCCTGTACAGTGCTAGCGTACGACGCATGGCGCATGGCGTACGTCAGGCTGCTTCGTGAGGAAACGACTAAACTGCTTCGTGAGGAGGTGGCAGGTTGCTCATGAGCATAGCACCGAATTGTGGGATAGTAACATTCACCGCCGTTATCTTACACTTCTTTTGGTGCCGCAAAGACATAGAGCATTGCTGACTGTGGCGTCGCAGTAAGGGAACTAGGCAAAACCGTGATCACAACACTCATCACCTATCTGTAGAGCGCAACTGTGCCTGTTTGGGGTAGTGAGTCTCTGCAGAACCCTGGGACTGTAAATGTCTTGGAGTCAGCTGCCTGTCCGCAGCCAGTTGCGCACATATGCGGTACGCTGCACCTATATGCACAAAGCTCATCGCTTGCACGCTGATTCCATGCAGTGTAGACAGCCGACGTACCAGACCTGCGTTCACCTTCCTTTGCAGAAACGATTCCTCATCGCAGGAGCAGCAACAAGTGCTGGCATAGTTGCAGCTTACAGGAACGATCTGACGCAGCTTCAGTTTGACACCTTCAGTGCCTTTGGTCCCTTTCTGAGGCTTCTAGATGCTGAGTCGTCTCACAATGTGGCTATATGGACAGCCAAACATGGCATAGTACCACGGGATCGCAGGCCAGACAGCCAGTCTTTGGGCGTGACTGTTTGGGGCAGAGATTTCCCGAATCCTATAGGCATGACGACAGTCTGAGCTGCACGGACTCCTCTGGTACCTGTCTGCAGGCATGGTAGTGTGTAAGCTTTGCTTGTACCTGCAGGTTTGGCTGCAGGTTTTGACAAGGATGCTGTGGCAATCAAGGGACTTTTAGGTCTAGGATTTGGCTTTGTTGAAGTTGGTAAGCTCTTTTGTGCTATACTTGACATAGAGAATCTGCAAGACTGCTATGTGCATAGCTGCTTCAGGACTAGCAGTCCAGATTGCCCTGGCTAAACCTTGTAATTTGCAGGTACAATAACGCCACTACCGCAGCCAGGCAATCCAAAACCAAGATCATTTAGGCTGCCAGAACTAGGGTGGGTGAATGCATGCTATGCCTTGGTGCTCGTTGCTTGCGCTACTTGTGCCAGACAACATAGCAAAGGGCAGCATGCATGCATGAAGCGTCAATTGACTGTGCCTCTTGGTGTCAGCCCTTCTTCATTTGCCTGCAATGCATCCTCTAGCAAAGTGTAGTGTGTGCTTGCATGCTAAACAAGTTCATGAAAAGAACACTTAGCAGTGTTAACAATGCTGTGGTGGTAGACACCAGTCGATTGGCTGTTTATGGTTGTAGGGGCGTCATCAACAGATACGGCTTCAATAATGAAGGTGTAGATGCAGCAGCACAGCGGCTTGACAGTGTACGGCAACAAGGCATAGTTGGCCCTTCAACGCCAGAGGTGCCTAGAGGGCTGATAGGCGTCAACCTAGGCAAGAACAAAACCAGTGAAGATGCCGGAGCAGATTACTCTATCGGAGTGTCCAAATTGGGGCAATTTGCAGATTATTTGGTCATCAACATCTCTTCGCCAAACACCCCAGGTATGCTAACCTCATCATGCATTGATACTTGCCTGTAAACCTGGTAAATGAATGTTATGCAACACAAGCAGCATGCATTGCTGCAATGTGCTATGCAATGTATGTCATCCCCCAGCATTGCATACCATAATTGGGTGGCTTAGTCAGCATCAGTCATGCTGTAATTGCGACTAGCAGTTGGCGCTATACCAAGACCTGACAGCAGCATGTGCAATCTGTTCATGCAATGACCTGAGGACAAATGCAGCGATTTCTGTCATGATCAGTGTGACAGCAAATTAACAACCCCAGAATCTGAACAAGCATCAGACTGCTGATCGCCGCTATCATCTGCTGCAGCTGCGACCAGTGCTCCACTTGTGTCCTTTGAAATCATGACCCGACCTACGAGAACGTGCAATGATTTCCCACAACAGTCCTGCTGAGCTACTGCATAGTGTTCAGATTTCAGGCAGCTACAAGATCACACAGAGCTAGAGATGCTGTTGAGAGGGCAGAAAATACACATGAAATGCAAAAAACTTACAAGCACACCCAATGCAATGTAGTGGCTGACCAGCACATGTCACCGCATTCACAGTGTCCAGGTTTGAGGGCGCTACAGGGCCGAAAGGAGCTTGAGAAGCTGGTGAAGAGGGTGAAGAACACCCGGGATCAGATGCAGTGGGGTCCCCGGGGACCCCCACCCCTCCTCATCAAGATTGCCCCTGATCTGACAGATGCAGACAAGTCAGATGTGACAACGGTGTGCCTCAGGCTGGGCGTTGATGGGCTGGTCATCAGCAACACCACCATCTCGCGACCTGGAGCTGTTGCCGATCATCCTACTGGCTCAGAGGTGAGATGGCTCCATTTCTGTGCAGGGCACATTTCATTGTGTGCCACACAAGCTAGCTTTTGATATCAGGAATCAATCAATCTTTTCGGCACGAGGCATGTCATATTTTTCTTTGAGCAAGTCACGGATTTCTGTATGATATAGAGCAATGCAAACATCTCCATAAGATCCACCCATCTATTAGGTATGTGTATATTATCCATCACCACACTCCTTTTGCACTGTCCATCACTCTCCAGATAGAAAAAAAGCATATCCAGCAGCTTTATTGGATATTGTCTTGACGCATAATATTGGCAAATTTAGTGGCTGGCAAGCCCCCCTTTCACGCACTGTACACAGCTCCATTGAAGACCAGTCTGCATGCGGCACTTGGCACATGATTGTGAGACGACTTCAGGCCTGGATTGAGGAGCAACAAACCTGCCGTGGTGGCACCCGTTTCAATGTCAGTATGATGTTGACGTAAATTGCTTGAAGAGCAGTCTGTAGCGTTTGGAGGGCATGAGACTGCCAGCGCAATCTAACAATTTTGTTGCTGAATTGAATCCAATAGTAGATGTCTGCAGCTCTGATTTGCATGGTGCAGGTTGGTGGGCTCAGTGGTAAACCTCTATATGACCTGTCCACAGCAACCTTATCAGACATGTACCGCCTGACTAAAGGCAAGATACCCATCATAGGGTGTGGAGGGGTCAGCAGTGGGGAGGATGCCTATCGCAAGATTAAGGCCGGTATGTATTTCAACCCTTTTTGGTTACAAATGTAGTAGTGATTGGCCTATTGTACATGGCATACTCCAATGGTTGCTGGCATGAGATTACATTCCTGCCAAGGCTAAGGCCCCACCCCATGAGGGGGACATCGGCCTTCATAATGTGTTTCACCATCTGCATGGCTTGCTGGAATCTTATGTTTTAAACAACGTCATGCTGCGGAACAGGTTGATACGTATCTGGTAATGCCGTGAGTAGTCTTTGAAGAAACGCAGAGTTGAGTTCCTTGTGTCTGCCTTTGCAAGTGTTTGCCATTGTGCATTCTGACCTGCTGTTTGTAAACCCTATACTGTGTCTTCACAGATACTGACAGATATTGACAAAATTCTCAAGGCGCCCACTTAGGTTAACCACATGTGCTGTGTGTGTAATGCAGACTCTGGCGCCCTCTCTTTTGCAATGGCAGGCACGGCCATCATGACAATTCCTTCCTATATGCAGCTGCATTTCTCTGGTCTGACGAAATTCCTGCTAAAAATGTGCTTTGAGGTGCAGGAGCCACACTGGTGCAGTTGTACACAGCTTTGGCATATGAAGGGCCGTCCATTGTACCAAAAATGAAGCAGCAGCTGGCTGCATGTTTGCAAGAAGACGGATTCATCTCTGTGCAAGAAGCGATAGGGGCCGATCATCTTGTAAAACAGAGCTAGCTCAGGCTAGAGTTTACATATAAGCAGTGCATTCGCTCTCTATGCTGGTTCGTGGACCTGCGGGCCCTGCTCATTCCTGTGACTTCGTCCTGGCAAGCATTCGCGGTGTATCCTTGGGAAAGTGTATAACCTATCAAGGGTGAGATATTCTGTTTGCTAGTACAGCGGTGGTCAGCTGCGGTTTAAAAGCATGTTTACTATCCTCGTTAGTCGCAAAACTCGCAAGACTCAGGGTGCGCTTGAAGGGAGGTTCACAGCGTAACACGAACATAACCAACAGCGCACAAGGTACGTCAAAGGTGAACGTACCTTTCTCGTTCTTGAACGCGTTTTTTGGAGGAGAGTCTGCTGGTGGCATCCATCAGGCAAGTGGTGAGCGGGGCCCACCGAGGCACGTCTGTGCCGCAGATGCGCGTTTGACCTTGGATTGCGTCCCGAGAAGCTTCAGTATCAAGCAGGTGGGTTGCTTACGCAAATATAAGCCTTTCTGCGCTACCTCGCAGCTTACCAGACTGCACCATAGCTTTCGCTGCTGTCTTAGCTGACCTACTGCAGAGGATTTGAAAGGCAGACACCGTCCTGTACTGGTTGTGCACGATGTTCCGCGAGCTTTGCCACGTCGAAGTACTGCTCTAGCATGTTACGAAGCCTTCAGTCGTTGTCGAGCTTGAGGTGTCCTCGGGCATGCTTGCAAGTTTCCAACGGGACACTTGTACCTGCATATATGCAACTGTATCACTCACAGCATTGCAGGCATCACGCATGGCAACTATACCACAAAATTTGATATCGAGCTCGTGCGGACAAGTGTGACCTACGAGCACACACAGAAGTTCCTGAGGAGTAGCAGTCACAAAATAAGGTCAGCATGTCACAACCCATCAAAGCATCCTGATCGTGCAAGTTGCTGCAGGTGCTGTGAAGCAGAGGCAGCCAGAGATGCATTCCAGCAGAGCTTTCATGGGTGCCCTGCTTCTGATGGCCCTCGCTATGTGTAGCCCTGTGGCCCTCAATGGTTATGTGATAAGAACAGCATCAAGTACGTGCTTACACAACACATTTCATGACAGTGCCTTCTGGGTCACAAAGTCTTCGACACAGCTCTTGTGAATTCCTGCTGCAATTTGTCTCATGCAGGCATGCATTGCTTTGCCTTGTTATGATCTTGTACTTCTGTCAGTTCCCATTTGCACAGGCAGGCTGAGCTGTCCCTTCAGTATTGCACAGAGTCCTGTGCACATTGCACGTTTTGCAAGACGTCCTGTGATGGTGCAACCACTATGCGTCCTGCAGATAGCCAAACAAGCAGACATGCATTCATGATGATCACTCATGCATATCTGTTGACTTCAAAACAACAAGCATGCCAACCATACATACAGCCACATTCAGCTCCTGTCGAACCTGTCATTCCTGTCTGTCTCACCTATGCCTGTTCTGCTGCAGCATTTGCCACAGACACATCAACCGATTCAGCTGTTCCAGTGGCCACAGCAGATGCAACAGTCGACTCAGCTGTCCCAGTAGCCACAGCTGCAGTTGCAACAGTCAAGACACCAGCAGCCACCGCCGCCCCCACCCCCACCCCCACCATCAAGGTCCCCGCCCCCTTCACCGTCCAGGACACCGTGAACACCACCACTGACAACAGCACAGACTCAGCCGACACTGCACTGTACTCAGTGCTGCGCATCATCGGCAGCGAGGTCACTCCCTTCAACTTGGCTCGCCAGAGCACTCTGTTGAATGCTTTGGGTCAGGTTATCAGCACTGTGGACTTTGGGAACATCTCCATCAGTGATGTGAACCCGGTGTACAGCTTGAGCAGCTTGAGGAGGAGGCGAGTGCTCCTGGAGGCCACCTCACAACAGGTTAGTCACCTCAGGCAATGCCTTTGTGGACATACAGATACCAGACAGTTTCTGACATCATTGATCTGCTGTTGTACAATGCATCAGCCGGGTGGGTTTGACAACTACAAACAAATTTTACAGCACTTTGGTGCAATCACTCATTCTTTACTGCTACTATCCAAAGAGTGTGTGTCTGAGGGTGCTGCTCAGGTTACAAGTGCTGTCCCCTTGTTGTCAGTTGGCATATGCATATAGCATGTTCATGTGCTGATTCATGCTGTGATCTAGTGAGCCACAATTGCACCAACTTGACAGAGTTGTATCTGGCATGCTACTGGGATAGTATACCTGATGGTTGTCATTTGCTGGCTTGACTGAAGCAACAAAGTGTAGCATCCAACTACTCATGAAACCAGTACTATTCTGTACATACTTTACTTGTTTGGAGCACTAACTCTGCAACTTCCACCTAGCTGGAACAGCAATTTGTCATACAGTATTGCATATCACAGGCTCATCTGAGGCCTTTTTGATTCTATTCACATTTTTGGTGTTTACATCACTTGCTGTGCCGGTGCTCGCGTAATGAAGTGTTAGACAGGATGCATTCAGGTAGTCATTCATGAGGTGGCTGCCTGAGTTATGTCATGTAGCCACCCATACTGTCATGCTTCTGCCCTGAGGCAGGCTCAGCCTGACTATTAGTAATTGATCAGCTTAGGTGCTTATTAAGAGGTAGCATTGAGCCATGATCTGCTACACCTATCTATGCAGAAAAAGCCATCTACAACTGTGGGTTTACAGCAGGCCCAAGCAGCTTCTTGTGTAGCTACTCATGATGGTCAAGGTGCCCCAGGTTGACAAAGCTAGCGGTTTCTGTTGCAGGAAATGTTGTCTGGTCCCAGGCGGTCCCTGTTGGCAACTGCCCTGAGCAATGTGGCTGATGTGACTGTACAGATGGTGGCAGATGACAGCTCAATTGTGCCCAGTGTTTTGACTGAGCTCAATTACTCCATTGTCAATG
>JAABUP010004429.1_pt1 | contig 22919 bp, 25 predicted proteins | sample 5559201 | NCBI WGS metagenome assembly JAABUP01 (sample SAMN10711887, study PRJNA513373) | rock metagenome | isolation source: Antarctica rocks | place: Antarctica | reverse complement strand
AACTAGCGTGTTTCTCCAAGCGCCCTAGAGCGGCAGCCACGGCAGCCAATCATGAGGGCAGGGAGCGCACTTCCTGAAGCAACTCTTTGAGTGAATGCCAAATAGGAACTCGACTTTCCCTTCATTTGAGGCCAAAGTCCCGGAGCCTAACTACATCCAAAAATACGATATACCCTAAATGTAAATCACTTTCTGAAAAGCTTGATCATGCACTCTGTTGCACTGGATGACCTTAGCGCCTAGAGGCCAGGATCCACAAGGATTGCATATAGTAGATTACTTCAAGTATCAAAGCTGAAGACATCCTATTCTAAGAACTCCAAGCACCGAGGATCTTGGCGTGAGCGATCCACGCTTCAATACAAGTGTCAAATTCTGTCCCATTTCATGCTGACAGAGAGCAGGTGAGCATTAGCTGTACCGAATCCATCATGACTGCTAGCGAAGCCTTCCTCGGGCGAGGGGTCATCGCTAGTCCGTGTGTTTCTAAGAGCTACCGATGACTGGTCTGCTGCGACGCTCAGATGCAACATGAGAATCTCAGATCGAGTTGAAGTCACAGCAGCAAATTGCTAGTGGTATAGCAGTAATCGCTGTCTTTTAGTAGAAACAGGAATCCCCGAAAGAAGAACTAGTTCTCCTTTTAGATGCTAATCTTCAACGCTTTGCAAGCTTGCGTTCATCGATTCTCCATGTTATCCTTGTAATTCCCATCGCTTCGCTCAATGCATTTTCCCATTCAGTGTCCCAATACTCCTGTACATCTGCAAAACGCCACGTATGCACAAGACTAGAGCTGTCATTCGCTGTCACCATTCAATATACCCACCACAGTCCTCAATTCCTCGACCAATTTCTCTTCCAACTTATTCTCGGCGCCGGAACTTTCTTGTTCAGGCTTCGCCCTAGTCCAGCTCTCTTCCCGCTCATTCGTTGCCACGATTCTGTCCCTCAATGCGCCCCTCCGCTGCAGATGTTCCTCTGCCTCTTCTTTCACCTGTGTCCGGTCCCATTTCGCTTCTTCTACCGCACTGCTTACAATGCCTACACTAGATCCAGCTTCCCGGAACGTTTGTAAGATGGTGGTGATTAGTGAAAGCGTAACAGCTTCGGATACAGTACCAAGTGTAATGTAGTCTCGGCTTGGATCATTACTCGAATTACTAGGGGTAGAAGTGAAAACAGTGCCAGCGCGATTCAGCTGGTGTGGGAAAGTGTTTAGCGTACCGGCGATTTCAGCCGCCAACGGTGGACCAACAGCGTGTAGGAGATTGAGTAATAATGGTAAGATGCCCCTGGCCCAGATACTGAACATACGTGCAGGCTGACTGAAGGGTCCAAAGTCTCGACTTTGCAGCAAGCGGACGAGATTCGTATTGAGAATCTGAGGTAGAACACCCTCAACGGCCAGTGATTCAGCCAGAGGGGGCACACTCGACATTTCGAGTAAGAAAAGGATACTGAGCTCGCCGTAGACAGGATCACCGGATGTGGAAAGCTGGTCGGACCAGGAAAGTAGGGTGGACGCGCATCGCGCTGTTTGAGAATCCGAGAACGCATTTAGAAGATGAGTAGTATTACGGGTGACATCCGGGATCTGCAAGGCAGAGCGAAGAATTGCTGTCAAAAGAGCGAAATCCGAGGGATGAACGATCTTAGGATTGTCGTGGAGATCAATAGTCAAGGAGCGGAAACCTTGGGCTACTATCGTGGATATGATTTCAAGGGCAATGTGAACCGTTGATCTGAGAGCAGCTGAGGATTGTGTGTCTTTCGCTGGAGGGGCATCATGGTCGGGAGATGTTGAAGTCGTGTGAACCTGGAGAGCAAGGTAGAGGATCTTTAGAAGGATTCGATAGTACTCCGCTCCGTCGCCGTCTAGAGCAGATCCTATATCTGTGTTGTACGAGCGTATCGTATCCCAAGCGATAGGTAATATAAGCAAGACGTCCGATTGAGTCGATTTAATCTCGAGCAGCCGCTGAGAGAGGGCAAAAGCCAGGTTCGCCCGGGATAGTGCCAGCCGTTCAAAGATGAGTTCAGGCAATTTATTCTCAGCATTCGCCCTCAGACAATCACTTGCGGCTATCGCCATAATCTTTTGAAACTTGACCTCAGTGATGAGTGGTCCACTCAATTCGACAAGCAAAGATTTCCAGCTGTGAAAAAGATTCTAATGACCAGGTCAGTACCGACTCGTCTTCAATGGCCACTCAACGTACCACTTGAGACTCAACGACAGACAAATTGAAATTGGCTCTCCTGATTTCCTCTGCAAATCCATCATCACCTCTCCTGCCGGCCCACGCAGGATCATAAGACAGCATGGTGTTAGCAAGCTCAAGGTCATAAAAGAACGATTCTCCTAGACGGGCCTTCGCAAGGGAAGTACGCTTGAAGTCTGCAAGCTGACAGCCAGGGAATTTTGACTCGAAGTTGCGTCGCAGATTTCCCTGAAGGGAGCTATTATAACTTGGTGTAGAGATTGCGTTCTTGATGAGATATGTAAGATGGGGTACTAGCGCTTTCGCAAATTTCTGGTTACCCATGCGTTGAGTGTAGTGCGTATACATTGATAGGATATCTGCGACTATGGACGCAATTTGCATGCTGTTGTAGTCGGCAGACGTCTTGAAGGACTTCTCTCGGGATGTAGCCGCCATGGAACCTATGTGAGCCGCATACTCTGATATGCCTTTCAGAAAGTGACTATGTTTCTCAATGGTGCCCAGTACCCAGGGCCAGAAGTCCGCAGCTAGCGCCACAAACTCCAACATGCTCAAAGCTTTCCGTGGCTCTAGCTTATCGATGTTAGATAGAGTGTCTAGAGCAGTATTCAGGATAGGCTCAGACTGCCGTGTACTCGATTCACCCGATTCTGCCTTGTCTTTGAACGACTTCCTAGGTGCATTACCGGTCAGAACAAAGATCGCAAACCATTGCTGGCGTTTGCTGACGACAGCTGATAGCAACCTCCATATTGCCGATGATAATTCATCATCAATTAAGGGATGATCCAACATTGAAAGCACATCAAGAAAATAGCTTGAAGCTTCTTGGCCGAGATAGCCCAGGAGAGATGGTGGCTGCTGACTAGTCTCTGCTGCCGATCGAACAAGAGCATCGAACAAATCCACAACTGCTCGTCTGTAGCTCTCATGAGCGGCGTAAACTTTAGCGAGAGTAGGAGCAGCTCTGAACATCTGTTCCTCCAAATGGGATGGTGGCCTCTGGAGCAATCGATTCACGCGGATGAGAACGTTCGCCAGATTGAGCGCCGCTTTAACTTGAGCGGTCAAATACTGCAGGCCCCGTGCGGGAAGGGTTGTCGTGCGTGTCGTAGTACCTTCTGTGAGGATGTGTAAAATAGGCGACACGATGACGTCAGTGCTCGATTTCGACAAAAAGACATCAATGATGTAGTCCGCTGCTGGGGCAAGGGCGCTTGTCAGCTTGTGTGAGGTGTCTAGAGTGTCACAGACCCCAAAGCAGTAATCCAAGATCTTCTGGAATATTGAAGCTAAGCGAAAGTTGATCTCCATTCGATCTTCTTGTTCAAGAAATCTCCATTTCGTGGTACTTTCAAACACTTCGATCATGGTTTGTGTGAGGCGGAGAACCACTCTCTCCATTGTGGGCTGCGATACTCCAGCCCCTCCTGAGTTGACATCGTCAAAACGCGTCAAAGCCTTTGTTGGAGTCCTGCGGTAAACTGCGTGTGCAATAGCATCAGTGACTAGTGATTCAAACAGCCGAATGCAGCCCAGCAGGAAATCATATCGACCCATAATCATCTCTTGAGTTGCCACAACCAAATTGAGCTGACTCTCATCCTTGCCAATTCCGAGTAGGCCACTCCTGCTCAGGAAAGGCCATACCCTATCTGGAATTATCCGCAAAAGCGCAAAGGAGAATTGAATACACTGCACAAGAATCTCCATGGAAACGATATCTTCAGAAGACTTCCGGGGTTTGTACAGCTCTTTCTCGAAGATATCAAATATGACGGAGATGATGTCCTGATTTCGGCCCAAGTCTTCGCTAGCCAAGCCAAGTATGAGATGTGCGGATTCGCTATTTGTCGTCGAGAGCCGACTCTCAGGGGACGTCCTCGTTATAGTGGACACCATATTAGTTATCAACCCGATGATTTCACTGACAACTTCTGCAGATAACAAAGAGCTAGGAGTGCTGTCTAGATCCCCAGCTATCGCTGCGCATCGCAGCACCTTACCCATGTAAGCCAACGGAGAATATGACTGATGCCATGCCACAATAAAGGGCTTCGTGTCATTCATTAATTTGCCGCTGGTTCCTGAGGCTACGCGGTGAAAGGTAGAGGACTGGTCGATCTCATTCAATGCACGCGGTTTTTTGTCCGATTGATACCCCGAAAAGCTTCTCCTATCTGAAGCAATACTTACCGTCAGGTCCTCTGTCAATTCTATGAAATTAGCTTCCTCTTGCATACCCGTTGGTACATATGCCTGATAGTCTTTGCTCGGCAATTGGTATGTGAAATTGTCTACGTCTTCCAGAATAGTCCAAAATGCGGCTCTCTCTCGATCAGTACCGTCGTTTGCAAACGCGAGTGCTCGACAGAGCTCTAGGAAAGGTAGGGATTCGTACGGGAAGTGGAGCATTGAGGTGAAATAGAGCTTTTGTGTGAGGACCTTATCCTGGAGAAACAAAGAGGCTGGTTCAGCTCCATTGGCTTCTACCGGGCGATCTAGAGCCTCCCAGTATCTCTCTGATCCCGTCAGTACAGCCAGTGTAGCCATCATCAATAGTGGTGAGTAATCGACAGACTCGGCAGAAGCTCGAATTAAATCAAGTAGTACTCCGCGCGTGTTATGTCCAGGTCTGCCGTCATGTTCGAATCCATAAGGCGTACAGTACTCAACTGCTACTGCTGTTACAACCTCAAACACATTGCCGCTGCCCGCAGCGTTATTGGCCAAGAAGGCAATAGGATCTCCTTCTTGGACGATTGCAGAAGCGACGGTCTCATAGACATCTTCTAGTAGGGTCGTTTGTTGGGAAGTGTCGCTGCCGGTGGATGACCTGCGGTGCAGCGACGAAAAGGTCCTGATAGGAGAAGATCGTTCGGTGCCGTCAGTGTCCGAAGAATCGGCAGTACCGTAACGGTCAGCTGCACGTAAAGACTGCCGCACTTCTCGCGCTTCTCGTGTACCGAGGGCAATGTCTCTGAGATTATTCATTATGATCGCCCACGCCATGACAGCAGGACTTGCAGGCTTGAGCCGTGCAGAAGCGATGATGATGTCGTTGATCTCATTAACCGCTGCGGTATTGAGAATGTATGGCACATTGTCTCCTGAAGGTGATGCAGAGATGGCCGTCGTGGCGGATTGCTCGAGTAAGCTAAGGGCTGATGGAACATTAAAGATGGCGAGGGATATGAGGGCCGGAAGAGATACAAGGGGTATACCAAAAGTTGTCTGAAGCGCCGAAGGCTAAAAGGCGAGTTAATGAAAGTTGGCCATAAGGTATTTAACGACTCACCAGCTGTACCCCCTCGCAAAATTCGCAATCATGCATTAGTCTAAACCACGAGAGAATTGCAGAAGATTTTACAAGATCGGCTACTGATTTGAGTAGATTGAAAGTAATCTGCATGATATGTATCATTTCCAGAATCTGGCTTCTTGCCCACGCAAGCTCGATGTCGTCCTGCACGCCTTCATCTTGTAGCCATCCACTTCCATGGGTCATAGATTCAAGCCTGCTACGTAAGGCCGCCACGGCTTCTATGACAGGATGCCTTCTGTCTCCTTTCGTCTCACCACCAAAATTCCAGGATGATAGAATGTTCACTCCGACTTCTTCCAGCCACTGAGACTTCTTCCGTACTTGATCGTTGGTACTGGTCAAGTTGCCCTCAGGCTTATTCAATGCGACAAACGTAATAAATTCACTGCATTTTAGGATGCAACGTCTCTCAGATAGGTATACCTCCAGGAGCCTTCTATACCGAGCGCCACTTTCTTCGAACGGAGGGGAGGATTCTTTCTCCTGTGTGGTCGACTTTGCAAATAATGAGGAGCCGGCATCAAGAACCGAAGCGCGAAAACTTCCAGCACCTCCGTCTCCATTCTGATATGCAAGATGTTCCTCGATCCCTCCACGCAATAGCTGAGCAAATGGTCTTGTCTGCCATTCTATGATTGAGATCCGAAGAGCAGATACTTCGTCAATATTTGTTTGTTTGCTAAGCCACAGAGTGTCTTCCCGAATCTGTTTTATGTCATAGCGTGCGTGCGATGACGGGGTGACATTGATGGCTGACGTTTTGGTCTCAAAACTAGACTTGGATTGAGAGGTAGGCTGTTCGAAAGGCGAAAAGGCGCGAGCAAGAATCTGAACAGTCTGGGGGTCCGCGAGGTGTCTCTTGAGGGACAAGTTATTCGCGCTGTCGTTAGGCTGAGAAAGAGCAACAAAAGCGGTTTTCCACGACCTGAAGGCGATTAGTGTTGTCTACAAGAGTTCTTGACTTCATACAGTAGCTGGTGCTCCCCGCTGAAGCATTTGTCAAGAGGTGGGAGATACGCCTCTCCGATTGGCGCCATCAAGCCATGCAAAGCGCTGGCTATGAACTCCGTACGCCTGTCCCAAGCTACTTTATATCTCAAGTCTCGCGCGGAGGTGCAGGTTTGCCAGTCGCGCCCAAGCGCGACGTAATTTAAATACGCTAGCGCGTTGTATCAAAAATAAGTGTTCAGATGACTCCTTCAATTTCAACATCTGAGTTTTGAAATTCTGCCATTACACACCCTAAGAAAGCAGATATGGACATTTCGTAGACCTATAATTCTGACATATGAAGATTGATCATTTCGTCAATCTGAATAACACCCATACCCCGTCACCATTGACACCCCATGGCATTGAATGGAGCAGATTTGATTGACCACTCACCAAGTCAAGCGGAAGCCGTGAAACAGATTCCGACCGCTTCCAATCTTGTGTTAATAGGTAAGTCCAGTCATTGTTGGGAAAAGTGTTTGGCATTTCCAGCGACTCCAAGCAACTAAAATTACGTGAGATCAACTACATCTTCTCATGGGATTTGATACGAGTATCAGCATCGAGTCAATGAGCCAACGCTGACCCGGAAGACTGTCATTAGATAACTATGATAGTTTTACATGGAACGTCTATCAGTACCTTGTGTATGAGGGCGCATCAGTGCAAGTTTTCCGAAATGATGAGATCTCACTCGAAGACTTGATTAGGCAGAAACCTACTCAGCTCGTCATAAGTCCGGGTCCGGGCCATCCGGATTTTGATGCGGGTATAAGTAAGGAATCAATCAAGTATTTTGCTGGGAAGATACCAATTCTTGGAGTATGTATGGGAGAGTACGTGTGCAATCATTCCCCAGTCCAATAATTTTCAAGCTAATGGCGAATGTAGACAGTGTATCTATTCTGTATTTGGCGGCCAAGTAGAAGTGACAGGAGAAATATTGCACGGTAAAACATCGCCACTGCGCCATGACTCAAAAGGGCTTTTTGCGGGTCTTTCGCAGGATGTTCCGGTCACTCGCTATCACTCGCTCGCCGGAACTCATCCAAGCCTACCAAGTTCTCTAGAAGTGAGCTCCTGGATCTCAAGTGGTCCAGATGGAAATGAAGGTATAATGTAAGTATTGACTGTGTGATTTATTCTCAGGTATCGCTATCGCTCGATGCTGTCAAGGCACATATTCTTCGAGGATATGCCCTCTACCATTCTGTAGCAATTTGCGAGACTCAATATACACGTTCTCGTAGACATGCTAATTCTATGAATTGTCTAGTATGGGCGTGCGCCATAAGGAGCTGGTCATCGAAGGAGTTCAATTTCATCCAGAAAGCATACTTACCGCTGACGGTAGAGCAATGCTTGGGAACTTTCTCAAGATGAAAGGTGGGACCTGGAAGGAAAGTCAGAAATCACAGTTGCAAGGCGATAATGACGACAAGAATGGCTTAAGTAACGGAGTGTCCCACATGCCATTTAATGGTCAGAAGTCAGAGTCAATCTTAGATCGTATCTTCGCGCACAGACGGAAGACGATTGAGGCCCAAAAACAAGTACCATCTCAGAGACCGTCCGATCTGCAAGCAGCATATGATTTGAATCTATCACCACCACAGATCTCATTCCCTGACAGACTTCGAATGTCATCATATTCTTTATCATTGATGGCAGAGGTCAAAAGAGCTTCGCCATCGAAGGGAGACATTGCCCTCGAAATTTGTGCTCCTTCCCAAGCGAGGAGCTATGCTCTTGCCGGGGCAAGTGTGATATCTGTCCTCACCGAGCCAAAGTGGTTTAAAGGAAGCGTACACGATTTGAGAGCAGTACGCCAGTGCCTCGAAGGAATGCCAAACCGCCCTGCCGTCTTAGCCAAGGAATTCATATTCGACGAGTGGCAGATTCTGGAAGCCCGCCTAGCTGGAGCTGATACATGCCTTTTAATTGTGAAGATGCTTGATGAAAGGCTACTGAAAAGACTGTACGCTTACTCCCGGAGCCTTGGGATGGAACCGCTGGTGGAGGTCAATACTCCGGAGGAGATGGACATTGCAATGAGCCTCGGCGCAAAAGTCGTTGGAGTCAACAACCGGAATCTCACAAATTTTGAGGTTGACCTCGATACTACAAGCAGATTGATGGAGAAAGTATCCGGTGACACAATCGTCTGCGCATTGAGTGGTATCTCTAGCGCTCGGGATGTAGAAGCCTATCAAAAGAACGGTGTTGGCGCTGTGCTGGTAGGAGAAGCGTTGATGCGCGCTGAGGATCCTCAAAAGTTCGCCAATGAATTGCTCGGTCAGGATCAGCAGTTGAATGACACTCAGCGGGGCCAGGACATTCTCGTAAAAATTTGCGGAACACGCACGCCGGAAGCAGCCGAAGTTGCAATCGAAGCAGGCGCGGACTTGATTGGCATAATCCTGGTTGAAGGTCGAAAACGCTGTGTCTCAAGGCTGACCGGTATGGCTATCTCTGACGTCGTGCATAAGCCTAGAAGGATGAAAGCTTCAGCACAGCAGCGAAAGATCTCAGAAGCCACCGAGTATTTTGAGCATACAACAGGCTTCTTTAGACGGGAGAACCGTGCTTTACTCGTGGGAGTCTTCCAGAACCAGCCGCTGTCCTACATCATTGAACAGCAAAGCCTACTCAATCTTGACATTGTGCAGCTTCATGGGTCTGAACCTATCGAGTGGGCCTCTCTTATACCTGTGCCTGTCATTCGACGTTTCGGACCTCAAGACCCAGAGCTCGGGCAACGAGGATATCATGCTCTACCTTTGTTGGATTCTGCTTCTGGTGGGACGGGAGAGAGTCTCGATTTGAGCCTAATCAAATCACTATTGAAAAGAGACCCTTTCCTCCGAGTGGCTCTAGCGGGTGGCCTGGATCACGAGAACGTGGGCAAAGTTCTTGCGAGTCTCTCGGAGCACTCATCACAAATCGTTGCCGTTGATGTGAGCAGTGGAGTAGAGGAGGGCGGCTCACAGGACCTTGGAAAAATCTCTCAATTTGTCAGAGCTGCAAAGTCAGCACCTCGAAGATGATACCAAGCAACCGAATCTCCTTTGCCATTCCTGCTTAGTGCCCATCATTTACGCTTTAATGACAAGGAGACTTTGAGTGAGTGATGGTCATCTGTATTTCTATCGTTTCCCATGTTAAACCTATTTGGACATAGGCAGGCACATCCATTCGCCAAATTGTTCATTTCATTCTTCAAAGCTGACAGGCCTGGGCCTCAGACGTCCGCTAGCTGAAAGGCTTCGCTCTGTCAATTCGCTGCGGACTCCCCGCTGCCGCAGCTCCGATGTCATTACAGTTTATCTATCCGCTTACTTCACTCTACACTTACCACCATAACTCCGCTTATCCAACCTCCGGGCTGATCTACAACCATTCGCCAACCATTCCATTCATAGAGAACCCCATAACCACTCTCACAATGTGCTTACTCTATCCTTCGAAGCTTCAAACTTGACACCTCCACGCTGAGATTTGTGGTTCTGGACCGCTCCCTTGCGCACATAAAGCCCTAGCTCCGTGAACCCCGGGAGTTACGCCCTTGAGTGAGGCTGTTCACTAGATTGAGTCTGTACCTCTAATCTACACTCATCAGCACTACCAAATACAGGAGTCTAGCACCCACCTTCAAAATGGTCAAGGAGCCGCTCAGAGGTTTCAACATTGCTATCACTGGAGAATTCGGAGAAAGGCGAACTTCCGACAAGATGAAGCAATGGATCCAACGCAATGGCGGAAAATTTGCAAATGAGATTTCTTTCAAGGTCACACATCTGATATGCAGCAAGGCTCACTTCAAGAAGCAGGTGGCAATGGGTATGAGAACACTATTAGCTTACACTCTTCTTTCCTTCTTTGCCATGCACTCCTGCATCGTCCAATCGTTACTTTTTTATCCTATTCCTCGAAATTCTAGTCACCTCTTGGCGCCTTAGGCGTTTCGTCGGTACTGATGGGCATGTCACAATAGTGCAGCAAGCCCGCAAATTCAGAACGATCAGAATAGTATCGTTTGATTGGTTGGAAGACTCCTTATTGAGAATGAAGCCTAAGAACGAGCGTGAATATCTCATGGAGCCTCGAGCCCAATCAGCTGCGGAGACCAAAGCCAAGAAGAAGGTTATTAGGAAGAAGAACATTGCCAAAGGAAGTAAGTGTCTCTGCCGCTCAGGTAGCCGAAGGTCGCTGAACGACTTGTAGTGGAGGATTTCGAGAGGAGTTGCAAAGAGTTCGAAACGGACATGTTTTCCAGTACATTTCTCTTGATTGCGTTTGCCTTTAGGATTGTTCCTGCTGACCTTTCGTTAGACGGCTATGGAATCTATCAAGACAGCACAAGATTTGCCTACGATATCACCCTGGCACGAGCAAACCTTCTCACAAACAACAACGAGCGCTACGCCCTAAAGGTGTGCTTTCCCCCTCACAATCCTCCACAAGCCCCACCGCACAACCGCATAATCGATCCCAATCCTGACCTGGCACATCGCCCTATGATAAGCACCCCCATCTTCCCAATGTTTCTCCCATCTCCTCGTGCTCGTGCTCGTATCGTGACACCCCGCGCTCAAAGATTACAGCTCTACGTCTCTCACGCTACACCGAAGTACTTCTCCTGTAACGTCAAATACTCTTCGCCTGGCACGGCGCCAACGAGCAAGGTCCTGGCGCCGATCGGAAGCACGTGGGAAACAGCATGGGGAGCATTTGAGATGTTCTTCAAGTTGAAGACGAAAAAGGACCGGGACATGCGCTTTATCAAGTGCGACCTGGGCACAGAGGCATTTGGGTACACGCCACCAAAGGAGGGAGAACCGAGAGGCATGTTCTTGGAGATCTGAATTGGCAGCTTGGACATATCGCCCTACAACCAGGAGATGAGCGATGGCAGCCGTGACACTACTCCAGAAGAGCGTTGGGGATGGCAACCCCAGTAACAAGAGATATGGAGACGGAATTTGACAAGCAGGTTGAGAGAGGGATTGTAGCATTTGTGATTTGACCTTAGCCGTCTGACCGAGACATTTGCTGCGAGCCTGAAAGGGGAGCTCTTGTTTTCACCCTTAGCTCCAAAGGCAAGAAAGCGTGTCCCCTGATCTTGAAGGCATCATTCACTCATTCACCACTACTCAAACGTCTTTGGAAGCGGAAGGAGGCTCATCGACAGCGAAGTCTTGTCACCTTCTCATTCTTATGTTGCCAATAATATCTGATAGCCAATGATTGAGATTGTGCCTGGCAAGCCTATGCAACCTCTCCCATGAAAAGACAAAAATTTTGCAAATTCGAAGTTGAGGTTGAGATGGCCGTCTTTTTTCTTCGAACGCCCCTAATCATTCATAATTATCATCTCAACCGTCTAGATCAAAGTAATTCATTTATGGCGCAAGGGGATTTCTGTTTCCACTGCCAAGATTTTTGGCTGATTCCCAGAGCCGACGACTTGCCGAAGGTTTGGTTTCCACCGAAATTTCTCTTCAATGACGTTCCAACAATACTTCATAATGATGTGCTCTAGCCGGACATGCGTCAGGCGCTGTGACAAATCCAGCGCCGGCTCTGGGCTACGTGTTCGATATAAACCCTTTCATCTTCCTCCGCTAGGCCCAGCTATACGAGGCAATCATCATTTACCCCAATCTACTACTTGTCAAGATCTTACTTGAACACCATGGCACCAGAAGCTCGTTACGACTCTGACAATGCCGACCCGGCTCCTCTTGGAAAGCCACTCGAATTTGCCTTTAGCGGCAAGAGCGCTCTCAACAGATTGTACATTGTTCTCCCTCCAAATGAGCATGATAAGAGTACCTTTAACAATGGCATAGTCTCAAAGCTGCAATGACCGAGCGTATTTCCTCTTGGGACCCCAACCACTTTGAGGCGCGCGGCATTCCTTCGAAGAACCTGATCAACGTCTACAAGCGATGGGGTGAAGGCCAGCTTGGCACCATTCTCACTGGGAACATCATGATGGAATATGACCAACTTGAAGCCGCTGGCAACCCGATCATTCCTCGGGGAGCAGAATTCAAAGGCGAGCGGTTCGATGCTTTCAAGAAGCTGGCAGAAGAGAGCAAGGCACATGGAAGTCTGATAGTTGGACAACTGAGCCACCCAGGCCGCCAGACTGGGGATACTATCCAGAAGGACCCGGTTTCCGCAAGTGACGTCAAACTAGAGGGCACGATAATGGGCATGAACTTCGCAAAACCGCACCCTGCGTCAGAAGAAGAAATTGAGAACATTATTGAAGGATTCGCTCATGCTGCAGAATATCTACACAAGGCGGGTTACGACGGTGCGGAGCTCCACGGCGCACACGGCTACCTCTTGGCTCAATTTCTCTCCTCCACCACGAACAAGCGCACTGATAAATATGGCGGCTCCCTGGCTAATCGTTCACGCCTTATCATGGAGATTGCTCAGCGCATTCGGACTCGAGTCCCTAAAGAATTCATAATCGGCATTAAAATAAACAGCGTGGAATTTCAACAGGGCGCCTTTGACACCGAAGAGTGCAAAGAACTATGCGCAAGCTTAGAGGCTAACCGATTTGACTTCGTAGAGCTGAGTGGTGGAACGTATGAGGAACTGGCCTTCTCCCACAAGAGGGACAGCACAAAGAAACGTGAAGCTTTCTTCCTTGATTTTGCAGAGGTGATCGTTCCCGCTCTCACCAAGACAAAGACGTTTGTTACAGGCGGCTTCAAGACAGTCGGTGCGATGGTCAACGCCCTGAATACCGTCGATGGTGTCGGTATGGCTCGCCCAGTCTGTCAAGAGCCGAGACTATGCGCCGACATCCTTAGCGGTAAAGTAAAGGGTGCAATCAAGCAGCGTCTGGATGAGAACAATTTTGGCCTAACCAATGTGGCTGCCGGTAGCCAGATCCGCATGATTGGCAAAGACCAAGAGCCGATAGACTTGAGCAAGGAAGATAATGAGCAGGCATTCATGAAAGACATGGGTCACTGGTCCGACATTATGGCTCACGATACGGGCATGTACTCATTTGGGTACATTGATATTGAGAGCATCAAGCCAAATCCGTATGGAGTCGTGTATTGAGGCAAGCTCGAAGGATTCAAGTAGTATCAGCATTTGTACATAGCCTCCCATCAAAGTAAATACACATTATCCAGCAGACTATATCGATAATATGGAAGAGACATAAAACTTAATTATGAAACCATCTCATGATGCTGCAACTATTGCTGCCATACACTTCCTTGGAATACATCATTTAATGCCCTGATGTTGAATCGTAGGAGCTTTGCGGTAGTAGGCCCATAACGAGGCGCTAAGCTTAGCGTGGATCCGCAGACTATCAAATGGATCCTTTTCTTTTCGAGTTCAAGATCCGAAACAAATGATGCGCATTCTTCTGTTCAAGCAGTTCTAATTTTGTGAAATACTGGCATACTCAGATCCTAAGACATCTAGAATGTGCCATCCAATGTAAATGTACCTTTATCTTTAACCAACGAGGTTCAGCATAAGTCTCTGGGGAAGTCACCATCCCCATCATGAGTGGTAACAACCCACCATCAGCTGCTGCAACTGCAAGAGCGTTGGAAGCAACGCATAATTTGAAGAGAAGCGTGCAAGCTGCTTTTGACGGTATGTTGTCTCTCGACTAGTCTATGTATATCTCTCTCTATTGGGGTTTCTCAGTATTGTACCTCTTTGCAAGAATAGCGTTTTAGCGCATCATACGTCATGGATCACGAAGTGACCAAGTCAACTGACTTTGATGATGTGCCTGGGTTTAGCAATTCCAGTAGCGATTCCAGTGGCGATTCCAGTGCTTCTATTGACTTTTCTGAAATTGCAGAGCCACAAGATGCCAAAAAGGTATCCGCGAACACTGGGTACAAAAGCAAAGTCAAAGTCCTTGATCGCTACAAAGTCGTTAGCTTCATCAGTAGTGGCACATATGGACGGGTCTACAAGGCTGTGGGCCATAATGGACAGTCTGGCGAGTTTGCCATCAAGAAGTTCGTGGATTACAATCTCGGCTAGTTCTCATTACTCATGATCTTCTCCCAGATTCAAGCCGGACAAAGAAGGCGAAACTTTACAGTACACAGGAATATCGCAATCTGCTTGCCGTGAGATGGCTCTGTGCTCTGAGCTTTCCCATCCCAATATGATCCATCTCGTTGAGATCATCTTGGATGACAAGTGCATCTTCATGGTCTTCGAATATGCTGAACACGACCTGTTGCAGATCATCCAGCACCATAGCCAGCCATCAAGACACCCAATCCCTGCACCTGCGGTCAAGTCTATGCTTTTCCAACTACTCAATGGACTGCTCTATCTCCACAGCAACTGGGTGCTACATCGAGACCTGAAGCCTGCTAACATAATGGTAACATCCAAAGGCGAAGTGAGGATTGGTGATCTCGGACTGGCTCGGCTGTTCTACAAACCACTCCATTCATTGTTCAACGGCGACAAGGTTGTAGTCACCATATGGTATCGTGCCCCTGAACTTCTTCTCGGTAGTCGACATTATACACCCGCTGTGGATTTGTGGGCTGTTGGATGTATCTTTGCTGAGCTCCTCTCACTGCGGCCAATATTCAAAGGCGAGGAAGCAAAGATGGACAGCAAGAAGACAGTCCCATTCCAGAAAAATCAAATGCAGAAAATCGTAGAGATTCTGGGGATGCCAACCAAGGAGAAGTGGCCGGGCTTACTCCATCAGCCGGAGTATTCACAATTGCAGACGCTTTCCTCTACAGTGCGTGGAGGGGGCCAGGGGAAAACAGGACTCGAAAGTTGGTACTGGGCCACATTGAAGCTCACCGGCTACCAAGACTCCCCACCTTCTGCCAACCCGGGATCCCAAGGTCTTGATCTTCTAACCAAGCTGCTCGAATACGACCCTGCAAAACGACTGACAGCAGAGCAAGCGCTGCAACACCCGTACTTCACGGCGAATGGGGAGCGAGTGTCGGCCAATTGCTTTGATGGAATGACCACGCAATATCCACACCGTCGGGTTAGTCAAGATGATAATGACATCCGGACTTGCAGTCTACCCGGGACGAAAAGGGGAGGTCTTCCAGATGACAGTCTTACAGGCAGGCCTACGAAGAGGCTGAAAGAGTAAGCTCAGGAACATTATTTTACGGCGTTGAAAGGGAGTCTGGGTCGATGGGAGGATAAGGAGATGAGCGATACCGCACGGCATTATCATAATCTCGCCGACTGGCGATGCTTACGGCCATGGTTCCGGAAAGGATTCTGTATGATCAAGGGTATTGCATAGGATGTGCAATGAATCACGCATGGGGTGCCGGATGGCTGGTCGGGCGTTGGATTAGGTGGCTGAAGCATCGGCCGCAGGAATGGCCCAGACAAGCCAAGGCTCTCACCATATTGACAGGCAGCGAACACTGCAGGCAGCTTGTTTGAAGCCTGTGCTCTTGTGTAAAAACATGTGCATGGTCATTTTCTCTATGAACAGATCTCTTAAGACGCTTTGAGGCGCAGATTCGGTGGCGGCGCAGATCACGGCAAGGCTAAAGACCCTGAAAGCAGGGGTTCTCACCGAATTCCGGGGGTGCATTATTAGTTCTGTTAACTTGTAGAGATACATTAATACAGGACTCCTTCATCCTCAATCATATATCCCAGAGCATCCGCTAGACATTGTCATTTGGGATTCATAGGCAATCGTCTTCATCCCGTGACAAGGCGAGAGGTCACTGGCACCATCTCGACCACCGTCTCTTCTTAGTCTCACCGGGGCATTCCCTAAGCGACTGCGCTCCTCCATGCTTGACCCGCATGGATGTCCAAAGACAACAAGTTGCTGGCTTCACTAGGCACCTCTGAGGCCAAATACCCTTCCAGTACCCCCACCCCCACCATCAACACGCCTACCTCCAGTCCGCTCTCCAAACCCGGGTCAGGGCGGGCGTCCCCCTTCCCGTCGAAGACCAGGCAGTCACCTCCGCCGAAACGTACCGTCACTTTCAAGTCACAAGTCGATGAGGCCCCGGAGGACGCCGCAGGTGACTCTGATTACGACGAGGAGGAAGGAGAGATGGGGGAATCTCGGCCAGCCTTGCACCGGCCTACCGATGGCCGGTCACACATGCCATTGTTGAAGGATGAGCGAGGGCGGTCCTCATATGATGGCCCGAACGGAAGTGCCAGGCCAGCGTTCGCTGCCAGGAGATCGACGTTCCGGAGTCGAAGTCCAGATATGGAGGGGTCTGCGGCAATCAAGAAGAAGTATGCGTATGCTGGATTCTTCCTGATATTGAGTCTGATTACCTTTGTCATACAAACGGAGACGGCATCATATATTCAGCATGATCTTGAGTGGGATAAAGCATATGCTATGCTGTACGGCCGCACACATTTCAAGTAAGGTTCTGGTGCTGACACACACTAGATACTTTACCCATGGATCATGGTCATTACTGTGGCCAGCACAACTACTCATACTCCGACTCGCCGACTGGCGAACACCATGGATGGCTTTCTGGCGCCGGCACGTCTATCTCCTCCGCACAACAGCGCAAATGGTCCGCACGCAAGAGCTCCACCTCAACGCGCGAGAATCCCAGAGATCGCCAGTGGGCTACATACTGAAGACCGCCGCATTCGTGACTTGCGCCTTGACAGTTGCCGGAAGCTCATGGTACGTGGCAGTGGACATGACATCGACGAGCGACCTCTCCGCCATTTACAACTGCTCTGCGTTCTTCGCCTACGCGTTCAGCATCCCCCTTTTGGGCGACAAGCTACGCTTCGACAAGATATTCTCCGTCGTCGTCGCTATAGGCGGCGTGCTCATCGTCGTATATGGGGACAAGGCGATCAGGAAGCAAGCAGGTCCATCCGGCGGCGCAGCCGGTGGAGGCGATGACCCCGAGGAAGCATCCAATCGGCTACTCGGCAATATCATCATTGGAATCGGCAGTGTCCTCTACGGACTCTACGAAGTACTTTACAAGAAGCTCGCTTGCCCGCCAGAAGGCACTAGTTCCATAAGAGGCATGACCTTCGCCCTGACGTTCGGGAGCTTGATTGGATGTTTCACGCTGCTTGTGCTGTGGATACCCATACCGATCTTGCATTATATGGGTTGGGAAACATTCGCGTGGCCGGTTGGGAAGCAGGCGTGGGTGCTGCTGATCTCGACGCTCGCGAACGCTACTTTTTCGGGGTCTTTCCTGGTGCTAATATCTTTAACGTCACCTGTGCTGTCTTCGGTTGCTGCTCTACTTACCATATTCCTAATTGTAATCACGGATTGGATCATCAAGAACGAGAGGCTTTCTGCTGCAGCTGTTGTCGGAGGGCTGTTGATCATAGCTGCATTCTTGCTACTGAGCTGGAGCACATACAAAGAGATGGAAGAAGATAGGCGGAAAAAGTACGTTTCCTTCTTTTCTCGTTCTATGGGTAATGAATGATACTGATCCGAATACAGATTCGAGCACGATCCTGTGGATACCAGCGACGATGAATAGGTCTACGCACCGCAATGTAAGCTATAGAGCGGGCAATTTAAGCATAGCGATGGCGTCGTGATGGTGGTTGTTGGACTAGAAGTGGATAATCAAAGCATCAACATTAATACCGAGCTACTCGCTCCTATCACTCCGCCGACAACCTATCACGCTTTCCCCCAAGAACAAAAACTCCATAAATGCCTCCGCGTAATGCATGCATCTCCTCCACCCATCCCCTCCCTCCACCATCCCCATATCGTCCAGCCCTCTCTCGATTCCTCCCCAGCTTAGCAGATAGCGATGCATCATCTCCCATCCTCCCCTTGCCCATCTTTCAGCGAAAACAATTGAACCGCCCCAGCGAAAACCGCCACGGGGCGCGGCGGGCCCCGTGTTTGTCGACGATGACGCCGCCGCCGACGTGTTTGCCGCCGAAGCCTTTGGAGTAGAAGAATGGCATTGTGGGTGGCGGGGGTGTGGTGGGGATGGTTGTAGGTGTGTGTGTTTGGATGGGGGAGGGGATGCTGTGAGGCGGGGTGTTAGTTCCGATAGAAGGGAGAGGGTGGGGGTGGTGATGAGATGAGATGGGAGAGTGGGCTTACTTATTGAGGCGAATTGGTTATGGAGAGAGAGGGGTGATGTGATTGTTGGAGATGTGGATCAGAGGAGGAGCTGGATGTTGCGGTTGGTGGTGTTTGTCAACTCAAAGTGGCGTCCATGAAGCAGGTTTGGTCAAGGCTTGGTATTGGATGGTGCAGGGAAGGTGCGTTCGTGCCAAGCGTTGGCGTTTTGGGATAGAATACCACTTCGCTGGATGGAGTGGGATTGATGGATTAAGGGACTTGGTGGATGATAGTAGAGTTTCGGATCTTATGTCGTTTCTTCTTGTCAATGCTTCTGATACAAAGCGAGGGCTTGATGTTGACAAGAACATGCCCCTCGAATCCCTGTATCGAAAGGGGTTTAGTGCCCCGAGCGGCGTGCATTTAAGCCTAATATCGAAGTCATTTCCCAACTATCTTCTAAGTTCATATCAAGGACTTCTTTCACAGCAGAGTATCTCAATACGCCTTTCAGCCCAATTCACGTTACTGTATCAGAATACAGATTGAGTTTCCTATTCTTTTGGCTTGTCATTCTTCTCTCGCCGATCTGCAAATTGACGCTTCTCTCGTCACCATGCATGGCATAGAGAGGAGGATTAGACCTATCGAGCTAAGGATGGCCGACAGGACGCTTTTGGACTCTAGTCCGAGTTGTCAACGACCCCTGCCCATACAGCCTTTCCAGGCTTGGGCTTCAGACGTGCAGAATGCATGCACAATATGTTCATTCGAAGAACTCTGACGTGTCCGACTTCAATATGGTGGATATTAGTGGTTTGGAAATGAGAGCCTTTTCAAAGATGTCGTAGGTCGTCCATTTTCTACCTTTGAGACTCATCAATCTAGTTCAGCAGAAGCCTCGCCTTCTCTCGTGTCATTGACTTGCTCATTCTCGTCGCCGCCTTTTCGTCGAACAATTTTGGATGTGGGGTGGAGGTCTACGACGGGATTAAGAGTGATCTGTCTTGCTCATCGATTGGGGTAGTCAATTCAAATGAGAGAAAAATGATGTGTTAGACTTCAGCTTTTATTTCCAATGGGACTTGGCATAGTTGATGCGAGACACCAATCTACAGGTGAGGAAGATTATTTTACGTGTTTTGGAAAAGAAATCTGCCAACCATGAATTACATCTAGTCCTAATTTCAACTCTTGATCTCCCGATGCCTGCCGCAAACCCTGCTTACATCAACGTTGCTTTTCATACTTTTCGATTTTCTCTCTAAAAGTCCCCTTCAATCCCTCAGTCATACTAGCCCACCATTTCTACAAGTCCTCCAACTTCTGTCTCATCCTTTCAACTCCCTTGATCTCCGCCCTTTCACCCTTCCCATCTCTTCTCCTCTCAGCGTTTCTTCAGCCCTGATTCCCCAGGCGCCAGCGTTCCATTCAAAACCGCCGCCTCATGTCCCCTCGCCACATACCCATACACCGGCAAATAGGTATCCAGCCACGGCAACACCTGCGCACTACCCGGCATCGCCCTCCAATCCCTCATCAAATCCATCACAATAGCAAACATCCCCTGCAACACCACCCCCGCCCCTTCCATCCTACGATTCGCATCCGCCGCCAACTTCTCGCTGAACGCTCCACTCGCCTCGGTGTTCGCAAACACAGTGTACCCCTCACTGATGAGACTCAGGGCCAGAAACTCCGTACACACATCCGTCGTAATGCCCGCGAGGATGATTTGAGATTTGCTCTGCGCGCGGACGGCGGCGCGGAAGTCGGCGTTGTCCCAGGCGTCGACTTCGCCATTGCGGCGGATTAGGGGCGCGGTGGGGTAGAGGGTGGAGATTTCCTTTGGGAGGAGACCGTTGGGGCCGTGTTCGGCGGAGGTGGTGAGAACGATGGGGATGGAGAAGAGGGAGGCGATGGCGGCGTGGGCGATGATGTTGTTGCGGAAGATGGTCGGGTCGTAATCGCGGACCTGGGGGTCGGGTGATGTCAATTAAGGGGCAGTGGGGATTGGGGAGAAGGAGATAATTACGGCTTGGTAGAGGCCCTCTTGGAGATCGGCTACGATGACCATCTGTGATCACGGTCAGCTGGTGGCTAAGGTGGATGAGAGGGGAGCAGGTACTGAGTCATTCCTGTTGAGGCGGGTGAAGGCTGGTCCTGGACTTTGAGCAGCTGTTGTGAGAGGTAAAGCTGCGTATGCAACGAGCAGGAGCGCGGCGGTGAACTTCATATTGAGTATGAATTGGTTTGAAATTCTTGCAATGATGTTTTGGTTGGGAGCCGCTTGAAGTACAGATTGAGCGGATGGTAATGGATTGTCGGAAAAAGATGGGGGCCCTTATATATTCAATCATATCGCTTGCTGGAGGACTGAAAACATTTGGAGTGTGTGCACCACACAAGATTTCTTCCTAACCTCGCAAGATATTGTCTTACAAAATTCTGACAGATGATGATCATACGAGCGGTCGAACCCAAAATGACAGGGTCGGGAAATATACGATGCCTGCCACGCCATATTGCTTGCATGAGAGAAGGTTGCAAAGTCAGCACCAGGTCAGCAATACCAAGAGCCAAGACGGAACCAACTGAACTGGAATGCATTGGCTATACGCTGGACCAAGAATTTGAAATGGATGACACTTTTTTATGTACCTTTTCATACCTTGTTGGTGAGAGAATGGTAGCGGTTAGGGGCTTGGCCATGCAAAGCCGTTTGTCAGAAAGGGTCATCCGCGTGCCTATATGACATCTGCAGCCACCCGCTGCATATGCGAGCGGCTTCCAATTCTTATGAAATCCTTACATGATGCTTCTCTGGTGTTTGATGAACCCTTGGCACCATTTAAGCGAATGTCTTGCTGGTATTTCATCCTGTCATCGCCGATATTTCTGACTACTGGACCACCACCAAGTTACTGGAATGGCTAGAGGTCACTGGGAGTCTGCTTGAAATACCGCCATTTGCAGGGCAAGCTGCAAGCTTATTCAACTCAGCTGCTTCGCCCATTATTGAACGCCATCGGAGAGATTCACTAGCATGATGGCATGTTCCAGATGTTCCAGTTGATGTTGACTCCGTGGTACTTGGTCGGGTAAGGTCGGGTAATTCTAAGGCGGGCCGTATCCGGCTAGCTTACCCTCGCCGCCCTCCCCTCATGTTTTGGCTGCCGTCACAACTTCTTAGATGCTGCCTAGCCAGCAGCGTGAATACGCCTCCGTATCCTGCTCTTCTTGTACTCTTCGCAATGTTCCTATGCTTACCGGAGCGAGGTGGTGCAATTGTCCACGTTGGCACCTGGCCCCTTGAGGGCCTTCTTGCCATTTCCACTCCCTCTCCTTCCACCTTTACCTTCTGTGGAGCGAACGAGGTGAAATTGAGGAGACTGCTGGGGGAAGGCAGTCGGAGCAGATTCGTAGGGACAGGGAGGGCGGGACGAGGGATCGGGAGGGCAGTGAGGGAAAGCAATGATACACAGCAGTCGCGCAGTTGAAGCAGGAAAGGAATCAACTGAGGCAGAGAGCGAAATGTTTGGAGGAGACTCGGGAGCATTGGTGTTGGAAAATAAGATATGTACTTGAAGCCGAGAATTAAGCGCTCGCTGCCTCCTCCTTCATAATCTTGCTCCCAACGTTGCATTCCACCTCTTAAGAAAGGAGCACAAGTATCTTGGGTTGCCGGCTCCGTCCGAGAGATTGTTTAACAGATATTAGCCTTGGGAGCACACAATTGCAGGGAGTTTCATCAACCGAAGATCAGTGCTTGATTGGGAGCTTCATGTATGGACGGGTATCTAGCCGATGAAACTAGTCACTATGGGAAGGATATGCTCTGATTTAGGTATCGTATGAAGCAGGCTAGTGAGCTCATGCTTACATTTGCGCAGGTCGAGAGGATGGTCGGGAGAATGAAAGACCGGCTTTTGGAAAGTCGATAAGATCAAGCCTTTGCGTTTGCAGCTTTCCAGGAGTGGAGGACGTTAGTGCTCCGAAACCTCGTCGTGGCTAACCAATTGATTTGTTATCACATTGCCCCGACGGCAAAGCGGGAGCGACTAGAAACCAACTTTCTATCACCGTCTGGCTTCAGCACCAGGGACAAACATTATAACTTACCCTCCTTGCTGCTACGACATCCACCCTAGGTCGAAATATCAGACAAGCCGTCGAAATTTGTTCTTGCGTCCACTCTCTGCTTCAGCGTCTAGTCCCAGGACCGCTTCCCTTCCACCCTCTCCTTCAACGCATCGTTCATCAATCGAAAGCCCCTTTCCGTCGTCCCATACATGTCGGAACC
>JAABUP010004428.1_pt1 | contig 22920 bp, 29 predicted proteins | sample 5559201 | NCBI WGS metagenome assembly JAABUP01 (sample SAMN10711887, study PRJNA513373) | rock metagenome | isolation source: Antarctica rocks | place: Antarctica | reverse complement strand
TGCAACCATTTTAGATGATTTGTGGCAGTCCCCAGGCACCAGCCAGGCAGCATCCCGCCCATGTCAGCTCAACCTATCTGTCAGCACCGCTTGCCGCGTGACTGCCTCCCTTGCTGTCAGCCAGACCACCTCCAACTGCAAGCTCCAGCTACTGGTCAGCAGCTCCGCAGAGGTGCATGTGGAGATCAGCATCCTGCCTGCCCAAGAGCAGCCTGCAGAGCTTGTCAGCTGCTCTGATAACAGACTGGTCCCTACTTGTGGGCAGACAGAAGCAGCATTTCTGTGTTGGCCCACCCCCACTGCATCAGCATGGGCTGACATTATGCTAGTAGTCACCAGGGTGGCGCTGCTACTGGAGTTGATGCAGGGGCGTTATGGGCGGCTGCACAGCCACCTGCCAGGGGTTGCCACATTGAAACAAGCATTGGTCAAGCTGCTCTGCAAGCTGCTGTTGGGCCATCTGAGCAATCTCAAGCTTGATGTGCATCGGGCGTTCTTTGCGGCGTTTGTGGCAGTCATGCACGAGATGAAAGGCGATACTGAAGTGGAAGACCTGGGCAGCGTTCTCATGCAGCGCTTCATCTCAGACAGCAACCTCCTCAGTGAGAACAGTGGTGCTGACTCTGCTGGGCGTTTTTTAGAGCCTAGTGGGGTCTTGGCTGTTTATGATGTCCTCGGTAAGTATCTACCAGGGTTTACAAAATGCTGTTTGGTTGTGTTGGATGCATTGTGACCTCCTGCCATAAGCACATGGCATCAGCTAGAGATGTTGAAGCGCATGAGACAGAGATGATGAATCAGCATCTTTTCTGTCATCAGTGCAGCTGTAATGCAGCTACAGTACCCAGTGTTCTGCATGTAAGCCAAAGCTGAGGTCAGGCGCAGATCATCTGACAACCTTGTGTGTTGCCTGCAGATCTTGACCTTTGTACAGGCCAGGCAGATACTGCACCGATGCTTGCAGCAGCAGAGGTCCTGTGTTTGCTGTCAGCATTCAAACCTCAATGCCAGCAACTGCTGGAACGTCACCCTGGGTTTGGCAGCGACATCAGCTTTCTGTATCGGCTGAAGACGTCCCCTGCACGCCTCAATGTGCTTTCCTGCTTTGCAAGGATGTACGAGGTGCTGCTACGAAATCCCACATCCCCTGGCTTGGTTCTGAAGGAAGACCGATTCAAATTAACAGACAAAGTTATGGTGCGGCAATTGCTGGACTGCATCAGAAAAGCTGTTCTGGAGGTGAGAAGCGCTCCCTCTCACACAGTGACACGCTTCTCTGTTGTTGTAATTGCTGGCCGAGCATAGCTGCATTAGATCAACTTTTGTGTCCTGATACTGCATGTCACATGCTACTGCAAAATGCGACGGCCAGTGATTTGAGTGTGCATGTCGGTCATGCATGCTGTGAGGGGATGGTCTCAATCTGGCACACATGGGCAGGGCTGTTTTGCAGCGCAGTACCGCAAGGGGATATGGTCCGATGCTGTCTGGTGTCTGCAGGACAATGAGCCTTGGTCGGACTACTACTGCTTGACCATAACAAGAGTGCTGCTGAGGTTCAATCAGCTGTTCCTGTCTCGCAAAGAGTTGCTGAGTGAGGTATGGCACTGCTGTTTGCTACAACTGTCTCTCTTTCTAGGAGCCGACTGCCAATGAGTGGGTGTTTGAGCTGCCAATGTCACTTTGTCCATCAATGACAGCCCCAGCAAAGTCATACTGCATGAATTGCTTTGCGTTGCCCCTTCAGTCAGGCTTGCATGAAGCGCCTGTGCACCTGTCAATCTGTGTCTGTCCGTCTGTGCATACTGACACATTGACAGACAACATGCGACGTGTTGCAGCGTAAAGGAGAGCTAGCAGTCCTGCTGATATCCCTGGTGCTCAAGTTGCCATCAGTGGCTGGCACAAGCCAGCCTCAGCTGCTCCACGCTTGTCTGGAATTTGCCGAGAGCCTGCTGGACTCGCTGTCAGACCTGCATGACGATGACATTGCTGCTACACCGGCAAGTTTTGGAGCTCCATCTGCTTCATGTTGACATGCTGAGCCTAGGTTACACCAACAAAAAGATACACTTGCCACCAGGACCTTTCAGACACCTGGAGTTCTTTGTTGTGTCTGTGAATCTGTGATGCCTCCCTCTGTATCAAATACCTCGTTGTGCATGTGGGCTGCTGGTGCATGTAACGCCTAGGTGGTATCACCAGCTGTCAGATATTTCAGGTCCCATGGTCATCTGCTGCTGTTGCATGTTGCTTAGCTGAATGGCAAGCCCCTCTACTGCCTGTCAAAAGCTGTGTTGTGTGTACAGGAAATGGCACGAGATCTTGTTGACAGAATAGACTGGGTTCTCACTGCTAGCAAGGCTCCTGCCAGGCCAGCTGACAGGCCGCAACACCTGGGCCTGCAGAAATGCCCCCCGGGCAAGGTGCAGACTTCCTATCTGGCTGTGTTGCTACATGTCTGTTGCTTGACCACCAGCTGGGCTGGGTTTGGGCTGCGCGCTTTCCCAAAGTGGGTAGATCTGTGGAGACTGGCTTTGAAACAGCATGTTTGGGTTCCTCATCCTGAAGGCAAGAAGACAGGGCTGCCAGAAGACTCGCTAGCAGAGGATAGAATAAGATCTAAGCTGCCCCATGGCATTCTGATCTACATCAAGATGGTTGGTGAGCACTCTATGGCACTTGGACCGCGTAGTGTTATGTACATCTGACACAAAAGGACAGGTCACAATCCTGACTGCCTGTATGCCTCTGCCAAGTTCATCAGAACAGACTTCATTGCATGGTTGGTTATTGTATGCTGCATAGCATACTGTTGCTGTACCTCGTGATGCTCTGCATTTCAATGGTCCTTGATCTTGCATCAACTCTGTAGCTGTGCTTCCTGTTGACTACATCAGCAGACCCACCAAGCCATTGACCTTGTGTGCAATGCAGCTGATATCCATCAGCAGCACATGCCTGAAGAGAGCCTGTCTGAGGAGGCACTGTCAGCTGCCGTCCTGTGTTTGCTGTGGACCTTGTCTGTGTCAGTGGGAGCACTAGCTCAGCTGCAAGAAGACAGCAAGGCTGTCAACAAAGCCACGGCACAAACACGAGCTGCTGCAGTGTTGCAAAGCCGTGACAGGGGGTTCAGCCGAAGTGTGCATAACAGAGGTTCAGCAGAAGCAGCGACTCTGGCCGTACAGGAAACCACGCAGGCACTGCTGACAAATGAGCTGCGGCAGAGTAACCTCAAAGAAGAGTTCACTTTCCTGAAGGGCATTGCTGGTATGCAAAGACTTGGGCCTCTGGAGCAGCAGATACGTGTGCTTGATTGACAGCATGACTGCTTGAGCTACTTTGATGAGCCATGGCTTCAATCTTTTGAAATTCCTGTGGGCGCTTGCTTCCTCAGGCACCAAAGAGCGCGATGCTACAAGATGCAGATGTTGCATTCTTCAATGGCATGAGCGCAAAGCATTGTGCCTTTTCTGATATGACTGCTGGTGTGCTGCAGACATGATTGTGATAAGTCTGAAGGCTATGCGAGGCGACGGCAGGTGGGCAGGTGCCATCATTGCATTCGAGGAAGGGCGCTGGTGCACGCAGGCAGGCCTTGACAAGACAGCCACTGTCCAGCAGCTGCGCGGTCGACTAGCCAAGCTGAGCACTGAGAACTGGCTGCCGCCTGCCAAGCTGCTCTGGATTGAAGAGCTTCTGTCAGGCTCTCCAAGTCTGGTGAGCATTCATGGCCAACATAGTTTTGTGGTCCCTGGGCAGCCCAGTATAATACTTGGCTTCTCGTTAAGTTGACGCCGAAAGGCATAGTCTTCTCTTTTCTTTTCTTGTTTTGTAGTTGCTGACACTGCCAGTCTTTGTCGCCCGGCGACAGCCAGCAATGTGGCCTGTGTCTTCTGCTTGTTGGTGGCTCATTGCTGCCCCTGAAGTCTGCTTCAGGACTTCCCTCGCATACCGTCAGTGGGCTTGAGCAGTGCACTGGTCATAGGTATGAGAGTACAGCAACTTGCATGCATACCACTGTGCCATCACTTTGTCCCGGCAAACAACATGCTGTTTGCCATTGAAGCATGGCATGCAGTTCAGTCCTTTCTGCACAACTGGGTGTTGAGCAGGCATCTCCACTTCAGGGCTTCTTGCATGCTGATGAGTCCGCAGTTGCTGAGCAGCTAGTTGCTGAGGAGAGTCAAGCAGCTGCCAGAGCAGCTGCCAAGAAGGCCAAGAAGAAGCAGAGGCAGAAGACCAAGCGGGCTCAGGCGGCAGAGGAGGGCGCTGCAGTGCAAGCTCCTGACAAAGCAGAGCGCCAGATAACAGATCAGACTGATTCATCCAGCTCAGCTGATCCATCCAGCTCAGCTGTTCCATCCAGCTCAGCTGATCCATCCAGCTCACCTGATCCATGCAGCTCAGCTGATTTAATCAGCTCAGCTGATCCATCCAGCTCAGCTGATCCAGTCAGCTCAGCTGAGCCATCCAGCTCAGTTGGTCCGTCCAGCTCAGCTGATGACACAGCATGTGCTATCTCAGATGATGCGTCTCCTGTCTTACCAGCAACACCGCCTCGCTTGAGGGACACTCCTGCTGCTGTGTCACCAGTTAGTGTGGAAGGTCTGCATCCACATGATGCGCCTGGCCAGCGTCATGTTGGCCCCAGTCTTGCTGCCCTGTTCAACTGTCCCCTCACAAAGGTCAGTCTAAGCTGTTGCCTGGTCAAGCAATGCCCAAGCTCCGCCCGGCTAGCCCAAGCATGTGCACTCTGCCCCAATCTGATGACTTTGTTTTGTCTTATTCTGCACAGAACTGGCAAGCCTGGATGTGTTGCACTGTTGAGGACAAAGGGTTGTGAGTGTGTGTCAGCTACAATGCATGTGCAGGTCTCATGTTTGGCATCTGATGTGCCTGGCTGCCTGCAGGTCCTCATGGTTGATCCAGTCATCGCTGCTGATGGGCACACCTATGAGAGGGCGGCTCTGCAGGAATGGTTGCAGCATCACACCACTTCTCCTGTGACAGGAGCCACCTTGGAGCATCATAGACATCCTATACGCCCAAACTTCATCATCAAGCAATGGATATGTCATTATAGGGCTCACTCAGTATGAGTATGCCTGGGCTGCTGCTGTCTCTGCTGTATTTCAGGCTCAGCACAGAGGGAGTCGACACAATAGGATGGCACAGGTACTGTGACACACCTTGCAAGTTGCCTTCGTGACCATGCAGACATTCAGCAGCTGTTGTCATCATCAGCTGCTCATCACTGTTTGCATGTCCTGCAGGTGTACAGGACTTACGATGAACCCAGCTTGTAGCCTTATCTGTGTCACCAGAGTGATTGCTGGCACTGTGGTCTTCATGTGGCCTGACAAGCAGACAGCGCTGTCATGCCTAAGTTTTGGGTTGCACCTAAGTACAGCATTGCTGAACAAGATCAACCACACTCTTTGTTAGGCTTTAGGTTCAGTCCTACTTTCTGTGCGGCTTGTCCTGTACACAGGCTCAATTGTTTGGTAGTTGCTTTGCTGCACCTCATATAGATACTGGTAGGCATTTGCATTTAGCACAGCAGGTGCCTAGGAAGCAATGTCTTCGCAATTCTGATTCAGCAGACGTTTGGAATCTCTGTTTGTTTGCTCAGCATACTCTGCCATCAGAGGCATATCCACTGCCGCTATCTGGAGCCTAGCCCCTACTCTGTCTGTGTGTCAACAGCTTGGGTTTTGATGGAGTGTTTTGGATAGGCGCACTCTGGTGTTATACCCTTTCATTTAGCTTGATCTGCCTACAGTGTGAGCTGTGAGCAATCTAGAGCCATAGATAAATTTGCGTGTCATGTCAGTCGATTTATTGAATGGTCATGAATGGCCCCAATGGCCTTGAAATCTAATAAGTGAATGAATGAACACAATACATGACAGATGCAGTGCAGGTGTTTCAGGTATAGAATTAATTTTCCTGCCATGCTTTCTGTTGATACAACTTTTACATGCAAGAGGAAGCAGGTACAGCTCTGCAAAGCTGCCTGCTGCTCTCAGACCTCACAATGATGCTAAGTATGCTGGTGCATATGCACTGATGCAAATCAGTGTAATACTATGTTGGGTACTCATTCACACTGATGTATAGCACATGATCAGACATCCAGCAGATGATGCAGCCATGCTGTTCTGAATCCATGCAGAAGTGCATTCTCAGTAGAGTCTAACGATTCTTGATAGGTGATATAGAAGCATAGATTGGGTAGGACCAAACTATCTGCACTGACCAGGACTTGTTACAGTCCCAGCTGATGTTAACACGCAGATCATACTCTGAGATCAGCACGTGCTCGATGTTCTGCTTTAGAATGTAACTTTTGGTGCCAATATGTGGCTTTATGTCAAAGCGTAGGTAACTATATAATCCTCAACGTACAATGTAAGTCTGGCACGCAAATAGACTGTAATGAAGTGGCACTTCTGCACCAACGGCTACTTCTCAGGCTGCTGTAATGTCTTAGTCAACTTGGCGTGCAAAAGTTTCATTTGCCATTCAGGAGCCTTATTCAAATACTCTCGCATTCCCTCCGCAGGGCTCAAACGAAGAATGTCCGTTGCCATCAGTTGTCCATCACTGCACGCCAGTCACAGCATCAGCAAACTCCTTGGCAGAAGACGACACACATGACAAAGCAACTGTTGCATGGGCACAATGAGCACAGCTGTGCACTGCAGTCATACATCAGCTGCTTGATGAACCAGCAATGCCACTCAGGAGATGAAGCATTCTATGAAAGTGCATGCACCCACTGCTGCAAACACATGCTGCAGCAATATGTTCGATGCCCAAGCATAACATTGCTTTGTGAGGGCAGCTTTGTGACATGCCTCTCATGACTTGATGGGAATGGTTTAAGCTGGCCCTGAACATCAGCTGCCACAACTGTCCTCATGAACAGAGCCATGCTCTTGGCCTTGGTCGCATTGTCCAGCACCAACTGCAAGTCTCTTTCTGTCCCCTTGCCGTTCAGCAGAGACTGCCACACACACATGCATTTGTCGGAAGACAATCAACCTTGACAATGCCTGTGACAATCCTCTCCATTAAAGAAGATTGACATGATGCGAGAGTGCCACAGCTGTGCAGCAGTCTGGTCACGCCTCAGAGTGCAATGAGGCTTGTCCTGTAGCTGTTGCTACACATGTGTCACACTGGAGGGCTGTGGCATCACACAAAGCCAGCACATACACTGTGAAATGTTGCAAGCTAGACCCATGGTGACATTTTTAGAACGCATTGCCAGCAGCATGGTCCTAGGAGCAACTTTGTGGGGCTGTGAGCAGAGGCTTACTTTGAATGCTTCCAAGCCAGCAGATGCCGTGCAGCCCTGGTTGTTGGCAGCTCCGAAAGTCAGCATCCAGGCAGGCACAGCGCGCAGGAGCCGATCGAGGCACAAGGCAAGCTGAAGCTGAGCAACACATGGCTCACCAACAGCTCGCTTCAGCAGAGCCCTGACAAAGGCCAGGTAGCCATCATCCCAATCAACTGCATCACACAAAACAGACTCAACATCATCCCAGTCAACTGCATCACAGAAAACAGACTCAATGCCATCTTTACACAAGCTCCAGTTTTGAGCATGCAAGAATCATGGCAGGTCCACCCCACAGAAGCGCTCGTCATTCAACAGATATACAAGCCATGAAGTACCTGCTGTCTCGACTGCAGCTGGTTTGTGCTGTGTTTGTGCCCTGTTGCTGCCGGCTGCCTTGTGTGTTGAGGTTGGCCTGTCTTGCTTCCTGGTGGTTGCGTCTTTCTTGTTGCGATGCCTGCCACCAGTCTTGCTGTTGGAAGGGACACTCTTGGCGCTTTCAGTGGCGTCATCTGTGGTGACGCCACTGAAAGCACCAAGAATATCCCTGTCTGCAGCACTCTTGACGCTGCTGGATGTGCTGTTCAAGGCAGGTGCAGCCTCCACCTGCCTGTTACTGCTGCTGCTGCTGTTGGGGGTCGTAGGTCCTGTGCTTGCCTTCTTGGTGTCGAGGAAAAGCTGCTTTTGAGCCTTTTTGCTCTTGCTGTTGTTGGCTTTCTGGGCATCTTTCGTGGGGCTGATTGTCTTGCTGTGAGCATCAGGGATAGTGATGGGGGCAGTGTCACTGGTCTGCGCATTGTTACCCAGCTCCTGCCTATTCAAGTCAAGCCTGTTGATGACATTTGACAGCCCATCGCCGCCTACAACCTGCCTTTTGGGACTGGGGCTGTGGGCTGCCTCGATGGTGTCTGGGGTCTTGCTGCTGTCAACCTGTGACTGGACTGCAGTAGAATCAGCCACAATGTTGATGGTCTTCTCATCCAGAGGCTGCAGCTTGTCTGTATGCTTCTGGATCTCGCTGTTGGAGGCTGTGATAGGTACCTGTAACATCATCACATGTACCTGTCAGCTTAAGCCCACAGACACATTCATGAGCTACATATGTTGATGACAGGGCTCAAGCTGTGTACACGTAGTTCAACCATGATGTGCTCAAGCAGGAACAGACAAGGAGAGGAAGACGCAGTGTGAAGGTGGGAATGGCAACTACAGGAAAGCAGGACTGACAGCAAGGGCAACTCACACTCACTTGCTCGTGCTTTGACTGAGCAGATCTAGCCGTGGCAGCATTGGCCGTCATGTCGGCATGGTTGGTGCGGGCACTTGTACACATGGTTACCAGCACACGATAGCCCTGAAGCAAAAAGCAGCTGTCAAGTTGAATGTCAAATGGAGGTTGTTGCGCCTACAAGCTTTGAACAGAGACATGTACCCTGACAACATGCAGATCTTGGAAAACATGCAAGTCGTACAATGTACAATGCCACAAGCGATGCAAAACAAAGACTGCATGCAGTGAAGAGAGCTGATGCATCAGGTAGTGGTTGTGCATGCTTTGCTCACATAAGGTGTAGCATGAGAGAGAGAGAAGCATTTTCATGCAGCTCTCCCTCACCTTGGTTAACATGCATGTACAGCTTGTTTGGAGATAACATCAAGCATGCAGGGTGCACCTTGAGGTGCCGAATGCAAGGCTTGTAGCCTTTCATTGAGGTTACAAGAGCATGCCTTCATGAGGTGCCAAATGAAAGGCATGTAGCCTACCTCAACCACCATTGCAAAGCTGGCAGCAAAGGTCAAGAACAGAGGCAGAAGCTCCTGAATTCTGACGTCTACCACTGGAAGGTCCAGCCCTGCCTGAGCACTCCAGACAAAGATGACCTTCCTGACCGCGACCACCACATCAGCAGAATGCAGCGCTACAATGATGTAGCAAGCCATCTTTGTCAGGATAACGCCAGCCTGCATTTGCAAAAATGCAACACGTGATATGTATGGACATGCTTGTTGCCAATAGAGCGATGTGTGATAAGTCACATATCTCCCAGTCTGTGCTGACTGAGCATGTGCCTGCAGTCAATGCCATGGACTAGCCATACTGCAAAGGAAACCACAACAGCTGCTAGCGGATCTAAACTGCCTGCCAGGTGGTCCCTGCAATTGACTGCAAGTGCAGGCTCACTCAGCATAAAGAGTGGTACAAGGGAGCCAGGCAAAGATGAAGACAAGTCTTGTTGAGGTTGTCACCTTTGCTAGGCTGTTTCGTGAGGTATAGCAGCTTTCTAACACCAGTCAACTACTTCAAGGCCACACCTATGTCTGTGTCATTCATGTCAATTGTGTTGTGGCCAAACCTTCTTTCAAAGGACCAAATAGATTGGCAGAACATACTCTGAGTGCACTGTGCAGCAGCCCTGACAGTAACAGCTGCACATGACCATAAGTGCTTTTGCTTCCTGACACAGAGCATCAATGTTTTAGGAGTCTTCTGTTTGCAGCACGCTCAAGACATCTTCCAGTTGATGGAGCACATGTGCTCATACAAATGCTGTTTCACAGGGACATCTTTCAAAGAGCCACTGTCTGAGGTCATGTGCAACTCAGACTGCAAGATGTCTCAAGCATCCTGCAAACAGGAGCCCTGAAGTGCTTCACAAGATGTGAAGAGCTCTGAGAGCAATTGCATGGATCACTCACAGATGCCTCATGACATCAGTCTATTTGGCCAAAACAATACTGTTCAAAAACCCACAGCTTAGTCAATGAAGGTACTTTACCTCAATCAAAGTCGCCGAGACAGCTCGGACTCCACATGGGAAACCATAGGAACGCAGGCTGAAAGCAGGAACGCCCATGCTCAGTTGCTCATGCTTTGGCTGAGACAAATCAGCCAAGGCAGTATTGGACACCATCCTCCCGGCATCTTTGCTGTTGGTGCTCATACGCTTGGGTGACAGCATACAGTAGCCCTGCACAGCACAGCCTCATATTCAATCAACCTGAAAATCAAAACTACTCTGCTGCGACATGGTGCAGACATCCCTCTACAGTGTGGAAGCAACGTACAGACACTCACCCTGACGAAAGGCAAAGTTACAGCTGCAAGGAAGACGATGCCATGAATGGTCAAAGCAAGTTTGCTTATGGTAGAATACATACATGCACCAGGGGGTGATTGTGCCTGTACACGAGTGGCAAACATGCCTTTAATTTTGTTGACCATTTTGCACGTTTAGTACTCGTATGACAGACTTGTGCAACAGTATGCCGGGTAAACCAGCAGGCATGCGGTGAAAGGAGTGAGTCCTACCTCAGTCAAGAGTGCACAGCTGGCAACAAGGATGCAAGAAAATGGAAAAAGCTCCCAAATCCTGGCCTCTACCACCGAAAGATCCAGCCCTGCCTGAGCACCCCACATCAAGACAACCTCTCTCATGCTGAACACCAGATCAGCAAAAAGCAGCGGCACAACGGTGTAGCACGCCATCTTGAAGAGAATGATGGCAGCCTGCATTCACAACATTGTGGTGGGTAGGTATGTGCGTGCATGCGAGAGTGAGTTTGTGTGAGTGAGTGCGTGCGTGTGATGTATGGACCTGGCTGTTGTTGCTGACAGAGCAAAGCATCACAGTCTCGTCCCTCTGACCTCAACCTGTGACTGACCTCGAGCTTGCACGCAAGCTCAAAGACTCAGCTGTACAGAGAAGCACATTAGGACTGCTGCTGAGATTGCTTCCCAGTAGGGCTAGTCTCATATGTTGACTGCAAGCCCAAGGTCAGTCAACACAGATACAGTGGCGTCCCAAAGAGTGCTCACACCTTCACATACAAGCAGTTCCTGAAAACTTTCAGTGATACCAGTGATGTCACCATTACAAATCTGTACCAGTCCATAGCATTTCCATTAATTCGTATCAGCCCAAGTGAGGGCTGCAAGTTTCCGGCATATTGAAAGCCGAGCAAGAGCGTTGAGAAAGCGGCATACTGATCAGTGCAGAAATGTCAGCAAAGGGGAAGGTGATAATGGCCTGGCTGACTATCATGTGTGCTGACAAAGGACCAACTAGGGTGCAAAGGTTTGCACAAACATCTCACAAGACGGGAAACGCGGCCACAGCATAGATAACTGATGCAAAGAAGAGTCAAGGAAGCACCATTACACTGTGCTCTATGCAAGCTTGTTCAATTGACCGGAGCCTTGCGGTGCTTCCAACTACATGAAGAGCTCTGAGAGCAACTGCGTTGCACAGTTGCAGAGATACACAGTACAGTCTACTCTGCCAATGCAGGCAAGAGCAAAGATGTTTCAAGAAACCAGAGTTAACAATGAAAAAGATGATGTACCTCAGTTACAGCCGCAAAGACAGCTAGGACTGCGCCTTGAGAGCAACAATAAAAAAGATGCTGTACCTCAGTTACAGCCGCAAAGACAGCTAGGACTGCGCCTTGAGAGCCACAGGAATGCAGGCTGACAGCAGGGACATCCACACTCACTCGCTCATGCTTTGGCTAATTCTTCTCAGCCAAAGCATGAGCCAGTGCATGTACCTGAGACTGACTTCAAGCGCAAGCTCAGCCAGCACATGAATGGTGCCACTTCAAAGCATGTTCACACCCTTATATACTAGCAATCGTTATATATGACCGGTGGTGTTCCATTACAAATGTCCACCAGCGCACAGGATTACCATTACTAATGTGTACCAGCCTATATTGTTACCATTATAAACCTGTACCAGCCCATGTGAGGCTGCAGGTTTTCAGCGTATTGAAAGTCGAACAAGAGTGTTGAGAGCACGCCACATCTCACTGGATAGCGCAAAGATGTCAGCAGAAGTGAAGGTCATCACAACAGCTTGATTGGAACTTATATCTGCCGGAACTTAAATCTGCTGGCAAAGGACCGAGTCAACAGTCAAAGAAGATGCTGTACCTCAGTCAAAGCCGCAAGGACAGCTCGGACTGCGCCTCGGAAACCACTGGAACGCAGGCTGACGGCATGGATGCCCTCGCTCGTTGGCTCATGGTTTGGCTCAGAAGGCAATGCAGTGGACACCATCTCCCCGGCATCATTGCTGTTGGCGCTCCGGTGCTTGCTTGGCAGCACATAATAGCCCTAAACAGCACAGCCTCAAATTGGATCAAGCTGAATATCAAGACTAGAATGCTGGGCAATAAAACGATGCGCAGCCTTCTATGCTTCTGCAGAAGAGCAGAGACAATCATGATGAGCAAAGGCAAGTGGAAGATTCATGAAACATGATGCCATAAAGAGTCAAACAACACTTCTGCCTGCAGTGAAGGATATACATGTATCAGGCAATGATCGTGCTGGTTTTGTGTGCATGTGAGTTACAACCAGCAATCTATAGGTGACAACGGTGTGCCTTACCTCAATCACTAGTGCAGAGATAGCGGCGAGGATCAACAGACTAGGGAGAAGGTGCCAAATCGTGATGTCTACCACCAGAAGATTCAGCCCAGCATGAGCGCTCAAGATGCTCTTCCTCATTGCGAGCACCACTTCAGCGAAAGGCACGGACTCCACGGTGTAGTGAGCCACCTTCTTCAAAAAGTTGGCAGCCTGCATTCACAACATTGTAATGTTTGTGATGTCTGAATTTTCCTGTTCAAGGCACAGCATGAACAGTCAAATATTGCCCACAGACCTTGCCCTGTGCTGACTGAGCTTGTGCTTCCAATCCGTCTCAGGGACCAGCCGCATTGGACAACAAGTCAGAACAACTGCTGGTGAGTAACAATTTGAAAGGACCACCTGCAGCTGTTCTGACTTGTTGTCCAATGCAGCTTGTCCCTGAGACTGAATGCAGGTGCAAGCTCAGTGAGCACATGCACAATTACATAGACATTGAACACAAATTGCCCTCACAGCTCCAGGCAGCAATATGATGTCACAGCTGTAAAAGCCCATCATGACAACTGCAAGAGTACCCATTGACAGCCTCCATTGCCAATGCAAGCAATAACAGTGTGGCTGTATGATCTCAAAGGTAGCTCATGGTCAAGTTCAAAGAAGGTGCTAAACCTCAGTCATATGTGCAGAGAATGCAGCTGTTGCCATATTCAGACTTGAGATGTAGAGCAATGCCACATCTGAAGTCTGACTGTGGTATCAGCTGCACTCTCTGCAGCTTTGGCTGAGGTGTAGCAGCTTGTTCAAGAGTGCTTAGACAATGCCATACCTCATGCAACATTGCGCACACTCCTGCAAAGGTCAATCCCGCAAAGGTCACAAAGATAGCCTGGCCGTCAGCCATAGCTGTTTGCAAAGGACCGACCAGGGTGCCAAGGTCTGCGCATACATCCCAAAAGGTGGCAGAAGTGGCCACAGCATAGACTCCTCCAGCAAAGAAGACTGATGTGCAAATGTACAGCACAACCTTCAACAGTCTGAACAACACCTGCACACAACATTCACAGTGAGGTTGGCAAGCACTCGTCTGATTGTGATGTGATGCAGACACAGTAGTGACAGCAGTACATGCACACAGATTGCAGCTGTCGTCACAGTGCGTGAAATGTTGAGCAATGCCAAGTCTGCTAAGCAGCTGCGCAAGAAGACAAACACCGTTAGTATTCAGCTGTAATCGATCAGAAGGGACCGTGTTGATTGCAGCGAGACTGACATTGTTTATCTTCTTGCGCAGCTGCTTAGCACCAGACTTCTCCTTGCTGGTGACAGATGACCATGGCAACGATCCATTTTTCCAAAATAGTACTATTGGAAGAAACCAGAGTAAATAGTCACAGAAGATGCTGTACCTCGACGAAAGCCGCAAGGACAGCTCGGACTGCGCCTTGGAAACCACTGGAACGCAGGCTGACAGCAGGAACACCCACAGGCACTGACTCATGCTTTGGCTCAGAAGGCAAGGCAGTGGTCACCATCTCACTGGCATCAGAGGTGTTGGCGCTCCAGCGCTTGTTGGAGAGAATATAGTAGCCCTAGACAACACATCATCACATCGGATCAAGCTGAATCTCAAAACTATGCTGGGCAATGAAACAATGCGCAGCCTCCTATGATTCTGGAGCAGTGCAGAGACAGTCATTTTGAGCAAAGGCAAATGGAAGTTTCATGAAACATAATGCCATGCAGAGTCGAGCCAAATTTTGCCTGCTGTGAAGAATATAAATGTGTTGGGCAGAGATTGTGCCCATTTCGTGTGTATGTGAGCTGCAACCTGCAAGTTATAGGTGATAAGAGCATGCCCTACCTCGATCACTAGTGCCAAGCTAGCAGCAAGGATCAATAGACCGGGAAGAAGGTGCCAAATGGTGATGTCCACCACCAGGAGATGCAGCCCAGCATGAGCGCTCAAGATGCTCTTCCTCATTGCAAGCACCACTTCAGCAAAAGGCACAGACTCCACGGTGTAGTGAGCCACCTTCTTCAAAAAGTTGGCAGCCTGCATTCACAACATTGTAATGTTTGTGATGTCTGAATTTTCCTGTTCAAGGCACAGCATGAACAGTCATATATCGCTCACAGACCTTGCCCTGTGCTGGCTGTGCTTGCGTTTGTAATCCGTCTCAGGGAGCAGCCACAATGAACAAATCAGAACAGCTGCAGGTGATTGACAAGTCAGAAACACCCGGCCACAGCTGTTCTGACTCGTTGTCAAATGCGGCTGGTCCCAGAGATTGATTGCAGCGCCAAGCTCAGTCAGCACAGACACAGTGACTTAGAGATCAAACACAAATTGCGCTCACAGCGCCAGGCTGCATTGTGATGTCACAAGTGTACAAGTGTATCATGAGGGCTGCAAGAGTACTCAATGACAGCTCGATCGCCAAAGCAAGCAAGAACAGTGATATTCTATGATTTTAGAGCTCATGGTCAAATTCAAAGCAGGTGCTGATCCTCAGCCATGTGCAGAGAACGCAGCTGTTGCCATATTCAGACTTGAGATGTAGAGCAATGCCACATCTGAAGTCTGGCTGTGGTAACAGCTGCACTCTCTGCAGCTTTGGCCAAGGTGCAGCATCTTTATCAAGAGTGCTGAGACAAGCCATACCTCATGCAGTAGTGCACAGAACCCCAGCTTTGTGGGGTCAACGGTGAACGTCACAAAGGAAGCCAGCTGGGGTTTCTTTGTGAGATTTCTCCTTTGACCCACAAAGCTGAGGTGCTGTGCACTACTGCATGAGGTATGGCAGTGTCTCAGCACTCTTGAAGAAGATGCTACACCTCACCCCACAAAGGAAGCCAGGCCGCTAGTCATATCTGTTTGCAAATGACTCACCATGTTGCCAAGGTCTGCGCATGCATCCCAAAAGAAGGCAGAAGTGGCCACAGCGTAGACTGAGGCGGCAAAGAAGACTGATATGCAAATGTACAGCACAATCTTCAACAGTCTGATCAACACCTGCACACAACAAGAAATTATCTTATTGTGATATGATGCAGACCCAGTAGTGGCAGCAATACATGAACACAGACTGCAGCTGTCACAGACTGCAGCTGTCATCACTGTGTGTGAAATGTTGAGCAACGCCAAGTCTGGGATTGTTGCCCTCACATCACTTCACAATGCCATGGTGCGACTGTATCCAGTACACCAAACACTGTTGGCAATAGTAAGTCTTGTCGCGTGCAGATTGTATCAGGCCTAGTCTGGATGTAGTCTTCCATCTCTGTGCCTGTAGATCTGCTAAAGACGAGAGGCAACACCCAGACTAGGCCTGGTTCAAACTGCAGCCAACAATGCTTCACCTTCAGAACTGGCAACTGCAGAAAGCAAGTTAAGCTTGCAACCTGTGGCTGTGACTTAAGTCTTGTTGCACACTATTTCAAACTATAGGCAGGTAGCCATAACGGTTGAAATATAGCCACAGATATTCCACTAAGGACTGAACCCAAGAAGCAGGATGCTTGAGAGCTTGCAGTCCAAGGGACACTCAAGTCAAGGTCAGCTCGAACCCTGCCTTGCGAAGTCTCGGTGACTCTCTTGGTTTCAAGGATTCTCGAACAGAAGAATTCGTAGCAACTGCAGCGAGACCAGGGGCGTTTGTCCTGTTGCGCAGCTGCTTGGCACCTGACTTCCCCTTGGACTTGCTGCCCTGCACGCACTTTGTAGTATTGAGCGAAAGAATCTTGAGAAAAAGTAGATTGACGTATGATCACTGCGTCATGCTTGACTGAAGGAAGCGTGCATATGCATCTATGACTTTCAATATTAGGCCAAACCTTGCGTTTGACTGCCATCAAGAACTTTACGAAAAACTCATCGGCGTGCCTGGTGCAAAGCTGTTAGGCCGCCTAAGCTGCTCTGAAGTCAAGTGAATGACTGCTTGTGTGCTAAACGGCAATCTGTGGCAGAGAGCGGCAGTACTAGCCTAGCACGGTACAACTGATGCCAAATGAGCGGGAACAAGTTTACCAGTAAATCACAACGGGGATGCAGAGGAATCTCGCTGCAATCCCCGAAATGTGGCCAGATTTGACCAGACCAGAATCTGGTCACCAGATGCAAACAGCTCATTAGCAGCGTTCGTGGCTAGAGCTCTGGAGCTCTTCGAGATTTGCCATCTACCTGCAACGATTGCATATGCGAACATATATAGTAAAAGGAGAAATCATACTGACACGATCTCCCCAGCAGCACTATTACATATTATTTACTTATTAAGCACTGCACATGACCATGTACCCTTCAAGGTACACTCCAAAGTATGTAATCAAAGCAGTCGTTACGCACATTACAACGGCTCACCCTGCACTTAAGCTTGACAGAATGTCTTGAAGGAAAAAAATGAACACGAAACATGTATCATTTCTGGCCATGGCAACTGTAAGCAATTGAAAACATGTGTACAAGTCTGATCAGGTCAAAATAAAGATTGTGTCAGGCAGGATGTCCGATAGTAATGCCAAAGACATTTAGACGCAGCTGAGGTGCTCAAAGTGAAAAAAGAAAAAAATGTCACTGGCTTGGTGCAGTAATCCTGCACGGCCACCCTAATAAAATATATAGCTGTCTACTGTCTCGCAGAACCAAACGGAAAAAGCCAAAACAAGACAAAAGCGCCTATGAAACATCCAGCACAAGACGTGAGGCAAACAGCCAGCAATGTGCTCATCAAGCAAACTTAGTGATACATGGTGCTTTCAACCAGCAGGACTGGCAGCTGGCAACCATCAGGCCCAGCTCAGACAGCAGCGCAGCCGCCATCTTCCTGTCATAAGCCTGTTGCACCACTCAGCTGGCAGTCCCCAAGCTCCTGCTCACATTTGACCCCTCGAATTTGCGCTTCCCAGAACATTTTAAGCAAGCTTGCATGTATGCTTGTAGTTGTGCTTGCAGTGTTGCCACAAATACCACCACAGAACAAAGCCACAACTTGTGGCCCACAAACACCCCCCAAAACAAATCATTCAACAAAGTTACCGAGTCAGGTTGACAATACGCCCTTGTTCCATATGTGTGTGTACACATACAGGCCATGCATGTCACCAATCACCAGACCAGCTTGACCCTCATGTACAGGACAGCAGCATGCAGGCATCTCCACACCACCAGCATAGCTACCAAGGCGTATATGGCATGCCACCTACTGCTCAACACAATCCCAAAGTTGTCATTCAGTCCGTCATAGGCTTGACCATCACTCAGGCTGCACGCCGCCTACATGACACACACGCACGGCTGACATCTGCATGTAGTAAAGAGTGAGAGGTGAGATCTGCACCTGATGCTGTACTTGCAGATGCTTGCTGAAGGGGCTATAGACGTGCTGACGAAAGCTACAAATACCCGGGTAGACATGCTGATACTGCTGGTACATCTGCCCGCTGTTTCTGGCTCTTATCATGTTTGAAACGCTGCTGTATGCTCCTTTGTGGCGGCAACCCGTACACTTATTGATCACTCCTAGCAAACACAACCGAATGCTGCCGCACAGTGGGCAGGATGAGACTCCAACAACTGATGGACCACACCAAGCTGCTATGGCTTGGCTGCACACTTTTGATCTGACTCCCTGCTGTTGGACGTTTGCTGCATGCGCTGCCAGTGAACACCCAGAACATCCAGGAGATAAGTCAACAGGCTTCGCTGAAAGCCATGCTCACCTGTGTGTATGGGCCAGGCATGTAGTTCTGTTGAGGGCATCCCCAGGTGCGGCCCCCCTGCAGCTCATTTCTGACCAAGCCCTTGTAGCTGTACGCATTGAAGGAAACAGCACCCACAACCAGGTTCAAGCCTCTTTGATCTCCGGCAAAGAAACCCATGGCAAGGATTTGTACAATGCAGATAGCACCTGTCACTGCAGCATCAGCAGCCAAGCATGCGTCAGGGCCCCTGCTTAGCACTTGTCACTGACACTGCAAACTTTCTTAGCAGTGGCAGGGTGTGCAGCCTTTGCGATGGGCTACAAGATCAAGAATTTACGATGCATATCAAAAACTTCAGACGCAGTGGCAAGAACGAAGCATGCAATTACATGAGAGTGCACAAAGCAAGGTAGTCAATCAGCGAAACTGGCCTTGCAAACTGGGGCTGCGAGCTGGGGCTGCATGAAATATACATCAAAGCAGGTCCATGATGTGCAGCAAAAAGCAGAGCAAGTTTGTGGCCAGTGAGAGATGACTGACCAGCAGTTCGCCAGTTGCTGCTGCACATGGTGAACATGGCAGCCAAGGCTCCCACCATGGCATCTGCCACAGCCAACACCAGAAATAGGTTCAAGATGAGATACCCCCAGCCAGCCCCTGTACCACCCCAGACAGCCATGTTCAGTACAAGGCGACATGATACATTTGTGCCTGCCTCCGGTCATTCTATGTGGGGACAACTGTACTGCTCAAGCGCCCTTTTTAACCAGCCATGCTTTCACCGCAGGAGTGAGGGCAGTGCCGAGCAGCCCTGGACTGCCAAAGCATAATGATGGTTGATTACCTAGAGCTCTACTGCATGCTTTGTGGTACAGATCAATGGGCTGTGCATTGTCATTGGGACATGCAATCTATAAGTCAATGACATGCATTGCTGATGAGTCAACATGCCCTGGTGATGGGTGTAGTTAGGCCAATCAAGGGGGGGGGGGGGAGGGGGGCAGAGCAGGGGGAAGAGAGCAAAAAGTAAATGATACCTGAGGAATTGAGGCCGCACAGTGGGATGACCACAATGGCGACCAGGCAGGGCAGCAGCAGCAGGAAAGGTAGGCTGGTCATGAAGCATGTGATGCTGTGAGTCAGGAGTGAAACTTCACAAGCCTTGTGCTCCTGGATGAAAACCTGTAACACAAGTGAACGCATTCAACCTTATGTGTAGGAAGATGCTACTATCTTCTTGCAGGAGGAGGGTCTGCTTTGATGACAGAAGCATGTCACCAGCACATGGAGTGCAACTTTGTTTGTCCATGTACTGGTGACATGCAAATAGACAGACAGAGTGGCACTCCGTGAAGATCTACGCTTACGTGAGACTTTCACCACGCTTGGATTGGTCATGATTTGCATAGCATGAAATGACAATCTCTCAATCTCTTGCACTACCAGGTAGGACAGGTATGCTTATGACACATTGAAAGTCATATTTACCATGCCTGCAGCTGCAGAATTGCACTTGTGAAGCTTCAGACACATGCAGAGCCAGGTTTCAGAACAGCAACAGACAGCTTCAACCCCTCAAAACCTTCAGCGCCGATCAGTGCAAAGGCAGATTGCAAAGCCAACCCACCTTGTCATTGTGAGCAAAGATGGGAAGAGCACCAAGCGTCAGAATAGGCAGAATAGCTGAGACAATGAACAGGAGGCTGAGACGTTCTTGAAGGCCCTGAAAGGTATAGGGCAGGTTGCTGTAAGTGCCCCCATAGATCAGTGCTATGAGCACTCCCAGCACCAGGCGAGACTGGTACAAGGAGAAACAACGAATGGCTTGACTGAAAGAACGCCGAATTGTGACTCCAGTTCTGGTCATGAATTTACGTGGTGCCTGCACGACATGACACCTGTCAGGCCTACATTACTGGGACCTGTACCCTCACAGAATGATGCAGAAATGATGTATCAAATCAGCACGAACCAAGCATGTGTTGACAGCAGGCCCTCGATATGACAGCTGTCAGTTACAGAGTTCCTGATTTCAAACATCAGAGCAACTGATGAACACCAGCAACAAACCTGCGCCTCAAAACAGATAGGCTGTAGATGCGGCTTGTCCACTACACTGCACAAAAACACTCAGGCCTAAAGAAGGTCGGTTGGTCTTGCACTAGATTTGCAAGAAGAGTTGACGCAACAGAAGGGTCGCTGACCTTGGGCGGTGGTTTTCTCGGGGCAGCCTGCTCGATGAGCACATCAGTGCGCGCCAGGTTCTGCTTGCACAATGGGCTGCCGATGTAGCTGTCCTGGAGCACCTTGACCATCATGCTGCTGAACTTGGCATTCCAGCTTTGGTCATCTCCCTGAGCTGATTGCAAGTACACCTGCACCCAACAACCATGTGATTGCAGCCATGGCTTATCATGTCATTGTGCTAAGCCACAGAGTTGGTTTTCTGATGACGTGTGCACAGCATGATGACATGCAATCATTCTCATGCAAACTGCATCTTGGAGCAGCACATCTGCATGATGGTCATGGCTAGCATGTGAAGGTCTGTGAAAATAGTGTGCAATTGCATTTGAATGCACAGCTACAGACATGCATCTTGGAGCAGCATATCTGCATGAAGGTCATGGCTAGTGCTGGTGATTGTCAGCCAAGATGATTGACACAGCAACACAAGCATGCAGCCAGCACAATTTGCAAGCATGACAAAACACTGAATACAAAGTGGCAGTGCTGCAAGACTTGGCAAGAAGGAAATGCCGGCTTGGGGTGTGGAGACGTCTACTGAGGGGTCGACTGAGGGGTTTAGGGAGCAGGTAGAGAGGGTTGCAAGTTTGTACACATGTGCACTGTCATGCTGACCTCAAAGCTAGGGTCGATGAGGCGCATGTACTGTTCAATGGGGTGGTAGAGGGGTGGGCAGGGCATGCCACTACCCCCCAGCATAGCCATGGCCTCCTCATTGGCACCCCCATGGTAGACTACCTCCCCAGCAGACAGCACATATGCCTGGTTGAAGAAGCTGCAGATGTCTGTTGAAGCCTGCTGGACCTCCACCACGGCAGTGCAACCCTCCCTGACACAATGCATTCACAGTGGGCGCATGATTGCTCAGCAAAAAGGTTGAGTCTGAGCAACATCTTGCAGCTGGTGTTGTTGCTGATCCCACCACAACTTGGGCACAAAATGTCTCTGGCAAAGCTAGCAGATCACACACTCAATGCTGCAGGCTATTTAGCATTGAGGGTGTATCGCTGCCAAACTTGACAGAACTCAACTTGCATAACAAAAACAAGAGACCTTGGTTGCAGTTATGTATGACAGAATTCCAGCAAGCCAACACATGGTGTCAAAGTTGTCTTCTTGCAGAAGTTGCTTTGCAGTGGTAAACGCACTGATGCAGCAGATTGATGCAACGTGCTTTGCAGCTTGTGAAGGCTGACCTGCACATGTCACTAAGTGCCTTCAGAACAGCCAAACCATCCCCTTCGTTCACCCCAAACAAGGCATCATGCAGCACCAGCAGCTGCCCACAATTCATGAACTTGCAAGCGACAGCTACCCTGCGCTGAGTGCCCACCGGAAGATTATCTGCAACCAGCACAGATGAGCAGCAGGTGTGACATCATCCAAGCTGTAAGCAGGAGCAGTCACATCCAGCTGTGTTTCTGATACAGTGTCTGACAAGCAATGCATGGGTTGCTTGGCTTGACGCCAGATTGGGGCATTGCAGTTTCACCAGCCCTCCACACTGTTTGATGACAACGAGAAGCCTGTCGCAATGCACATGACTGGAGAAGCGCATGCAGCAGGTCAGGGGAGTTACGGCAGAAGAACTTACGGGTGAGTTGGTGCATATAGGGAGACAGTCCAAGCCTTTGAGAAGTCTTGACCACCAGATCTTCCACTTCCTGATGACTGGCCCACGGAGCCTGCAAATAGCCTGCACGGACACAGACATCATGTTGCACAAAGCTAACTTCATTACAATGCCTGCAGGTAGCTTGTGGTGACGCCCTTACAAATGCACTTACTGCAAGAGACATGCCACTTCATCAGAGGCAGATCTGAGCAGGCCCAAAGCACTAAGGCCAAAGTTGCTAAAGCCGTTGTGTGCATGATGCAATGCAAATATGCCCTGTGCAAACATTCAGGCAGCACCATGCACTGCCATAACAGGCATGTTGACATTAGGTCAAAGCAGTTGCAGTGTATCAGCAGTCAAAGATGATCTCACCTTTGTACAGCAAGTACTGATGCACAGTAAGGTGAGATGTCAAAACGTCATTAGCTGAGAACCATGTGGGCCGAAAAGCCTCATAAGTTTCGCGCCCACTGATGATGATCTGCCCACTCGCTTTGGCAGGTTTGTAAAGTCTGCCACTCATAGCAGCAACCAAGGCGCTTTTGCCAGAACCTGGAGGACCGACCACTGCCAGTATGTTCCTGCGAGTGGCAGCCACAACTTGGGTCAGTATGATTGCAGTGCTGACAT
>JAABUP010004425.1_pt1 | contig 22924 bp, 17 predicted proteins | sample 5559201 | NCBI WGS metagenome assembly JAABUP01 (sample SAMN10711887, study PRJNA513373) | rock metagenome | isolation source: Antarctica rocks | place: Antarctica | reverse complement strand
GGCGGCCCGGGCCTTCTGCGCCAGCCGGACGATCTGGATCTCGACCTCCTTGCCCACCTGGGCCACGAGGTCGCCCATCTCGTCGATGATGATGACGATCGAGTGCATCGTCTTGGGGATCCGCTCCCACTCCTCGTCGTCCTCGGGGCGGACCCGGTTGTACAGCTCCTCCTCGCCGAGCTGGTTGTACGAGGCGATGTTCCGGACCCCGGCGAGGGCCAGGTAGCCGTAACGCTCGTCCATCTTGTCGCAGGCCCAGGCGAGCAGGGCCTCGGCCTTCTTCATGTCGGTGACCACCGGGTTCATCAGGTGCGGGATCCGCCGGAACTGGGTCAGCTCGACGATCTTGGGGTCGATCAGGATTAGCTTCACCTCGTCCGGCGTCCGGGTCATCAGGATCGAGAGGATCATGGCGTTGAGGCAGACCGACTTGCCCGTCCCGGTCCGGCCGGCGATCAGGAGGTGCGGCATGTCGGCCAGGTCGAAGGCCAGCGGGTTCCCCTTCACGTCCTTGCCCAAAAACAGCGGGATCCGGAACTTCTCCAGGTGCGAACCGACCCCGTGGATCACCTCGCTGAGCCGGACCATCGTCCGGCGCTCGTTGGGAACCTCGATTCCGACGGTCGTCTTGTTCGGGATCGGCGAGACGATCCGGACGCTCTGGACCGCCAGGGCGATCGCCAGGTCGTTGGCCACGCTATTGATCTTGGCCACCCGGAGCCCCGCCTCCAGCTCGATCTCGAATTGGGTAATCACCGGCCCGGTGTCGATCTGGACCACCCGGACCTGGCAGCCGAACTCCAGTAAAGTCTTCTCCAGCAAAAGCGCCCGGGCGTGAATCTTCGCCTGGTGCTCCTGGACCGGCGCCGCCGAGGCCGCCTCCAGGAGCGAGACCGGCGGGAGCTGGAACCGCCCGTCGATCGGGACCGCCGGGACGCCCGGGAACGCCGGGGCCGGCGCGATCGCCCGGGCGGTCGGGGCGGCGGCCGGGAGTTCCAGCGTCGGGGCCGGCCGGGCCAGCGACGGCCGGTTCAACGGGGGTGTGAGCCGGGGGCTCGGTCGGTCAAAGGCCGAGGGTCCGGCCAGGATCAACTCGGTCCCCTCGGCGGCGACCGGGGCGGGGCTCGGGCCCCCCCGGGGGCGGATCAGCCCGAGGAGTTCCTCCGCGGGCCAGACGAAGAGGAGGTCGTGGCAGAGCGCCAGCCCGACCAGCCCGGAGGCGGCCAGGATCAGGATCATCCCGTAAAGGCCGAATTGCCCTTCGAGGAAGGCGGCCGAAGCGGCCCCGACATAGCCGCCGCTCCCGACCGGCGGCGAGGGCTTCCGGCCGGGGTCGTACTTCTGGATCAGGGCCGCGGCCACTCCCACGATCAGGGCCAGGCCCGCGACCCGGAGGGCGGGATCGGCCACCTTCCGGCGGCGGAAAGCCAGGAGTCCGAGGATCGCCGAGGCGGCCAGGATCAGATAGGAGGCCGCGCCGACGGCCGAGTAAAGGGCGTGGGCGAGCGAGGCCCCGACCGGGCCGCAAGGGTTGGCGGGCGGGCTCTGGGGGGGCTCGGCGGCGTGGCCGGGTGCGTCAGCGGGGTCGTAGCCGACCAGGCTGATCGCCAGGAAGGCCACGGCGAACAGGAGCGAACCGGCCCGGACTTGCCCGGCCCAGCGTCGACGGTCGAACATCGTGATCCTCGGCGGCCCGATCGAGCCGGGCGCCTCCAGGCGACGCTCCCGCTTCGGGCCAACGATCCGCCGCCGACGCCGGCTCGACCCCTGGGAGATCGGCCCGGGCGAAGGGGCGACTTGCACGATCCTCGACCTTCAGCGCCGGGGTCCGGGCGTGTCCTGGTCATTCTGACGGTTGGGTCAGGTCGACCGTCCCGCCGTCCTCCTCCTCGGTCGCTTCGAGGAGGTGGAGGTTGCCCGACATGTCCAGGAAGATCTTGTCCTGCATGATCTCCTGGATCACGATCGACATCTTGTCCAGACCCCGGGAATCAACCAGCGGTCGCGAGCCCTGGTTCAGGGCGATCATCCGTTTCTGGATCAGCGTGGAGAGTTTGAATCGGCCGCCGACCTTGTTGACGATGTGCTCTTCCTTCAATTCTTCGAGCATCGGAAAATCAGCCTCCGCAATGGTTTCGGGTCAGGATGGCGGCCAGCTCGTCGACGACCCGGTCGAGGTCGTCGTTGGTGATCTGGTGGTCGTAGCGGTCGGCCAGGGCGACCTCGCGGCGGGCGTTGGCCAGGCGTCGCTCGATCGTGGCTTCGTCGTCGGTCCCCCGGGCCTCCAGCAGCTCGGGGCTCGGGGCGTGGACGAAGATCAAGAGGGCCTCGGGGATCATCTCGCGGACGTTCAGGGCCCCCTGGACGTCGATCACCAGGATCACGCAGGTCCCGGCTCCGAGGGAGGACCGGACCGGACCGATCGGGGTCCCGTAGAGGTGGCCGTGGACCTCGGCCGATTCGAGGAACTCGCCCCGGTCGCGCCCGGCCTCGAACTCGACGCGGGTCCGGAAGAAGTAACTGACGCCGTCGGATTCGCCGCCCCGAGGGGACCGGGTCGTCGCCGAGATCGACCGCCGGACCCGGATCCCGGGGCGTCCCAGGAGGCGGTCGACGAGCGTGCTCTTGCCGGATCCGGAGGCCCCCGAGAGGACGATCAGGCGGCCCGGGTCCGGGGAGCGTGGCGAAGCTTCGAGGGCCAAATTCGGGTCACTCCACGTTCTGGATCAGCTCGCGGATCTTCTCCAGGAGCCCCTTGATCTCGACCACGCCCCGGCTGATCTCGACATCGTTGGCCTTGGAGCCGATGGTGTTGGTCTCGCGGCCCATCTCCTGGACCACGAACTCCAGCTTCCGCCCGGCGCTCTCGGGCTCGGCGATCACCTCGGAGTACTGCGCCAGGTGGGCCCGGAGCCGGACGACCTCCTCGGCGATGTCGGCCCGCTCGGCGAAGATGGCGACCTCGCGGATCAGGTCCTTCGGCTCGACGGTCGCCCCCTGCCCCTCCAGGAGCGACTGGACCCGCTCGGTCAACCGCTTCCCATAGGCGGCGACCACCTCGGGGCCGCGCCCGGCGACCCTCTCCAGGTGTCCCGCGATCGACCGGCCGAGGGCGAGCAGCTCGTCGGCCATCGCCCGGCCTTCCTCGGCCCGGGCCTGCTGGAGCTTGCCCAGGGCCTCGGCCACCACGGCCGCCAGCGCGGGCCAGTCTTCATGGGGGTCAGAGGTCGCCGGCTTCCGCTCCTCGACGATCCCCGGCAGAGACAGGAGCGCGGCGAGGTCGACCGTCAGAGGGGTCGACCCCGGGGAGGACGGTCGGCCGGTCGGGGCATCGATCATCTCCAGGATCTGGGCCCGGTAGCTCATCAGGGCGACCCGGTTGAGCCGGTAGTCCTCGGCCCGCTTGGGGCGCTCGACCCGGAGCGAGAGCTGGACGGTCCCCCGACGGACGGTCTCGCGGACCAGGCGTTCGAGGTCGGCTTCAAGGGACCCGTAGGGGTCGCTGATCTTGGCGTTGAGCTTGAGGTGGCGGTTGTTCACCGTCCGGACCTCCACGCCCACCGACCAGCGGTCGTCCTGGAGCCGGGCTTCGCCGAAACCGGTCATGCTCAATAGCACGGAGGCTTGCCTCTCGATCGATCAGGGCTTGGTGGTCGGGGCTGGAAGCGGGGCGATCGGCACCGGGGCGGAGGGGGAGCCGCCGGAGACCTCGACGGCCGGGGCCCCGGTCCTGGCCTTGGGGGCGGGGATCCCGGGGCCCTTGTCGAGGCCCGCGTCGGGCAGACCCGCCTTGTCGGTCCCGGTGCCCGAGCCGGACCCGGTCCCCCCCTTGTTCGGCTCGAAGCTGGATTTGGAGACCGGGGTGTCGGTGGACCAGGCCGAGGTCCGCCGGTTCGAGAGGACCACCAGGAACATGTTCAGGGCGATCCAGACCCCGGCGGAGATCATGGTGACCCGGGTGAAGACGTCGCCGGCCTTGGTCCCGAAGGCGCTCGACCCGCCGGCTCCGCCGAGCGCGCCGGCCAGGCCGCCCCCCTTGCCGCGCTGGATCAGGACCAGGCAGATCAGGAAGAACGAGGAGATCGCCAGCAGGATGTAGAGCAGGACGTTGAGGAACTGCACGGTCGGGGTCCTTGGGTCGCGAACTCAGATGTCAAAGTCTCGGATTTCAGGATCGGATCAATGCAAATCAAGCAATCGATCAAACCGCATCCATCATCGGGAATCTGACCAGGAGTGACGCAGTTGATGGCCTTTGTTTAGTAGGTGCATTTTGCTCGCTGCACAAGATAGGCAGCCTGCCGTCAATGAGGCAAGAAGACGAGCCGAACGCCTACTGACATCTGACATCGGAAATCATGGGTTTGTCCGGGAATCCGTTCAGCCCTTGCCCCCAGCGGCGACCTCGCGCCCGGCCTGGATGATGCCGAGGAAGTCGGCCGGCTTGAGGCTGGCCCCGCCGACCAGGGCGCCGTCGATGTCGGGGGAGGCCAGGAGCTCGGCGGCGTTGTCGGCCTTGACGCTCCCGCCATACAGGACGACGACCCGGGCCGCGGTCGCCTGGCCGAATCGGGATTCGAGCCGGCGGCGGATGAAGGCGTGGACGGACTGAGCCTGCTCCGGGGTGGCGGTCAGCCCGGTCCCGATCGCCCAGACCGGCTCATAGGCCAGGACCACGCCGCCCATCGGCTCGGGGCCCAGGCCGGCCAGGGAGTGTTCGAGCTGGCGGCCGACGACGTCCTCGGTCAGGTCCGACTCGCGCTCCAGCCGGGTCTCGCCGATGCAAACGATCGGGATCAACTGGGCGGCGAGGGCGGCGTGGAGCTTGCCGTTGACCGCGTCGTCGGTCTCCCCCTGGCCGTGCCGCCGCTCGGAGTGGCCTAGGATGACGTGGGTGCAGCCAGCGTCGACGAGCATCGCGCCCGAGATCTCGCCGGTGTACGCCCCGTCGGGCTTGGCGTTCATGTTCTGCGCGCCCAGGCCGATCGGCGAGCCGGCCAGGATGGGATCGACCCTGTGGAGGAAGACGGTCGGCGGGCAGATCGCGACCCGGACCTCGACCGACTGGCCCACGCCCGCCTTGACGGCCTCGGCCAGGGCCACGGCGGCCTCGGTGGTCCCCGGGTTCATCTTCCAGTTGCCGGCGACGAACAGGGTGCGCATCAGACGGAGACCCCTTCGGTGGCGTCGATGGTCTTGCCCAGAACCTCGGCGAGCTGGCGGATCTCGTCCATCAGCCGGGCGTATTGATCGGGGAGGAGGGCCTGCGGGCCGTCCGAGAGGGCCTTCTCGGGGCAGGAGTGGACCTCGATGTGGACCCCGTCGGCCCCGGCGGCGACGCTGGCCCGGGCCATCGCCGGGATCAGGTCGGGCCGACCGGTCGCGTGGCTGGGGTCGACGATGATCGGGAGGTGGCTCTGCCCCTTGGCGTTGGGGACGATCGAGAGGTCGAGCATGTTCCGGGTCGAGTCCTCGAAGCTCCGGACCCCGCGCTCGCAGAGGATCACCCGCATGTTGCCCTGGGCCAGGACGTATTCGGCCGACATCAACAGATCCTTGACCGTCGCCGACATCCCCCGCTTCAGGAGGACGGCGGTCCGGGTCCGGCCGACCTCCTTGAGGAGGTCGAAGTTCTGCATGTTCCGGGCGCCGATCTGGATGATGTCGGTGTACTCGACGACCAGGTCGACCTGGCGGGGGTCCATGACCTCGGTGACCACCGGCATCCCGAACCGCTCGCCGGCGGCCTTGAGGATCTTCAGACCGTCCTCGCCCATCCCCTGGAAGCTGTACGGGCTGGTCCTGGGCTTGAACGCCCCACCCCGGAGGACGTTGGCCCCGGCCTCCTTGACCTTGGCGGCGATCTCGACCAGGCGTTCCTCGGACTCGATGGCGCAGGGGCCGGCGATCATCATCAGGTGGCCGCCGCCGACCTTGACGCCCTTGATGTCGAAGACCGAATCCTCGGTGTGGAACTCGCGGCTGGCGAGCTTGAAGGGCTTCAAGATCGGGACTACCTGCTCCACCCCCTCGATCGCCCGGAGCGGCTCGGCCTGGAGCCGGTCCTCGTCGCCGATGACGCCGATGATCGTCCGGGCGACCCCCTGGCTGAGGTGGGGCGTGAACCCCAACTCCTCGATCCGCTGGAGGACGTGCTGGATCGTCTCCGGGGTCGAATGCGGCTTCAACACGATGATCATCGGAATCCTCGGAAACACCATCCGACTCGCGGGAACGCCGGGCCGCCATCGTCGACGATGGCATCATCGGCCGGTCGATCCGGGGGAGTGAATCGAACATTGTAGCGACCCGCCCCGCCCCTGCAAAGGTGGATCCCGGCCGGCCGACCCGATTGAGCCTTTCCTCCTTTCTCCTTTCTTGCTCTGCCCACCGACCGATCCTTATCATGGTCGTTGATCTGCTGGGCATCCCGACCCGAAGGTCCTGAGATGTGCTGACCCTGGAGCAGCTGAGAAACCCCTCGGACGAGGAACTGGCCCGCTTCGACCTGGCGGCGGTCGATCTGGCCTGCGCCGTGGGCCTGCCGGGCTCCGAGCGGTTCGACATCCCGGCCTGCCTCGTCTGGGCGGATCACGCCGCCGCATGGGTGCGGCATCAGACCGATGCGACCATCGAACAGTTCCGGCGGAGCCCCGGACCCTACGAGAACTCCGAGGGCATCTTCCGCGTCGTGGCGATGATGAACGTCCTCTGGCGGGGTCTGGGCGTCCGTTACAACCAGGAGCGGATCGACGACCCCGACGAGTCCACCGACTCCCGCGACGACTTCATACACGGCATCGTCAAGGGCCGCGGCGGGACGTGTGCCTCGCTCCCGGTGCTGCTCACCGCCGTGGGCCGGCGCCTCGGCTATCCGCTGAAGATGGTCAAGACGGCTCGTCACCTGTTCACCCGGTGGGACGAGCCGGCCGGGGAGCGGTTCAACGTCGAGATCAACCAGACGGGGCTCAACACTCACCCCGACGAGCACTACCTGACCTGGCCTGTGGACATCCGCGGGACGAGGTGGCAGACCGAGACGAAGTTCCTTCGATCGCTCACGCCGCGCGAGGAGCTCGCCCATGCCTGGTCGAAGCGGGGCCACAACCTGCGGGCCAATGGCCGGCTCAAGGAGGCGGTCGATTGCTTCGCCACGGCGTGCTCGATCGTGACGGATGACCGCCTGCTCGACCTCTGCCTGTGGGGGCTGCTCAAACAGCGGCGCGAGGCGTTGAACCGAAAAATTCCATCGGTGACGCCGAAGTTGAGGATTTACTTCCCGCCGCGGCGTCGTTATCCTGGATTACCGATCGAGATGGAGCGAGACGTCATCGCCCTCGAAGTGCTCGAGGGCCTGCTGGACGAGCCGATCGCCGAAGTGGAACAGGTAGTTCGTTGCGTCCTCAGCTAGGAGGTGCCTCCCATGTCTTACGACCCAAGCATCGGCCGCTGGACCGCCGAGGACCCGAGCGCCTTCGAGGGCGGAGACGCGAACCTCTACCGCTACGTCGGCAACGACCCGATCAACAAAATCGATCCGACCGGACTGCAAGGCTTTTTAAACCCTACGAATTCAAATCCTATATATCATCCGCCCGGCTCTAGCCCACCAATCCCTCGACTTCCTCAGCCCCCCTGGGTAGGTCCCCTCGATAGGAATCCAACTGTTATCAACGACTTCAACGAATTGCAAAATTTTGTCAGCAAGCTTCCGAAGAACGTTCCTTACATTGACCCTTGCTATGTCTGGGCTGGCGGTGTCAATATTCCGAACAAATTCGAGCCCACCTATCAAGGCCCTGACAAGAGTCCTATTAAAGTGAAGAGAGTTTGCTGGGACATTATTGGACTACTCGTCTCTGGTGGACACACTGCATTCGAGGTTAAGTTTCCTGACGGCTCGATCATCTATTTCGACGAGGGCGGACCTTGGTCGACAACTGCCGGGGCTCTCGGCGGTCCGGATCGGTGGTTTGGCCCTAACGAGATCCCACTATCTTACAAGCCGATCCCATGTGGCGTGCAAGCGATGAGGCGTTGACTTTGGTTGTCCGACCAAATGACGAAGCTAAAAAAAGGTTTTCTTCTTGTAGTGGCGACGCTGGCCGGATTATGGTCCGCCTGGATGATCCTGATTGCCTTAAGTTATAAAGGTCCGACACAAATTTGGCCTATAACGTTTTTTGCAAGCATATTTGTAATAAGCATTTGGATTTTATTCAATGTTTTAACCGATAAATTATCGTCCTAGTTCTGGGATCTAAAAACCCTCGCCTTCAGGCCGACCACTTCAGTACGTCGGGATGATTGTCGCACCTCGGGAAACGCTGATCGACCGGGCAGCATTTTCCTTCGATGTGGCCATCGAGAATAAGCCGACGAAGCGGATCGCTTTGGCTTCTGCTCCTCTGCAAGCCGGGCTTGTAGCCGACTGTCGAACCCACCGGCTTCTAGCCGGTCGGTGGTTCAGTTTGACGGCCTCCTCAACCGGGCGTCCCAACCATAATCCGACGTTACCGGACGAGGGTGTACGAAGCCAGCGGAAAACGAATTGACATTGCGCCAGGGTAGCCGTTCACACCCCGGCATTACCAAATGCAGATAGTGAACAGTCAAGACCTGTTTTCTTCGAGAAATGGAATGCCCTTATTGTACAACCTGGACGCCCCGGAGCGTAAATGGGGCGAAATCGTCATCGACTAGGACGTTGATGCTTCAGAAAACCCCTTGTTTTCCGCTGTTCCCAGGGTGTGAACGGCTACCCGGGCGGCGAGGCTCACTTCGCGACCAGCGGGGCCAGCTCGAGGTTCCGGTAGAAGACCTCGGCCCCCTCGGACTGGAGCAGGATCCGGCCCTTGGTGAGGCTGGCCTTGGTCCCCCGGTTGACGACCACGCCGTTGATGAGGTTGGTGATCGTGTCCGCCTCGCAGATCACCTCGACGGTGTTCCACTCGCCGGTCGGCTTCTCGGCGTCCCTGGTCTTGACGGATCGCTCCTTCGAGGGCTTGCCATCGACTTCGAGGGTGGTCCCGCTCACCAGCCAGAAGTCGCCGCAATCGTGCTCCTGGATCTGGCACTCGATCGACCGGGTCCAGATCTTGTCGGGACCGGAGCAGTGGAGCAGGACGCCCGAGTCGCGCCGCTCCTTCTCGCGGGGGGCCCAGCGCCGCTCGCCCCAGCGGAATTCGAGCGTGAGCTTGTAGTTCTCGTATTCTCCGACCGTCGTCAGGCAGCCGAACCGCTCGCCCGAGACGTGGATCGTCCCGTCCTCGACCCGGAACACGTTCTCGGGCCGCGAATCGGGGTTGTACCCCTTCGTCCTGGGGTCGACGAAGACGGTCCAGCCCGCGAGATCCTTGCCGTTGAAGAGGACGACGGGCTTGGCATCGACGGGCGGGCCGGCCCCGGTCGCCCCCAAGATCACGGCGACGGCCGAGGCGAGGACGCAGACGATCCCACGCGATCCGATCATGGCACGATCCCCCGACGAGTGGAGCCCGGATGGCCCGGGCGCGAGCCAACCTTCGGGGGATGGTAACCCGTCCCGAGGCCCGGCTCAAGCGGCGCGGCCGGGCTCGTCGGAGATCGGGTTGGGCCGGCTCAGTTCCGGGCGTCGGAGGCCCGCCGGGAAGGGTCGCTCTGAAGGGCGGCCAGGAATTCGAGCGTCGGCGCGAGGTAGCTTGCCAGCGAGGGCTGGCCGACGGCCCAGGCCGCGGCTTCGGGCCCCGCCTCGTAGGCGACCCGTCCCTGGCGGATCGAACGCGAGACGACGCCCCGGTCGTACAGGAACAGGAGGAGGGCGACCCGGCGAGCCAGCGGGGCCTTCGACCAGTAGGGCGAGGCGGACAGGTCGTTCTCCAGGTGCAGCCCGGTGAAGCGGAGCGCCTCGGCGGTCAGTGCGTCCAGGTGCTCGTCGTTGCGGTGGTGGCGGTACTGCGCGAGGCGGCCGTTCCAGAGTCGGGAGAGTTCGCGGACGGTTGTGGCGGACACGGGTGAGATCGGCCCTTCGAGGAATCGATGGGGCCCGCCATCACGTCATCGGAGGGCCCGCCGAGTCATCATACGTCCCCCGGCAAGCTCCGGCACGACAAAAAGCGAGCAATCCCTCAAAAATCGAGCCAACGACGATTCGCTTTGACAGGGTCCGGGCGTTTCATTAAGGTGCGACGGGAGATGGGATGCCCTGGTCGAGCTCGATCCGCGCGCAATCCGGGCCTCCATCTCCTCCCAGGCCCCTCAGAACGCCCGTCCAACGGATGCGATGCCGCACATGTTTCAATCGCTCGCCAGGCTGGTCAACACCCGGGGGTGGGTCATCGTCGTGGGTTGGGCGGTGGTCACGGGGGCCCTGTTCTGGATCGCGCCGAAGTGGGAGACGGTGACCAAGGACGACGACGTCGGGTTCTTCCCGGCGGGCTATCCCAGCGTGATCGGCCAGGCGTTGCTGAGGGGGGGGTTCCCCAAGGACGTGGCCAGCTCGCAGGCCGTCCTGGTGGCCGAGCGGACCGACGGCCCGCTGACCCGGGGCGACCTGGACCACGTGGTCGCGCTGTCGACCCGGATGACCCGGCTCAAGCAGGAGGAGCCCGGCCTGGGGATCAAGCAGGTGGTCGATTACCGGGTCCCGGTGCTCGGGCCCCGGCTGATCGGCGACGCGAAGGAGGGCACGGGCCAGGCCACGCTGGTCCTGGTCTCGCTCAACGGGACGTACATCGCCAAGCAGACCCGGATCGCGATGGACCGGCTCTATCTGGAGGTGGCCGGCTTCAAGGCGCCGCCGGGCGGCCTGGACGTCCAGATGACGGGGTCGGCGGCCGTCGGGCGTGACATGAATCGCGCGGCCAATTCCAGCGTCGCCAAGACGACCTGGACGACGATCCTTCTGGTCGTGGTGATCCTCCTGATCGTGTACCAGTCGCCGCTCCTGGCGCTGCTCCCGCTGATGACGATCGCGCTCTCGGTGGTGGTCTCGCTCAAGGCCATCGCGTCGCTGACGCTGATCCCCGGCCTCCGCTTCCAGGTGATGAACATCACCGACCTGTTCGTGATCGTGGTGCTCTTCGGGGCCGGGACCGATTATTGCCTGCTCCTGATCGCCCGCTACCGCGAGGAGCTGGCCCGGGGCCGGTCGGGGCCCGAGGCGCTCCGCGAGGCGATCGAGCAGGTTGGCGGGGCGCTGGTGGCCAGCGCGGGGACGGTGATCGTCGGCCTGGGGATGCTCTGGTTCTCCAGCTTCGCCAAGATCCAGTACACCGGCCCGGCGATCGCGCTGAGCCTGGCGATCGGGCTGCTCGCCGCCCTGACGCTCGCCCCGGTCCTGCTGCACTGGCTCCGGGGGGCGGTGTTCTTCCCGTTCAAGCCGCCCCACCACGAGAAGGGGGGCGACCCCGAGCAGGAGAGCCTGGCCCAGATCCCGCTCTCGGTGTTCTGGGGCAAGATCGCCAACATGGTCATCCGGAGGCCCGGCCTGATCCTGGCGGTGAGCGTCCTGGCGTTGATGCCGTTCGCCGTGCTGGGGGCCCGGACCACGCCCAACTATAGCCAGTTGACCGACCTCAGCCCGGACCAGCCCAGCATCATCGGCGCCAAGATCGTCCGGAAGTACTTCGCGGCGGGCGAGCTGGGCCCGTCGACGGTCCTGGTCGAGCACCCGGGGATCGACTTCCGCTCGGATCCGGGCCGGGCCACGATCGAGCGGCTGAGCAAGACCCTGGCCGTCCTGCCCAACGTGGCCGAGGTCCGCTCGATCTCCCGGCCGCTGGGAATCTCGCCGGAAAGCCTCCAGGAACGCCTCTTCGACCGGGCCCGGAGGCCGTTCGTCGACTCCCGCTACGTCTCGACCGACCCGGCGTCGGCGGCTGACCTGAACCACGTCACCCGGGTCGACCTGATCTTCAAGTCCGACCCCTTCTCCGACGCCAGCCTGAAGACCTTGGCGGAGGTCCGGCGGGTGGTCCTCGGAGCCGGCGGGCCCGGCGGGCCGCTGGCGGGGATGGTCGCGACCGGCCTGGCCGGCTCGACCGCGATGGTCGCCGACCTCAAGGAAGTCACCACCAAGGACGAGCAGCGGATGTACTGGTTGGTGACGCTGGGGGTCTATGTCATCCTGGTCCTGCTCCTCCGTCGGCCCTTCATCTGCCTCTACCTGATCGCCACGGTGGTCCTGGGCTACCTCGCCTCGCTCGGGATCACCGAGATGGTCTTCCGGGCCCTCCACGACGGGCCGGACCCCTGGGTCGGGCTCGATTGGAAGGTCAGCTTCTTCCTCTTCGTGATCCTGGTGGCCGTGGGCGAGGACTACAACATCTTCCTCATGGCCCGGGTCATCGAGGAGGAGAAGAAGCACGGGCCGATCGAGGGGATCCGGCAGGCCGTGATGCACACCGGCGGGATCATCAGCTCGTGCGGCCTGATCATGGCCGGGACCTTCGGCTCGATGCTCACCGGCAACCTGACCGCGCTGAAGGAACTGGGCTTCGCGCTGGGGCTGGGGGTGGTCCTGGACACGTTCATCGTCCGGCCGATCCTCGTCCCCGCCTTCGTCGTCCTGATCCACCGGGCCCGCAGCCGGGTCGACGCCGGGGCCGGGCCGATCGTCCACGACCCGGCCGAGGTGACCACCGGCTCGACCCCCTGAGGGGCGTTCCGGGATCGAAAATGGTTGATGATCGATGGGTAATGGCCGATGAGCGGCGATGCGTCCTGATACGGATTCCAGAAAAACTCGCACAATATGAGATTCCCGCTTGCAGACCTCAAATCGTTTCATGGCAAGGATTTGCAATCTGAAAAGCGGGATCTGGAATGAGTCGGTTTCTTTCCGGGAAGCGTATCAGTCGCCTCGGCCGCTGTTTTGGGATTTGCCTCACCCATCACCCATCACCCATCACCTATCACCCATCACCCATCGCCCATCACCCCTGAGGAGTCCCGGGCGATGCATCGAGCGACCCTCCTCGGCGGCTTCCTGGCGGCCTGGCTCGCGTCGGCGGACCGGGCCCCGGGCCAGGTCGTCGACCGAGCCCGCGCCGAGTCCGAGGCGGCGGGGCAGGCGGCCGAGGCCGACCGACTCTTCAAGCGGGGCGAGTGGGAGCCGGCGATGGCGATCTACGAGGCCGAGCGGGCCTCCCGAGCCGCCCTCGGGGACGTCCGCTACGAGGCGTATGCCCTCCGGGCTATCGGGATCTGCCGGGCCGAGCTGGGCGATGACGAGGGGGCCATCGAGTCCTGGGACCGGGCCCGAGCCCTCGACCTCAAGCGCGACGACAAGGGCTATGCCGGCTACGACGACTTCCTGATCGCCCAGGCGCAGCTCCGGCTCGGCCGGCCCGGCGAGGGGCTCGCGACCCTCGGGCGGGCCCTCCCGCTCCTCTCCGAAGCCGTCGACCGCGACCACGAGACCGACGCCCGGCTGGTCCTGACCCGGACCCTGGTGGGCCTCGGCCGGTCCGACGAGGCCCGGCCCCACGTCGCCCGGGCCATCGCCCTCGCCGAGGGCCTGGACGACGCCTGGCGGCTGGGCGACGCCTGGGCCTCCGCTGGCCAGGTCGAGGGGGCGCTGGGCAACGTCTCGCTGGCGCTGGAACGGTTCGCCGACGCCCAGTTCCTCTTCGAGCAGCAGGGCCGGGCCGCCGACGCCGCCTGGATGGAGGCCGTCTCGGGCTCGACCCTGATCCTGATGGGCCGGCCCGACCTGGCCCTCGCCCGCTTCGAGGAGGCGGTCCGGCTCCACGAACACCTGGAGGACGGCGGCTCGCTCGCCGAGGACCTCGCCGCGATCGCCGGCCTTCACCTCGAAGCCGGGCGGGTCGACGCCGCCCTTGACTCCGCCCGGAAGGCCGTCGACCGGGCCCGGGACTCCGACGACCGCGAGCGCGAGGTCGAGGCCCGCGTCCGGCTCGCCCAGGTGGAGGCCCGCCGGGGCGACTGGCCCGCCGCCGCGGCGACCCTGGACGAGGCCGTCGGCCTGGCCCGCCAGGTCTTCCGCGACCAGCCCGCCGAGCAGGTCCGGATCCTCCTGACCGCCGCCGAGGTCGACGGCCGGGCCGGGCTCGGGCCCCGATCCCGCTCGCGACTCGAAGCCGCCGGCAAGCTGGCCGACGAGTCGGGCCGGGCCGACCTGAAGCGCGTCGTCGACGACCGCCGCCACGCCATCGAGCGTGACCTCGCCCCGAGCCCGCCGGGCTGACCGGACCGATCGCGGGTCAGTACGAGTCGCCGCCCCCGCCCGAAACAGGGGCGACGGGGGTGGCCTTCGGCTTCGGGGCACCGGGCAGGAAGCTCGGCAGCGGCTCGGGCTCCAGGTCCAGGGGCGGGATCCCTCCGATCCGCCGGAGTTCGGCTTGCAGCGCGACCCGCTCGGCCACGAGTTCGGGCGGCAAAGGCGGGATCTCGATCCGATGCTCGCCCCGGAGGCGAAGATAATAATCCCTCATGTGAACATGATACACGCCACGGAGCCGCTGCTTGGCCGCGAGCTGGAAGCAGTCGTAGGCGGATCGAGTTTCGATGAGGGCGTACCGGAACGGCCACCGATTGAGATGACGGAGCCTCCCCGGCCCGGACGAATGGAAGGCCGCGACGCCTTCCCGTCGGATCTCGCGGACGCCCCGGGCGAGGTGCTCCCGGGCCTCGGCCAGGTGATTGACGCCGCTCCCTCGATTGGTCCTGAAGCAAGCGGCATCGCTGTGGATGCCGTATTCATGCCATCCGATCATCGGCCGGAACAGCGCCTCGCTGGCCGGCCCGTTCCGGTGGAAGTCGCGGATCGAGATCAGCTTCGCCGCCAGGGCGGAGCCGAGCGCGGCCAGGACGACGACGCCCAGGAGCTGGCGGAGCGAGAAGGCCGGTCGAAACCATCGGGGCATGGCGGTTCCTCCCGATTCACGAGGCGAGGCGCGCAAAACGAGGCGGGGCGGGTTGAGTTCCCGCCCCGCCTCGGGGTCGTGCCCGGCGATCCGGCGGCCGGCTCAGGACTTGGGCTTGCCGGCGGCCGGCTCGGCGCCGACTCCGGCCAGGGTTGGCTCCTCGCCCTTCTTGATCGGCTCGAAGACGAGGTGCTTGTCCTTGCCCTCCCCCTCGGCCCGGACGGCGATGGTGTCGCTCCCCTTGTACTTGCCGCTGAGGATGTCCTCGGAGAGGGGGTCCTCGATCAGGTTCTCGATCGACCGGCGGAGCGGCCGGGCCCCGTACTCGGGGTTGAACCCCTTGTCGATCAGGAACTCCTCGGACTCGGGGGTCAGGGTCAGCTCCAGGCCCCGGTCGCGGAGCCGGCCCCGGACCTTGGCCAGCTCGATGTCGATGATGACCTTGAGGTTGTCGCGGTTGAGGCTGTGGAAGACGACGATCTCGTCGAGCCGGTTGAGGAACTCGGGCCGGAAGTACTTCTGGATCGCGCCGGTGAAGTCTTCCTTCATCTTCTCATACGACTTTGCGTCGTCGCGGCTCCCGGGGAAGCCGAACGAGTGGGTGGCGCCGGTCTCGGCCCCGGCGTTGGTCGTCATGATGATGATGGTGTTCTTGAAGTCGACGTTGCGGCCGAAGCTGTCGGTCAGCCGGCCCTCTTCCATGATCTGGAGGAGCATGTTGTAGACGTCGGGGTGGGCCTTCTCGATCTCGTCGAGCAGGACCACCGCATAAGGGCGGCGGCGGATCTTCTCGGTGAGCTGGCCGCCCTCCTCGTAGCCAACGTAGCCCGGCGGGGCGCCGATGAGCCGCGAGACGTTGTGCTTCTCCATGTACTCGGACATGTCGATCTGGATCAGGGCGTCGGCGTTGCCGAACATGAATTCGGCGAGGCTCTTGGCCAGCAGGGTCTTGCCGACCCCGGTGGGCCCGGCGAAGACGAACGAGCCGATCGGCTTCTTGGGGTCCTTCAGCCCGGCCCGGCTCCGGCGGACGGCCTGGCTGATCCGCTTGATCGCCTCGGACTGGGAGATCACCTTCTTCTGGATCTCCTTCTCCATGTTGATCAGGCGGGCGGTCTCCTCGGCCTCCAACCGCGTGAGCGGGACGCCGGTCATCTTGCTGACGACCTCGGCCACGACCTCCTCGTCGACGGTCCCGTCGACCTCCTTGGAGCGCTCGCGCCACTCGCGGTTGATCGTCTCCTTCTTCTTCTTGAGCTTGTCGGCCTGGTCGCGGAGGGCCGCGGCGCGTTCGAAGTCCTGGTTGGCGACGGCCTCTTCCTTGTCCTGGTTGAGCCGCTCGATCTGGTCGTCGAGATCCTTCAGGTCGGGCGGGCGGGTCATCGCCTTGAGCCGGACCCGGGCGCCGGCCTCGTCGATGACGTCGATCGCCTTGTCCGGCAGGCACCGGCCGGTGATGTACCGGTCGGACATCTCGATGGCGGCCTCCAGGGCCTCGTCGGTGATCTGGACCCGGTGGTGGGCCTCGTAGCGATCGCGGAGCCCTCGGAGGATTTCCAGGGCCTCGGCCTTGTTGGGCGGCTCGACCACGATGGTCTGGAACCGGCGCTCCAGGGCCCCGTCCTTCTCGATGTACTTGCGGTACTCGTCGAGGGTGGTGGCGCCGATGCACTGAACCTCGCCGCGGGCCAGGGCGGGCTTGAGGACGTTGGAGGCGTCGATGGCCCCCTCGGCCCCGCCGGCCCCGACCAGCGTGTGCAGCTCGTCGATGAAGAGGATCGTGTTCTTGGCCCGGCGGACCTCGTTCATGACGGCCTTGATCCGCTCCTCGAACTGGCCGCGATACTTCGTGCCGGCGACCATCATCGCCAGGTCGAGCACGACGATCCGGCGGTCGCGGAGCAGTTCGGGGACGTTCCCCTCGATGATCATCTGGGCCAGGCCCTCGACGATCGCCGTCTTGCCCACACCGGCCTCGCCCAGCAGCACCGGGTTGTTCTTCTGACGGCGCGAGAGGATCTGGACCACCCGCTCGATTTCATTTTGGCGGCCGATGACCGGGTCCAGCTTGTTTTGCCGGGCCAGGTCGGTCAGGTCGCGACCGAAAGAGTCCAAGGCGGGGGTCTTGGACTTGCCACCCTTGGCGGCGGCGCGCTCTCCCCCCTCGCCACCACCACCCGCATCCATCCCGTGACCGAGCAAGTTGAGCACCTCCTCGCGCACTTCTTCCAGCTTCAAATTGAGGTTCATCAACACCTGGGCGGCCACGCCCTCCTGCTCTCGCAGGAGGCCCAGCAGGAGGTGTTCGGTCCCCACGTAATTGTGGTTCAGGTTGCGGGCTTCCTCGATCGCATACTCGATCACCTTCTTGGCCCGAGGGGTCTGGGGGAGCTTCCCCATGGTGACCATGTCGGGGCCCGACTGGACGATCTTCTCGACCTCGACCCGGATCTTCCGCAAATCCACGTCAAGGTTCTTGAGAACGTTCGCGGCGACGCCGCTGCCCTCCTTGACCAGGCCAAGCAAGACGTGTTCGGTTCCGACGTACTCGTGGTTGAAGCGCTGGGCCTCCTGGTTGGCCAGCTGCATCACCTTGCGGGCACGGTCGGTGAAGCGCTCATACATGCGGTCGACTCCGACGGGGCGACCGGGGCCATCCCCGATCTGGGACTCTTCTCAACGTCTCGCTGTGCAAGGATCTTACGCCACGCGGGGTTCGACGGGTCGCGCCTCCACGGCAGTCAGCCCCTCGTTCGAGGCCGGTTCGAGTCGGACGGCCACCGGGCCGGCGGGCCCCGGGAGCGGTCGGTTTCACGGGCCATCCTCGCCGAAGTCTCGTCCAGATCCTATTGTAAAGCCCCGGAGTCTCCCGCCAAGGGCCCGGCCCCCGGTATCGCCCGAGGCGCGACCCGGCCCGGCCCCGGGAGGCGTGCCTCACGGTCGTCCCCATCGCCTGGATCCCGGCCGTCGGGGGCGGCCGGGGCCGATCGCGCCTCCATGCCGCGTCTTCCTGTTCGGGGCTCGGCAAGGCCCGGGATCCGAAAGGATCGGCCCCCGGTCCGATCAGGGACCATCCCTCCGGCGGTCGACTCGACGGCGAGAGTCGTCCCTCGGGCCGAGGGTTTCCTACCTTCATCAAGGGGATCTTAATCCATTGGATCCGGCGAAATCAAGCATCACCCCGGCGCGGGCCCGTCCGGCGGCGCCTCGAAGCCGGCGTCGAGCAGGGCCTGGCGATAATCTTCGGGCCCGTTGAGGTTCCGGAGGGTCGCCAGGTCGGGATCGGCCGCCGCCATCTCCGGGGCCCCGAGCACCAGGCCCCGGACGGCTTCGAGCAAAAAGACGGGCCGGAGCCGGTCCGCCTTCAACAAAGATTCCACCGCCGGCAGGACGGTCGACCGGCGATACAGGGCGGCCAGCGGGTGCAGGAAGCCGCCGACATCGGGAATCGCCAGGTCATGCTCGCCGATCAGCTCGACCAGCCGGGCGACCCAGGCGGCTCGGAGGAACGGCACGTCGGTCGCCGTCGCGTACGCCAGCTCGACCGAATCCGGCAGCGCCGCCAGCCCCGCCGCGATCCCCTGGAGCGGCCCCCGGTCGGCCACCGGGTCGCGGACGACCGTCACCCCCGAAGGGAGTTCCGGCAAATCCTGCCCCGGAGCGGCGACGACCACGACCGGCCCGGCCACCTCGCCGACCAGCCGGACCACCCGTTGGAGCATCAGCTCCGGCCCGAACGGCAGCCACGCCTTCGGCCGCCCCATCCGCCGGCTCCGCCCGCCACAAAGCACGACCGCGCCCGGGACCGTCATCGGGTGGGACCTTCCGGCATTCATGGAAGATTTCCGGCCAGGAACTTCGAGATCCGACCGTCGGCCTTCCGGGACACTTCATCCGTTCCGCTCGGGCGGGCGGTCAGTTGCTCCCACCATCGCCGAGTCGGAGGGGAGCTATCCATTTTCATCCACGATTATTTGGATCTGATTTCGCCCGCACCAGGTCCCACTCGACTTCGGTCGGACAGGATCGTATCAGAAATCGGCGATCCCGGCAAAACCTTGACCCGCGACGATGCCTGCCATCCCTCGGAAGCCCCCTTTGCGCTCGGCTCGCAGGCGGCACCGGGAAGGGAGCCCGGTCAAACCGGCTCGGAGGGATTCGAGGCCTCGCCTTCGCCGCCTTCGATCAGGAATCCAAGCCTCTCCAGCGCCCGGCGGGTCTCCGCCAGATCCAGGACTGACCGAAACGCCGCGACCGCCGGGCGGTCCCAGCGGGATTCGGGGATGGCGAAGTCGTAGCGCTCAGCCCGGACGGGGAGGAACCCCAGGCCGTAGGAGGCGGCGACCGGGGCGATCGCCAGGCCCCAATCGGCCCGGCCCTGCTCGACGGCCGCCGCCACCGCGTTGTGCGAGCGGGGCTCGACCGCGTGACCCGAGGGCCGGAGCCCGCCGAGCAGGGCGTCGATCACCACCCGGGTCCCGCTCCCCCGGTTCCGGTTGACCATCCGGCAATCGGGGTCGCCGATGGCCCGGTCGATGGCCTCGGCGACTCCGGCCCCCTCGAACCGGCGGTCGCCCGGGCGGTAGACGATCCCCTGCATCCGGCCGTAACCGGGGAGGAGGCGGACCCCGGGCGGCAGGAACGGGCGGTTGTAAATGTCGGTGGCCGGGTCGAGCAGGTGGACGCCCGCCAGGTCGCACTCGCCCCGGGCGGCGGCCAGGAGGCCCCCCTGGGATCCGACCCAGAGCGACTTGACGGGGAAGCCCAGGGCGACGACCCGCCCGAGGATCCAGTCCAGGCCCACGCAGTGCGAGCCGATCGCGACCAGGGCGGCCCGTTCCAGCCCCCGGCCGAGCGGGACCACCTCGACCCGCTCGCCGGCCTCCAGGTACTCGCGGTCCCGGGGGATCGTCACGAAGCCATCGGCGCGGGCGAACGCGGTCACCGAGCCCGAGCCCTTGCCCATCGGGTAGGCGGTCGGCCCCTCGGGACCCTCGATCAGGTTGACGAGCAGATATTCGGTCCGGCCGATCTCGCTGTTGACCCGCGCCGGGAGCGTCGCCGGGGTCGCCTCGCGGGCCTCGGCCCGATGGCCGCCCAGCCGACGGATCACGGGGGCGACGAACTCGTGAAAGGTGAAGATGGCCGAGGTCGGGAACCCCGGAAGGATCGCCACCGGCGTCGGGCCGACCGCCCCCAGGCAGATCGGCTTGCCCGGCTTGAGCGCGACGCCGTGGACCACGATCCCCGGCGAGTGCCGGGCCAGGACCCGATAGGACAGGTCGCCCGAGCCTTTACTGGTCCCCCCGCTGAGGATCACCAGGTCGGAGGCCAGCCCGAGCCCCAGCGCCGCCTCCAGGCCGGGCCCGTCGTCGCCGACGATCCCGAGCATCACCGGCTCGCCGCCCAGCTCGCGGACGGCGTCGGCGAGCATGGTGGCATTGGAGTCGAAGACCGAGGCCGGCCGGGGCGGCGAGCCGGGCCGGACGATCTCGTCGCCGGTCGAGAGGATCGCCACCCTCGGCCGGCGGACCACCTCGGCGCCGTCCCGGCCGATCGCGGCTAGCACGCCGGTCTCGCGCGAGGTCAGGCGTGACCCCCGGCGGAGGACCAGCTCGCCCCGGGCCATGTCGGTCCCGGCGAAGCTGACTCCCAATCCCGGGGCGGCCGAGCGGAAGACCAGCAGGCGGCCCGACGCCGGGTCGACCCGCGCATGCTCGACCATCACCACGGCGTCGGCCCCGCGCGGGAGCATGGCACCGGTCGCGATCGAGGAGGCTGTGCCAGGATTCACCGGGCCCCGGGGCTCGGTGCCGGTGGTGACCTCCTCGGCGTTGATCCGGAAGGCCCGGGGCTCCTCCTCCGAGGCCCCGTACGTCTCCTCGGCCCGGACCGCGAAGCCGTCGACGTTGGAGCGGTCGAAGGCGGGGACGTCGACCCCGGCGGGGACGTCCTCGGCCAGGACCCGACCCAGGAGCCCCGAGAGCCCGACCCGCTCGGGCCCCAGGGCCTCCGGGCCGATCGCGAGCCACCAGCGACGCTCGGCCTCGTCGCGGTCGATCACTTCCAGGAACTGCTCTTGCTCGTGTGCCAAGGTCGGGCTCGCTCCGGGCCTTCGGGGTCTTCCAGGGAATCGTCCGTCCCCACCATGGCCCCAGATCGCATGATGATTCGCGGAAGCACCGCCGGGAAAGAGTTTGATCGGATCGAGCCGGATCATTAGGATGGGCCCGACTCGCCCAAACCCCGCCGGATCCGATGGCCCGTCCGCCCCGCACCTTATGATCGCACCCGACGCCCCGACCCATCCGGCCCGAAGCGCCTCCAGGAATCACCTGGTCCAGCTCGACGGCCTCCGGGCCATCGCCGCGATCTCGGTCATCGCCGAGCACTTCTCGGACTTCGGCAAGGCCCTCCATTTCCCGGTCGGCCTGATGGGGCTCTGGCTGTTCTTCGTGCTCAGCGGTTTCTTGATCACGGGGATCCTTTTAAAGGCGAAGGGGGATGCCGGCGGGGTCTGGGACGACACCAGGCACGCCTGGAGAGCATTCTACGTCCGGCGGATGCTCCGGATCTTCCCCCTTTATTACTCGATCCTGATCGTCGCGGCGTTGATGGACCTGCCCGGGGTCCGCGCGAACGTGGGCTGGTATCTCGGGCACGTCGCGAACCTCTCCGAGATCCTGCCCGGCCGCCAGGCGTCGCCGTTCGTCCACTTCTGGTCGCTCTCGGTGGAAGAGCAATTCTATCTGATCTGGCCGACCGTCGTCCTCCTGGCACCCCGGCGGATGGTCGTGGCGATCGCGGCGGCGATGGTGGTGGTCGCCCCCCTGTCCCGGCTGGCGATGCTCAGCCTGATCGAGAACTTCCACTACGCCCGGGTCCTCCCGCCATCCTGCCTCGACGGGCTGGGGATGGGCGCCTTGCTGGCCCTGCTCCGCGAGGGCGGGATCACCCCGACGCGGACCCGGGATCGATTCTGCGCGGCCTCGCTCTGGGTCGGCCTGGCCATCCTGGCGGCGGTGACGGCGGCCGAGATTCAGCATGTCGGCTTCCGACTGCCCATCGCGCTCCGTTATACGGGGTTCACGCTGGTCTCGGTCTGGCTGATCAACCGGGCCTCGGACGGATTCGGCGGGGCGGCCAAGGCCGTCCTGGAGTCCCGGCCCCTGCTCTACCTGGGGAAGATCAGCTTCGGGATCTACGTGATCCACCTGACCGTCCCCTGGCTGATCGGCTGGGTCCAGGCGAGGACCGGCGTGCGGGTGGGCTTCCCGGCCGAACCCGGCCCCCTCCAGTTCTGCTATGTGACGGCGGTCTCGGTCGCCCTCGCGTCGCTGTCCTGGCGGTTCCTCGAAAAGCCCATCAATGACCTCAAGCGATTCTTCCCCTACGACCGGGTCGGGCCCAAGCCCCGGGCGTCGGACCCCGATCCGGCCGAGCCGGTCGCGGTCGGGAGCCTGGCGCCCGATCGGGTGAAGCCCGACGAGTCGGGCGGCCCCTGAACCGAGAGGCTATCCGGAATCGAAAATGGTTGAAGGCCAATGAGTGATGGTCGATAAACGGGGCGGCATTCAACGCCGATGCCGGGTAATCTTCGGGAATTCCTATTTCATCAACCATTGCACATCTGTCATCGCTCGTTGACAGGTTTAGGAAATGTTTCCGGATCGCCTCTGAGAGGCGATCCGGGACCGAAAATGGTTGATGGCCAATGAGTGATGGTCGATAAGCGGGGCGACATGCAATGCCGGCTCCGGGGAAATCGTCCTGGATTTCTCGCCCATCAACCATCGTCCATTGGTCATCAATCGTTGCCAGGTCCCGGAGATGTTTCCGGATCGCCTCTCAGTCGTAAAGCCAGACGGTCACGACCGCCCCGGCAGGGTAGCCTTCGAGGTCGGCGGGGACGACCACGAAGCCGTCGGCCCGCGTGGTGCTGGAGAGGATGGAGGCCCCGCTGATGGCGATCGGCTCGACCCGGCCCTGGGAGACCGCGACCCTCGCGTAATCGACCCGGCCGACGACCGACGCCAGCTTGTAGGCCAGCGGAAGCT
>JAABUP010004424.1_pt1 | contig 22928 bp, 25 predicted proteins | sample 5559201 | NCBI WGS metagenome assembly JAABUP01 (sample SAMN10711887, study PRJNA513373) | rock metagenome | isolation source: Antarctica rocks | place: Antarctica | reverse complement strand
ACTTTCAAAGTGAGAAAGCGCACTGTGAAAGCACATTACTACACCATTTTACTACTTTAAAACCCTACCTATAAGTCATAGTCATAGCTCATTTCATACGAAATGCCGCCAAGTGACTCTGATTCAATGCAGCCTGCTGGCCTGGTACGACACCAGCACCGACTCTTTTGTTGCTGCGTTCAGCTGCTTCTTGAAGCTCTCGAACGCTGAACCCTGCTCAAAACTACCGCTTTGAGCGTCTTGATCTCAGCACAGACACGTTGAGACTCATCCAAGTCATAGCGCCTGTCTAGCATGCATCCCGATCGCGCAAATTTTGTTTGCCCAGCAACAAAGCCAAAGCGGGTCTTGACGTTGAGCAAGATAGGTAGACTTGTGAAGCAGAAGCAGGCATTTTTCCTGAGCTCTCAGTACTCACTAGTGCGATTTAGGGCTCACAGTAGTGGCCAGTCGAGATGATGGGCCGCGAAACGCACTGTCATTCTCCTGTCCAGGCCCGTCATGTAGCAATATGTAGCAGACCACGCGTGTTTGTCAGATATCGTGTGCAACGTCTGCCTGCATGCAAAGCAACAATAACACTCTCTCTTTGACATTGTGCTGCAAGTTGGGCCCAATTTCACACTGTGCTGTCAGCCAATCAGACCAACTTTATCGGGGCATGCCGCCATTCACACTGTGTCCAGGAAATCTGTGTCACCGTTCAGACATCAAGAAAGCTCAAGTCCAGCTCAAGCTTGCTGCACAAATTTACATGCAATGGGACAAAGCATGAGAAGCTGCATTGGCTTGCTCCTGAGCATGTCAACCACTAATTGGCAGTGAGCAAACAAGCATTGAGCAAAATGATGATCTTGCTCGACATATACAAAGTGTATATCTTGTCTAACATAAAAAACTTAATGAAATGTAAGTTCCGCACTACTTCAGTGTGGCCCACTTCTGCACAGACCTAGCTCAGCAAGTGGTACTCGCCACCTGATTCCAGGGCTCTCTTGTACGCTGGCCTTGAATGAATGGCGTCAAGATATGCCAGCAGCTTGGGGTACTGACTCAGCCCTGGGCGCTCTGCCATTGCCTCTATGGGGAAGCTCATCTCAACATCTGCTGCTGTGAACTCATTGCCAGCAAACCACTGGGTCTTGTTCAACTCTCCCTCCATGTACTGAGCTTGCTTCTTCAGGTTGGGCTTGACAAAGCTGTTTAGCACCGTCCCAAAGATGTATCTGACAAGGGGTCTGATGAAGAAGGGCGCTGAGTCAGGAGCCTTAGTAAACAGCAGGTACATCACAACTGGCAGCATGGCTGATCCTTCTGAAAAATGCATCCAGTAGGTGTATTTTAGACGATCCTGCTTAGCGCTTGATGGAGGAATGAGGCGACCATTGCCATACTCGTTGACCAGGTACTCCACAATCGCACCTGCATGCAGGTCGTGTATTAGGTTGCGACTGAGAGAACCTCAGCTGACGGTGCTCTAAAGTTACACGCCACACCGCTTACCGGACTCAGCCACAGTCATGTCGCCATCTGTGATAACCGGTGACTTGCCCAGCGGATGAATCTTCTTCAACTCGGGTGGCGCCAGCATAGACGGCAGTCTTTCATAACTCTTGACTTGATACTTGAGGCCGAGCTCTTCCAAAAGCCAGATAATTCTCTGGGACCTGGAGCTGCTCAAGTGGTGAACGGTAATCATGGTACCACACTACAGGACAACCGTATGCAATGCCCTCTCCCACGCCTGACTTCAGTTTAGACGTATGCTGTCGACGATGCCCCGCGAAGTTCTGCAGCTTTGTGTTTCTGCTCGTCCTGCTGAGCATGGCCATGGTTGTCGTAATAATCGCGTCATCTTGACATCGAGTTAAGTCTCTAAAGATCGTGCTCGTGAGGGAGCATTGCAGAGGGTAGCTCAGACGGACGGCAAAAGGCAGGCAGGGTCCGACGTGCATCCTGCCTACAATCTGGGTTTTGCCTGGCAGACTACGCTGTTGTGTTGTCGTTGCCTTGGTGCTTGAGCATCTATGCGCCGAGCACCTCACTGCAAGCAGATGTCTTTTTAAAACTACTTCTGAGGGATTTGTCCCTAGCAAGAAAAGAACACAGGTAGGCACGAGAGAATTTCGGCTTTTGCATACTGTTGACCTTTTTCTGCCAGGCAAGGTCAACTTTATGCGGTGCATTTGCGTATCACCTGTCAAGTGGGTTTGAAGCTGCTCTCTTGCATCTTTCCCGGACAGGTATGGCTTCGGCCGCCTTTCTTTTTGACCACTGGCACGTACGTGCACATGTGAGATGTGATGAGTGCATTGTGCATGTTGGTGACCGCATATCCTTTGATTCTGACAGGATCATGTGCAATGCTGAGACGGCTCATGGTGCCTGTGAGTTGCACAATGGTGCTTGAGACACAACTGTCATTTGAGCTGCTGCTTACACCATGGCATACATGACACCCTGATAAATGCTCTGCTGGAGATTCTGCCGTTATCCATGATGGTGCCACTGAACATCCTCAGCAACTGTGGCGCATACAGCCCATTGAGCCCATGCTTGCTCTGTATTTGCATGACTACCTCACCCAGCAGCATGGCCAAGGCATCTGAGCAAGGCTTCCAACAAAGCCTGACAAAGCCTGATCAACATGCTCATTGAGAAGCACGTCATAGACTAGTGCCACAGCCAGTCATGATCACGATCATGCATGGTCAAGGACTGCACTCAGTCAGTGCCAGAGTATAGGAATTCAGGGCTGTTGCTTGACTTGTGAGAGATGCTGGTTTGACTGCCTGAATCATCCAGATGTGCTCATGTGCATACAGACACAGCTTACTGTCAGCACCTTTGAGCCCCAGGAATGCTGGTGCACCAGGTATGTGTGAACAATGCTGATATGAATGGGCATCACACAATGTGGTCCACACTGTTTTACATAAAGTATCGCCTATATTTCATTCATGTTGCAGAATGCATCAGCCTGTGGGCTGTTTTCAACTTCACATAGATGCAACAGCACAAACGTGAACTCAGGAAGGCACAGTTGTAGTTGCATAAATTAGCTCTCAACATGCTGAATGTACGAGCAGCATCAAGTTCGACATCTAGCATCTGGTCGTAGCATGTCCAGCTCTTGTAATCAAAATTTCCTTTTGATAGTTCATCCACACGACTATTGAACTGTTTGTATGCATCACTTTCTACACCTACTGACTTATCTGAATGAAACTTGAGAGCAACTTGGCGCTTGATGCGGCTGAGCAGCTGCAAGCCATCTATTCCAAGCAATGGGTGATGGATTGTGGGTGGTTGAGATGAGGATTGATGCAAAACATTAGGTGCAATCAAACCAGCTAGATAACCCTGTACCAGCACTGAACACTGACAACTGACTGGCAAAAGGTTGTTGGGCTCTGTTGAACTTTTCCCATTAGTAAGTGTAATTTTTGAGGCAGTAGAGTCTGTCCCGACCGTAGCTAATATGTGACTGTCTGTCGCAGCATGTTCAGTGCCTTGCTGATCATGTTGAAATACACCCACTGCACTGCTGCTTGGCTGCAAGTCTTGGTGTGAACTACCAACCTGGTTGTCTGTGCTCAAACTCGGAATGTTGTCAATGTCCACAAATACATACTCTTCATCAAACACAGCAATGGGATCTGCCCAGCCATCTGGTACCCTATGGCGCGCCCTGGACTGTTGTTTTGCGTAAGGATGCCTGGAAGAGCGCCTGTGACAAGCAGTGAGCAAGCTGAAGTGGAAGCCACAGACTCGGAAGCAGAAATGAGCACCACATACCTGCTCTTCGTGCGGTCTGCAGCCTGCTTGCAACTTTGCCAGTGTTGCCTGAGCTCTTCTTGCTGATCTGACGATAACAGGTTCTTTGGAACAGCTGCACATACTCTGCCAGGATGTCTCGTATCGCCACGCTTACTCTGGTCGGCATAGTGAGAGTACAATGACGCATTGCTCCTATACACCAGGGCACAGCCTGGGCATTTGGGCATGCCGTTTGCAGTGTGCAGCATAGGAAACTTGAGCTCTGCTGGCAGGGGCCTAGTTGCCTTCCAGTACCTAAGGCACCCCGCGGTGGGACATCGGATAACATCGTCAGCATCAGCTTGCCAATGCATTGTGCGCAGTCCCGCAGCCCTTATTGACTCGAGAGGACTTCAGTGCCTGATCAGCAGCTTGATTTAGTCATCTATTTCGGCCTCTGCAGTTGATTAGGTCACAGCACAGATCACAGCACAACCAGTGCTGCATGAGCTGCTCCGTGCTTGAGGCGTTTTGCAATCACACACCGGATCGAGGCTCAAAAGGCAGCAAGAGCTTGTGTTGCGCTTTCTAAGGCATGCAGTTTGAGTTTGAAAGCGAGTGCGGACTGAAGGTCATCCATACACCGGATGGTCTACGCTGTGTACTTTCGGAAGTAGATGCGCGGATACATGGACGCGCTGCATACTACGCTCCGCTCCCCAAACAGCATGACCCAACTGAAGCTATACATCAGGCCGGCTGGGATGAGTACGACTATTATCTGTACGAATGGGAGGAGAAGGGGAGACAGGCCCAGGTCCAGCTTGCAGACTTGTTTGGTGTCTGCTTGTACATGGCCACAATACCCAAGGATAAGGCATCTCGCCGGCGCAGCGTATACAGCAGTGTTTGCCAGACACTCGAAGTGTCTGAAGTTGGACCCTACGAGCTGATGGACCAGGTTGGCTTCGAGCTCACGTGGTGGCCGTGCTACTGTGTAGACTTCATTGCTCCTCTCCAAAGTGATGTCTCTGGCAACGATCTCTTACGCATCACATGTGAGCATGTTATATAGGTCAAATGGGATCTTGAGCTGCTATATGCCAAACTTCATGGAGCTCATGACTTCCCCAGCGATGTTGCTAGCACAAGCCCAATTGCTCTGCCTGAGAACAAAACCATACAGTTCCCACTGCAGCTATATGAAAAAGCGTACTATCGGAAGATCTACGATGCTGCAAGCAGGAAGTTTCTTGCAGCCTACCCAACAGGTGAGATTCATGTTGCCTCCTCAATCGACAGCTGTCACAACATCAGGCAAGCTTGCTGTGCATGATCACAGCGCCAGACCCACCAACAAATTTGCATTTCATAGAAGCAGCTCTGCTGACATGAACTTGGTACAGTGAGGTCTCCTGTTGCAGGCCCCAAGAAGTTGAGCTTGGTCTCCTACCCTGACGCTGCTGATCAGCGAACTTGGAGTTGCCCAAGTGAAGGCTGTGCTGCAACAGCCACCACACCTGCTGTGATGCTCAGGCACCTTGCAGGCCACTCAGAGTATGAGTCAGCAACAGTGTTCCTGGGGACTGTCAGGTTTCAGACCAAGGCAGGAACTGCCAATGTGTTGAAGATACACAAGACAGTCCACAAGGATCAGGGGGCAACAGCCAAGCGTCAGAGGAGCAGTCAGACAGCAAGCAAATCTGGCAAACGAGCAAAACCTGACACAGCCATGGAGCAAATGCTGGAGCTGATGCAGAAGCAGAATGACAAGTTTGATCTGCTGCAAGCTTCCATGATCAAGAGCAACGAAGAGAAAGACAGCCAGATGTCCCGCTTTCTGACTCTGCAGGACAGCAGAGATACAAAACAGGAGAAAAGAGATGATGCAATGCTGCAACTCATGACCAGCATGTCTGCCAGGCTTGCCATTGAGGCAAACTCAAAGCCCGTCAGCGGCTCTCATGACCAAGAAGAAACACTCAGGCGATTTCTTTCGTTTGAGCAGATGACCAGAGGCTCTCTCAGCACATAGGCATTGCTGTTGCTTCCTACGGCTGCTGCCTATCGGTAGCTGCTGCATTGCCAGAATATGCTGTGCCAGAATCTGAGGAATGCACCTTGATGATGCTCCATAGCACTCCCGCTTGATGCTAGAGCATCTCCCGTTTGAATTTGTTCTTGCAGGGGCCAGCAACAGTTTTACACACTGACTTTGGGCCAAACTAGGGCCTCCTAGATCTCTTTACAGACGCAGGTGCAATTGTATCATTGGTTGGAAGTGCACTACATGTATACTAATGTTTTCATCGCTGTTCGTCATGGTGTACACATGTTTCCAACTTGTAGCAGTAGCTTTGCAAGCACATTTTGGTCTGTCAGAACAAGCCATTTCTATGTTTTTACTTGTTGCAGGCATGCTTGCGTGTTTGATGTCTTGTGCATGGCTTTTGCATATTGTACAGACCCGAATGTTTTGCAACATCAGGAGCTTGGGTTCACCTTACTATGGGCTTATGCTTGCCAGTAGTTGTGCTCGTGTGCCTGCTGGCCCTGCAGCCAGCTCACCAAAGTACACTTACGTATAGTGGTCATGCAGCTTTTGTTTTTAGGCAAATTGGAGCTTTGTAAGGACTTAGAAGTAATCCACCGAAAGCAGTTTTTGCTTACACTTCGTGCTAATCCGCCCTCAGCGTATACAGTACTATACTTATCTCATAGCTACAGGCACACAAAACTCAGCAGTGATCTGGAGTCACTCAAAAACATGCTGCAAGCTAGCATACTGTGTGCAGTACCGCGAGGGCCAGTCCCTGAGAGGCTCAGACGAGAGCCCTATTTGTGTTCTTCTTGCAATGGCATTGCACTATTGTTGCTTGACAGCGCTGGTCATTACACATGCATGTATGCGCAGCATCTTTTGAGAAGGTTTGTTTTGCTCAATTTGCACAGGAAAGTCAACATGAGTGGCCAAAAGTTGGAGACGGGTCCAAATCCTAATGTCCAGCCACATCCTACCTCTAATGCAACAAGCAACAAGGCAGCCAGCTATACTATGTAGATGACATCTGCACATTGGTGTCATACAAAGTATATTGGCGAGACCTGGCAGCATAGCGCTTGAACACAACCAAGCCAGCACCTGATGCTGCACCTAGACACACCAGCACAATCAGCACTGTTGCTGCGACATGACGAGAACCCCAGGACCCAGAACTGCTGGTGTCACTTGTTGTGCTGGTGTCACTCATGGTGCTAACATCATTCTCCGTTGAAAACACGTTGCTGTAGGAGGCGCTGGTGTTCACAATGGCATCAATGCTGGCAATCAGCCCTGCTGATGCATTGCCTGAGACAACCTCGCTGAAGCTGAGAACCTGCCTGACACGGTCATACTCAGTATCAGCCGTGTATACAATATCCTCTGACAGCTTGACGAGGTCCCCTGCCTGTGTGTTGCTGCTGTATGGGTAGATTCCCTGAACCTGCAGCACATATTGGATGCAGATCGCTGATGTGCTGCACGTTCAGCCACAGTATAGCAGGTAATGTTGTTTTACTCAATATTGTCGAGGCACTAACAACTGGAAACATGGTCAAAGCTGGACGTCTGCTCTGCATCTGACTACATGCACAGGTCCGGCAGGCAGCAATTGCTAGAGAACATGCAGTAAGAAGCTTTGCATGTCAGAGGATGCATGTCAGATGACAGCAAGCATGCTGGGATGTTTGTGCTCATCAGGTTAATTTTCTTCATATGTCTGCAAGTGCACTGATTGCAGCATTAGTCATGAAGCCAATGACCAAGATGGTGCAATGATGATGGGCAGGAGATGTAGGAGTTGCAGGTTGAACAGGCATGCGTGCACTAATCAGTAGCCAGATTGGCATAAGCTCTGCTTTGATAGAGAACAGCAGGCCGGCACAGACAAGGGAGCAGTGCTTACATAGGTGTTGAGCAGGTCTGTGTTGAAGAACTGACCGGTGTGGACCACGTGGCTGTCTTCATAGCGGGCAGTCTCATTGGTGGTGGATGCATTGCTGTAGGGCACAAATGCCTATAAGCACATCAGATGGCTGTTGACTTGACTTGCGCAGTCTTGGCACAATTCACCAGGACCTACTTGCTGTTTGCAACTGCAGGACATGGCATTGACATGCACACCATCTCTTTCCATAACCCGCCAGCTCAATCACTTACCCCTGCACCCACCCGGTCACATACTCGCTCACTTGCTCGCTCACTCACTTGCTCACTGTTTCACTCACTCAGTCTCTCACTCACTCATTAGCTGCCCTTTGTTATACACACACTTTGTTATACATACATACCCTTTGTTATACATACATACCACCAATGTAGACCAGCAGCAGATACAGTAGCTTGGAGTAAGTATAAAGCAACAACACATAGGAAAACACTGAAAGTCCATGCATTCTGAATGTTCAGCTGTAGTCAGTGGCTAGGTCTAGCTTCTGGAGTGCTGCAGTGCGACAATGGTGGTTAGTGGTGCCAATCTTCAAGCCAGGATCTAGCAACAAGATACTCAATGGTACAAGAGGTATAAAAGGTTGAGGGCATGCACCTTGGCATGAATGTGGGGGGTGCGCCCGGTGTAACGGCCAGGGAAGATGGTCTCAAAGGTGGCCAAACCATTGACATCAGTCATGACCAGACCCCTCAAGAAGGTCAGCTCATCTGTCTGGCTTGCAGCTACCCCACCGGCTGCAGCAGCCCCTGCACCACATGAGACGGACCTTGCCTCAATTTTTGCCTGCACAGATGTGGGAAGCACGTGCATGATGTACGCAGACGCTGCTGAGAGGAGGCTGGGGTTGATCTGGTACAGAATGCATGCACGCAACTTCCCCACCATCACTGAGCTTGCTAGTTGCCTCTGCTCTGCAATTGAAACATAAAATAGCAGAATAGCATTATTGATGCTAGCAAGGAGATGGCAGCTGGTGACTCTTAAGCCGTGCTGGTGTCAAGCTGAGGCAGCAGTCAAAGCACAAGACCTGCCTCGGCTTCCAAAAGCCTGTGCAACAGACAGTGCACGAAACCTTATGGCATGACGTGCCCTATTTAGCTCTGCTTCTTGAGGGCAGGGCTTGCATGTAGATGCGCTTGAATCAGCAAAGCAGGCCAGTCAGGCAAACAGGCTGGCAAGCCATACTGCAGAAGCTTTTCAGAAGACTGCACTTGTTGCAGCAGATCAAAGAGCCTTTGGGCTGATGCTCTAAAGCTGGCACAACTGGCAGGCTTTGTGCACACAAGGCTGAGCATAAGTCCCGCTGACACCTTTGTGGAAGCTGTCATTCACAGCGGCAGGCCTCACCAGTAAAACCAGAATAGACACCAGTGGCATTTGCATGCCAGATGGAGATGAAGGCGTCCACCACAGGGTTACAGTCAGTGTCCAGAAGATACACATTCAGCGTGACGGGGATGCCAGTCTCTGTCTCCTTGATATCTGAGCGGAACAAGATGTCATCAAGGTAGTATGGACCCCTGTGTCAGCTCAGCTGTGAGCGTGCTTGAGCAGGTTGTGGCCAGTGCTGGAGCCTACAGAGACAGACAAAGCTAACTGATGTACTGTTTGCATGACTGTTGAGCATGCATTATGCCCATACGATTGTCTCCAAGGGCAGTGAAGAACAGCAGGCCAACAGACGTAGGAGCAATGTCAGGCAGACCTACCGAGTTCAAACCACTTGCAGCTACGTCTGCCTGAACATCCTCACAAAGAAGGTACAGCGTGAAAACAACCACTAGGAACTTCATGGCGGCGACCATTACTGGAGCCGAAACACCACGAACCTACCGGTTAGCCAGCTGATGTGACTGCTGTTCTGTTGCTTGTTGCAGGAGCACAATCAAGGGAGCAGCAGTGAGCGTCGCCACTCCTTTTGGTGACGGTGACTAATTGTGGATTCCACTTCGGCGGCACCTGCGTGAAGAAATGCAGTAGTCATTGCAAGTCCTGTGCAGACTGAGTGCACAATCTTAAGCTTTTCTGTAAAGCAGATTAGAGTCAGTACTCAGCAAGGCATTTATGTATACTGTGTGTGGTGGTCTTGCTATTAAAGACGAGCAACACACATGCATGTCCATCTTCCGCCATTCACTTAACAGGATCGATACTGATGGCAAGGTGGGACACCCCACTCTGCTTTCCACAGACACAAATACCGTGGGGGCTCTATTTCCACACACAAAAAGGTCTGCACTTCCATTTGGTCTTGGTTTGTCTGTCTTGACCTCGTTGCAACAAGACTTTCGTGCTTTCTTCTTTCAACATATGTACACATTTGATCATGACGAGGCATGTTGCATTGTACTTTCTCTCTCTGAGATGAACCTGGCAGATGTTTGCCCAAGAAGTGTATGTCATGTCAGCATGTACAAATATGAGGTATCTATGTTGATTGCATGCCTGTCCTGCATTGTGAAGTCATACACGACATTGCATGGCATAGAGGCCCTTTTGTAAGCATTACTCACACACTTACCCTACATATGCTGACATAATGCAGAAAATACCCTAAGGTCAGTAGTCAGTTAGGCAAATATATATATATGGACAGTGTCTGTGTCCATGCCCTAAACCTTTGGACTCATACGTAGACGGGTATGCATGGTTGTCAAAACCAGGTGAGTTGCAACAGCAGCCCAACATGCTACCACGCAGCATGAAATGGATTGGAGCCTGTGCAACACCACATCCTCAGGTTCCACATCAGCAGCTTCCAGTAACAACTGGTTGGACAGTGGCACTTCATGAAATGTTTAACGGAGTTGCACGCCAAAGTCCAAGACTGGACAGCAAGTTCCGTCAACCCAAGTGTATAAGGGCCCGGACAACGAGATGGCACAGACACCCCACAAGCTTGCTAACAAATGAAAATTGTCACATAGACAGACAAGCTGAGGACACTGCTGTAACAACTGACATTATAAAAACAGCGGAACTCTTCTTCCTTGACTCGACTAATCGCCACCTAGCTCCACCACTTTGCCGATGCACAAGTCTATCTTCTTCCAGGGTCGCCCTGTCCAGATGTTACGTACAAGCAGCACCGGCACTTGCATATAATGCAACCCCAAAAATGGCATTGGGTCTGAAGGGTCAAAGGTAGCGTCAACTCCCTGAGTTACGGTTACCCACCATGTTCTGAAGTCCCCTGTGGTCAGCAGCGTCGCTATCTCATTCCAGAACCAATACACCGGCAGGCTATTCTTCAGAGGCTTGATCACGCTTTGCACGCTTTCTGGATCAGTGAAAGCCTGAGCTAATCCCGGATGATCATGGAATTCTGTGATCACGGTGCTGGTGCGTGGATTGCACTCAATCGAGTACAGCTGGCCGTCCAAGCTGTTTCGCATGTAGTCAAAGCACAGCTGGCCGCTGCAGCCAGTTTCCTTGCAAAACCTTTGAACCCAGGACCAGATTTCTTTGGACTCTATGTGACCATAGCTGAGACATGAAATGGATGCTTCATTGTCAGCGTAAGCCAAAACCTTGCCCTTGTAAGCAATGGCGTATGTTGACAGCTCCTCGCCGTCCATGTACTCTTGCACAATCCAGGGTCTGACTTTGGAAATCTCTATTCTGCCCAGATATCTGCCAAGATACAAAACACAATGTTGCCATGTGTTGCAGACCTGACGCAAGGCAGTCATGCTGTGTCATGCTGTACACAATGTAGCTGCCTGGAAGCTGGGCATGAGTAACACTGACAAACACAACAGGTGTTGTTGCTAACTCAGCCAGCTTAGTCATGACAGCTGACATGAAGTGCTCAAAACCTTTCAAACCCTGCAGTCTTGCAGGACTCTGCCTAGGCTGCTGCAATGCCACATACTCCTGCATAAAGCCCCTGATGTAAGTTGTCCTCGCAGGCTGTACAGTGCATAATGCCTGCATTACTTGAATGTTACCTTTCCAGTGGACCAGCTTTGCTGGGAAGGGTGAAGAGGTCTGCTCTGTGGGCAGGGTCATAGACAATGCTCTTCAGCAGGTACTTCTTGTTTCCCAACTTGTCTGGGCTGTTGTATAGCTCGCGCACCTGCTGGGCAGACTCTACCCTGAAGCACTTGGGTACTTGCACCCCAATCTGCACATGTCGCATATCACATTTCAGGGACAACGCACACACGTCAGGAACAATATACATGTCCCCTATCACACGTCAGGAACAATACCCACAGGGGAGCTACTTAGGGCTGTACATACCTGACCCTAGGGGAAGACACGCTGTTGTTAAGAACCTGAAAATCAAAGATTCGAATCAGCAAGCATCACCAAATTAAGTCAAATCACTTGCACTGTACCTGCAGAACTCAATGCCGAGCACAAGAGCCAATGCCGCCTCATGGGGTAGGGCCTAAGCCTTGGCAGGAATATCACTTTATGCCGGCAACCATCAGGGTATGCCTTGTACACTAGGCCAATCACGACTAAATCAATTCAGTGCCGATGCATATGTGCGCAAGTCAGTAGACTGTTCACTCTGCCATTCAAGCCACATGCATGGCATCTGTAGACTGCGTAAACAATGCACAGGAAACTAAATCAAAGGACAGTCCAGCCTGCCTTTAGCACACTGCGTCTTCCCAGAAAAGGTGCAAGTTCAGTCTGACAGACAGTGCATCTGTCACTCTTAGCCCACATGGCAGCAAGCAAAGCACTATGCAGCGCTGTGAATAGCTGCCATTGCTGTCATATATGGTTGTTGAGGCCGGCAGGATAGGCTTTATCAGCAGGCATGCATTTGCTGACACTGCGTTCTCAGGACAGCGTATAAATATGTTTCTGCTGCTTTTTCTTTGTGAGTTTCTTTTCATGTAGCGAAAAAGAAACTGTAAAGAAAATATCAACAACTCTACAAGCAACAACTCTACAACCAAAAAATCACAAAGAAAAAATCCGCAGTCTTCTCACCTTGTTGCACAGGTCTGTAAAGGCAGTCTTGTCATCAAGCCGGCCAGTCAGGTAAGGCGGCAATGTCCAGCAGACACAATCCTTGGGCAGCACATCCTGAGTCAGGGAGTCATAGATTGCTGTGGTTGGCGCCGAGACAGGAATGTACAGCTTTGCTCTCTCCTTAGCAGCAATCCTTGCAATGGCCTTGAAGTAGCCTGGCAACCACGAACAGCTGTCAGGACACACAGCAACAGTCAGCAGATACTGCCATAACTTGCAGGCACACTGTTTTTGCTCAGCATGCACTGCGCAAGCCCATGTTGGAAGACGTACTGGTTCTCATAACATTGATGCAGCTTCACTGACAGTCTGCGTACAGTCCTTGAGATACGCAACAGGCATGAGATGTACCGCCTCTGCATAAGCATACAAGTTTGATGATGAACAGCCAAGGGTATCCACAACGTCATAATGGCTGATACACCACTAGGAACTGGATCAGCTGTTGAGTGTCAACCTGCAGGAGCGAATTTGTGCCACCTCACCGACAGGATCTTGCTCTGGATCAGGAACAGTGAAGAATGCAGCACAGCATGCAGACAAGCGACTGCCTTGCATCCACCATCTGTCGTAGTCCACCAGCACAACTCTCCAGCCAGCCTTATGCAGATGGCGGCAGATGTGCAATCCCTTTGTCATGCGAGCACCTATGCAGGTGCACCAATTCAAATTGTCAGCAGCTGCACTGAGTGCAGCAGAGCTGTTGTCTCCCAGCCAAGCTTTGTGCATGGGTTGTGCGAAGATCATGAGGAGTGGCAAATGAACATCACATGCTGTTGAGCAGAGGTATAACATGCTCAGATCCTGTGAGGGGTGTTGCAAACAGATACACGTTTGCAGGACGAGAGATGACAAGAGCCAGGCTAATTCAAGGTGTGATGATGCCCAATATGACTGCCCAGCCCATCAAATGAGCTGTATGCTGGCGATAGATTGGGCCATGCGCGATAATCCATGCGGTGCATAAGGCAGTTGCTTGCTGGACTGGGATATTGGCAGAATAAAACAGTTTGACCAAAGACCCTCTGCGGGCCTTGGCATGCTTGGTGCACAGCATGCAAGAACAAACTCTGATGTCAACGAGACTTGTGCAACAAGCAGTGCTGCATTGCTGTACAATGACTGCCTGGCAGATTGATGTGGCAATGCGCACCTGTGACAATGGCAGTAGGTTGGTACCCTTTGCGTGTCTTACTGGTAGGGTGTGGGCTCAACGCTACCAAGCGACCCCCCCTCAAGATGTGGAGCATAACCAGAGCGACACAGCCCAGAATAGAGATGGGCAGGGTCAAGGCTACAATGTAGAGAGTGGCAAGGCTCCTGAGCCTTGGCCATGTTCTTTCCAGAAGAGACGTCCGTGAGAACTCAATTGCAGCATTGTCCTTGCCCATCCTGTTCTGAGCCAATGTCTGCAGAACCTCCTATGCATGCAAACAGGTTTCAGTCAGCCCACCACTGAGATTGATTCTGCCTGCTGAGATTTACTGACACAAATGCGGTGCATAAAGATGTGACAAGGCTAGGGTGCGCACAGCATTTGTGGCGATGAGCTTACCGAGTCGTTGGCTGAAGGTATCAGCTCAAACAGCCTTTGGGTCACCCCGGGCGGCGCCTTTGCCACGCCATTCTCGGGTTGGCCTCTGGAAAAAAAGTCTTTGCCCTGGATATGCATGCGTGCGTGTCAGCATCAGTAGTCATTGCCGGGCACAAATAGCATGCATCAAAACGGCATGTTCACCTCCATAGCGCTCTTTTTCGTCGTCACGTCTGAGCCAGCTGAGCGCAAAATGTCTGTGGCAGAGTCACGATCGAATGCAAAGAATGGCGGATCGTTGACGGCGTCTCGCTTGGACATACCGCAATTTTTGTTAAGGATCTTCCCACGTCGCTCTGTTGACATGCAAACTTCACGTGAAACCCAAAACATAATCGGGGAAAGTAAAGATGACATGTTTGTCTGCCATTCCTTGCCCAGGTGCCAGGTGCTGCAGCAGGATTTAGCTTCAGCAAAAGGGACGTTGTTGCTGCTAATGGCAAACAGGGGGGCATCATAGGGTCAGCTTTTATAGCTACAACTTGGGGGGGGGGGGGTTTGCACGTTGAGCAAGCTTGCCAAGTGGCCCTCATATTCGGTGCCTGATATTTGTCACCATCAGATTCTTCCCTGTCTTGGAGAGCAACATTTACACTGCTTGTACCACTCTGACCAAGGTTTTGCAGCGCTCATCAAGGCCAGCATCAAGCTGCTCACTGAGCATGTAGCATCAAAGCCTTGTGCATATGTATTCTTGCGGCAAGCAGGCACATGACCTTGCTGTCCATGCATGTTTTTCAGGCTCACAGCATTCCTGAATAAGCTATTTATCTTGGCTGACAGTCACACGCCTTGCAACCTTCTATGCAGATGTAACAAAGCTCCTGGACTCAAAAGCAGGTGCTGAAATGCTGCCTCCCTCCTTGTGTAAGACATACCCAGTCCTTAGCCAGCTGGCTGTAGCCTGGAAAGAAGCAGCCTTTAAGCATTGGTGTGCCTACTCTTGCTGTTCAAAAGATGTGTCTATACCTTTGCTCAAGATATGAAGCTGGAACTTAATGGTGTGGAGTGGTAACTGCAGATAATGGCAGCCAGTCACAGCTCTTCCCAAGTCAGCCAATTGGCTTTGCAAAGTTTCGGCAGAGTTGATGACTCTGGTACATGACAGGTCATGATGTCAGTTGTTGTCAATCCGCAGGCTGCCAATTTTAGCCACCAGGCAAATAAGCTCAGGCTGTGCTCAGGGTATGCCAGCTCAGAGTGTCCCAGCCTGTGGTGCATAAAAGCTTGTTTGGATGTGGCTTGACTTGCACTTGTTTTGCAGCTGGCATTATGCTGCTAGCCAATATATTGCGAGCATTGCATAGTAACAAGACAAAGCAATGTTGATGCGTGCAACTTGTTGCTGCCTGGGCTTGGGCAGGTTACTCCGTTTGGGTCTGGAAGCTATAATACTTTCTGTCTGCATACAAGCTTGCTTTTCCATGACGTCTGATCGTAGGTTGGCGGTGTTGGTATGCGTATATACGTCTGAAAGGCCTGCTGGCTAGTCTTACTGGTGACGAGTAGTACGCTGGGTGGGCCAGACATTCTGCTTATGCTCAGATACAAATGTGCACCAGAATCATCATGTAAGATGCGCTCAGTAGATGGCTGTGTGCGAGAAGGTATTTCGCATCAGCGCTGCTAGCAGACTCAGGTTCCACCAATGAGCAAACCCTCTAGGAATCCTGGGATCAACAAGTTGAACCTGCTCCCCGTATCCAAAGACATTTCAAATGTGCATGCATATCTATGCACACGGCCTAGACTGCTCAACGCTCACAATGTTGCAGTATACAGTACCACAATTTACCCTTTGCTTCGTCACAGCTGTACATGCAAACAGAGCACAATGCAGGCAAGGAGAGCAACAAGATGCAGATGACCCAAGGCTAATGACAATTTTAAACAAACACTACTATGCGATGTGTCTGTATACCATGTGTACTATAGAAAATATATTTAACGTCAAATAAAGCGATGCTGAAGCATTGTTTACAGCTGCAACACACCGTGCCTATGACCTAATGCCTCTTGGAGATGCAGAATGTGCAATCGGGAGTCGAGGGTAAGCGCTGGATCGGATTGGTCACGGTTCCCACCCTGACAAAAGTCTACTCTGGTCAAAAAAGGCCAATCTGCAAGCTGTGTGATGGCTCGTGGGATCATCATGGGAGACTGAAGACCTGACAGGTCAAGCTTTTCCAGTTGAGACAAGTGTAATATGCATGCAGGGAACTCTTCCAAAACAGAATTGTCCAGCTTCAAACATGTGAGCCCAGTAAGTTGCGCAAACCAGTCAGGAAGTGATGTGCTCTGCAAGTCTGTAAGCTTCAAATTCACAAGGGCAGAGTAGTTCTGTCACTCCCTGGGAGGGAGCTTACCATGTCTTGCGCTGGCCTTTGCAGGCAACATTGCATCGTGGAAGAAGAAGGAGGGAGAGCAGGTGGGCGCTGGTGATGAAATGGCTGAGATCGAGACTGACAAGGCGACCATGGCTTGGGAGTCCCAGGATGACGGCTTCATTGCCAAAATCCTGCTGCAGGAGGGGGCCAAAGACATCCCTGTCGGCACCCCTGCCATGATCTTTGTGGAAGAAGAGGTATGCTTGTGTTACCCACCAAAGACCAACTAACCAGTAAACCAGTCAACCAACCAGTAAAGCACTCAATCAATGAACCAATCAGTTGTTTGCGACAGCACCCAATCAGTGGTCTGATCAAATCAACCAATCAGTTGTTGGTGCAATCAACCAAACCTATGACATAAATGTCTGCACTCCTGTCGTGACTTCTCTGCCATGCTCTAGCTGACCATTCCACGACTGGCACCTACGTGTGCATCGGCATAGAATCTTGATGCGCATCCTTGGCAGCAGAGCTGTCAGTATTGTGCTGATTCATGAAACACTGATGTGCAGCACAGTGTACAATATTCTTAGCACTCTCAAACAGCTGCCTGCAGGCCTGTAGAATGCATCTTTTTAGAGATTCTGTTGCAGAAGGAAAGTTTCAAGTCTACTTATGGGTGCATGGAATGCTTACTTTATGTCAAATCAGAAATCATGTGTAGCCACAGCAATAATACAAGCGTGCATGAACAACAGCAATTAGCAAACGCTCATGATTGCAAACAAGGTTCAATTTGGGAGCAAATGGATCATGAGACGATGGGGCAGCCAGAGACGCTGAGCAAGCATTCCCAGTAGAACACTGTTGCCTTGTACATGCAGAACTTTACAGAAGTTCTGCGGGTGCAACACGTGCGTGAGCATTTGACAAGAGTATGGGCATCTGATCAAAGCTTATACCCTGACGGTGTGCGGACCATGGGTTGGTGGGTGACCGGCAAGAAAGCAAGAACGTAGCCAGCAAGATGGTGTTCACGCGGCGTTTGCTTTGAATGCACTGCCATATTCACACTTCTACATGCAGGAGGATATGTCCTTATAAAGCCTAAACCATAGCTCCTGAAAATACATACAGATTTGGGTTTGAAAGATGTCTTCTGATGAAGGGCTCTTTGTTGAGATCAGTGGCACCACTGCAGGTCGCAATGGGCTTATGGTTATGGCCATACCTCAACTTAGCAGCACCAATGCAGCATCCACAGAGAGAAGGCAAAAGTGATTGAGGAAGGCTCTTTAAGGCTCCTTCCATCAGCCTGTTGGCATGCACAAGTTGGCACTTTGCTTTATGCAACAAGTGTGTGGCTAACATAGCACTGAGACCATGGCTGATAGGTTGTGTATCGTGTCTGTATGCAGGAGGACATTGCAGCCTTCAAGGACTACACAGCAGAGGATGCCAAGGGTGGAGGAGCTCCCAAGAAGCCTGCTGCCAAGCCTGAGGCCAAGAAGGAGGGCAAGCAGGAGACCGCCCCGCAACAACAGCCCCAGCAGCAGGAGCAGAAGCCTGCGCCCGCCCAACCAAAGCAGCCCTCAGGTCAGAGATTCCTGCCTGTGTGACTGATCTGGGCTGTTGCTGAGGGCCTTTACAGGAGGCCCTCTGACTCTGCCAAAACACGTGCCACTGCACAGCAGTTGCATGGCAACTTTCTGGCAACATGCAGCAATGGTTGTTTCTGCTTGCCAAACGGCTGTTTTACTATCATTGCAAGCGCATCTGAACAGTGCCAAGCAAGCTGTCAGGAAGGTCAGTCATGACTCACCTTCTCAGCAGCTTGTTTGGCACCGTCCAGGTGCGCTTGCAATGATGTTGAAACAGCCGTCTGGTTCAGGATAATCTTCCCAGGCGCCACATTTCGTTGACACGCCATGGATTGGTAATGCCCATGCAGCCTACTTGTGTTCATCAGGTGTTGGTTGTCAAGACCATCATCATGGCTTCTGGTGTTCTGCCACTGGGCATATCCATGTGGTCTGCTGCTCATCTACAATGCAAGCCGCAACTCAATCCAAAATGCCATGGTGATTTGCAGGTGGCAGAGTGATTGCCAGCCCCTACGCAAAGAAACTGGCCCGGGAGGCAGATGTGGACATCAGCCAAGCCACAGCAACAGGGCCTGAGGGCCGCATCGTGGCTGCTGATGTACAGAAGCTCATCTCTGAGGGGGGTGGAAAGGCCAAACCACAGAAGGCTGCTGCCCCTGGACCTGAGCAATCTGGACAGGTGACTCGAATTCCTGTCAGCCCGTGAGGTTGCATTCTTGCCTTGGCCTCTAGCGTCAAGCTTCACAAACTTGCGGAGAAGCTGTCCACTGTGTCTGCATGGCCAAGCTATGTCTGTTTGAAAGCAAAGGAAAGACAAAAAAGAGAGAAAGGGATTGAAAGAACGGAAAGCAAATGAAAAGGAAGAACAGAAGAGAACAGTGAAGAACAGAAAACAACAGCAAGGACAAAACATGCATGTGTATCCTATCGCTTCCCATACCTGTTCACCAGCCTGTCTGCCACTTCTTTTGCCCACCTGTGTGCCCATCCGTCCGCCTGTCTCTGTGTCTGTCTCCCCACTCTGTACCTCACAATCCTCTGACGCAAATCTGCAGATCACAAGCGCGCAATCTGATGACTACTCAGACATCCCCAACAGCCAGATCAGGCGCATCACAGCCAAGAGGCTGCTAGAGTCCAAGCAGACCGTGCCCCACTACTACCTTACCATTGACTGTAGAGTTGACAAGTTGGTGCACCTGCGGCAGCAGCTGAATGCTGGCTTAGCTAAGGATGGCAAGAAGCTGTCTGTGAATGACTTTGTCATCAAAGCCAGTGCGCAGGTATGACTTCTGACACCTCTTGTTGGTTTTGCCCGGGCAATGCCTTGTTCAGCATTACGCCACAACAGGCAAAAGCTCTTTGTGAATGGCTCTGTCATTATTTCACTTCATCTATTTGCAAACTTCATCACTGTTCTACTACAAAGCTATGTCTGACATAAAAGCCTGTGCATGAGTGCAAGCTGAGTGTTACTTGTGCAGCCATGTGTTACATCTGTCATTTGCATTTGCTTCCTCCGCCAGCAATCTAATTACTATTCACAGTTGTTTTGTTTGTTATGAGAGCCTGTGCATGCTGCCACTTGTGTAGCCAGGTGGGCTGGTGCAGGCATTGTTTGTGCGGCGCACATGCCCGCCATGCTGAGTCATGCTTGGCTGTTGGCTTCCAACTCAGCAGTAAAACACGCCAAGATCAACTTTGGAATGGCACTGACGCAGCCGGCACTGCCAAAATTGAATTGCCCCGTTCGTTCTACAACATTCAACAATTCAGTTGATTGCACAAGGTTGAGCTGTATTCGACATTTGTCCCCCGGCATTAAGCCTCCCCCCCCCTCGCCCCCCAAGGCATGTTTACCCCTTGACCCCCCCCCCCCCCCCAAAGGCATGCAAAATTGTCATCTCAACTTTAGAAACATGGATTTTGCTTGACCTTATGCCAATTACCTGCGCAGGCGCTGAAAGAAGGTCCCAGGAGTGAATGCCTCGTGGCACGGCGACTTCATCAGGCAGTACCACAACATTGACATCAGCATAGCGGTGCAGACCCCCAGCGGACTCATGGTGCCTGTCGTCAAGGACTCCGACTCCAAGGGCTTGACTGAAATTGGATCAGCTGTGAAGGACCTAGCTGGCAAGGTATGCATCACCAAAGCTTGAGAGCTGATGCAAATTGGCATCGTCTGTGTGTGCCGTGCAGAACTGTCATGTCTGTGCGCGCCACTTTGCATGCTGGTGAACAGGAATGTGCACATGAAAGCTCAGCCTGGGCGGAATTGTGAAATCTCCATTCAGGATTGATTAGGAGACTCGAAGATTTTGTCGTGCAGTGTAGGCTGCATTTGTACACGGCATTGTCAGCAGTAAGCATTGTTATCCCAGCAGTAAGCATTGCTATGCCGACAGTAAGCATTGCTACCCCAGCAGTACCCCCAACATGCCAACTCAGTCCATGCGCTCTGCACAGCTGCATTTAGAGTGCATATTTGAAACATGCAGTGCCTGTTGGATATGAGGTACCTGATAGCTTTGCCATTTGATCACCATGCAGCCAGCAGTCAAATGTCTGCCTTGCAGCCAAGCATGCAATGTTTGTCTTGCTGCCAGACATTCAATGCTTGTCTTAATGCAAGACAATCAATATTTGCATAACAGCCAGACTTCCAATGTCTGCCTTGCAGCCAGAAACTCAATCAGAAATCCGAAGGTTTGCCATGCATCAAACGGTTGGAAGCAAATGTGATGATGTGAGTGCAGGCCAAGGAAGGCAAGCTGGGCCCTGCTGAGATGGCAGGCGGCACTTTCACCATCTCCAATCTGGGCATGTACAACGTTGACAACTTCTCGGCTGTCATCAACCCACCTCAGGTCACCCCCCCCCCCATCCCCTCCATCACAGCCACGTTTGCAATTCAAACCTGCAGTCTTCACCAGATTTGCTTGTTCAATACTGTCTGACTTGGGAACTCTATCTGCGGAGCATCCAAGTTTGGAAAGCTAGCATGGACCTGTCGCAAGGATAGCATCAAGAACGGCATGCATGCATAAAGTGGGAATTGTGCAAGGTCCAATGCACTCTTGAAGCATATGTGTATCAGCTGTACAAATGTTGTTACACCAGGTGGTGACACATTACATAAACATACTTCATCATGCCCTGTGCTGCGGTTACAAATTTCATAAACATGCAGCACCATGCTCTGTGCTGAGATTTCAAATGTGCTGCAGGCAGCAATCCTAGCTGTCGGTGGCAGCAGCAAGCGTGTCGTTGTAGGCAGCAGTGGCGAGTTTGAGGAGGGAACTATGATGTCAGTGACGCTCAGCTGTGATCACAGAGTGGTGGATGGTGCCATGGGCGCTCAGTGGCTGCAGGCCTTCCGAGGCTACATTGAGGACCCCGTTAGCATGCTACTGTGATTTCTGTGGAATTTGCTGCGTCTTGCATTGACATGTCCATGTTGCTAGAAAGTCTTGAGTCTATTTGATCATGAGTTGAGTTTTCATGCCTCGCTGTGTTTGTAGCTACAATCAGTTCGACATCTGGGCTGTGATCCAGCTGATGTTCAAGGTCAGAACGAGATATTCACAGCATTCAATGTCAGTACCAGGTCCTTTCACAGCCATACATTCCACGTCAAGTTAACACAGCCTCTCAAGGTGTATCGCAATGTGGCATGGCATGCATGCATAGCACAGCCCTAGGCCTACACAATTTAGCGGCATGTCCTTGGACCACCTTAGACTTGTGATCCATACAAGCATTTTGTCAGAACCCGCAGATCAGAGCATCACCGAGAATATGTGTCTAGATCTTGTTCATCAAGATCACTCACATTCACCATTTAGTCTATCAGAGCTGCAGTATGTGATGGCAATGCATTATGTGTTCAAGCTAACAAGAGACTTTGGTCATGAGACACACACAGGGGCTGAAGTTCTTCTACACAGTGTTGGCGATTGTCGTGGTTTTGATACTCAAACAGATGTTGTAACAAGGCATACAAAACCACACATAACACATGTAAGATGGCTGACTTGGGGCTAAGCGCTACATAGAGCCTCAGGAAGCAGAGTGCTCTCAATTTAAGAGTGCACGCAGCTCAGGAAGTGCAGCTTTCATTGCATTTGTCTGCCACTCATCCTGAAAACCAATGCCATACTCGTCTTCGATTCGCTGAGGGTTGTCAGGATCACGTGTAACCTCTAGCAACTCTCTCAGCATGACTTCGTCATGATCTCTTTCAGGTCTTGGCACTCTTGCCTGTAAGCTTTGAATGCTTCTACGACTGCTTTTTGAATGATTGCCATGATCAGAAGATCTCTCCAGAACCTTGGTATCACCCACTCAGGCGGGCCATCATAGCACATCGCTGCCCTTTGAGTCTGTGATCTTATCAGTGGGGAAAATATTTCGCATTCCGGGGACGGGATGTGCCCGATTTGACCTCTGGGGATGGCCTTGGACGGCTGCGGGAAATAATTTGAACTGCATGCATCTGTCATGTACGACGATGATGGTGCACACCTGGATTTTTCTGGACACAGGTGTGTGGGGAGGCGGTGTTTGCCTGGTATAGAAGTCTAATAAATACAGCTCATGCACAGTGCTGAAAGCAGATTGTCAATAGCAAGCAATTAAGCATTCAAACATG
>JAABUP010004423.1_pt1 | contig 22934 bp, 22 predicted proteins | sample 5559201 | NCBI WGS metagenome assembly JAABUP01 (sample SAMN10711887, study PRJNA513373) | rock metagenome | isolation source: Antarctica rocks | place: Antarctica | reverse complement strand
TTACCAGAGCAATGCTCGTATTGTTAGTGCTCCTAGGTTTGGGAATGCCACAATCGGGGGCCGGCATTGACACAATATCTCTAAGTCTGACAAACAGAGAGGGTACTTGGAGCCTTTCGGAAAGGAGGTCACGGTCTGCTGAGTCTTACACCATAAGCAGAACGAGCATGGGTGAGACCAGAGGCCTGAAGGTAGTTTAAGGATACCAGTACAACGGAGCCAATTTTGTTATACAAGTAGTCATATTCACATTACGCTACCACGGGAGAATCAAAATCAGCCTCGGTGCACCAGGTCCAAGATGCATTGACGGTGACTCGACGATGGTTACAAGATTTTCGACAAAATCCTACGAGTATCACAAACGAACCGAGCTAGCCAGAAGCAGTTAGATTCTTAGGTGGGTTTCCGCAAGGTCCCTCCCCCAGTCAGCTCTTTGTCACTTTCATTTTCATGTGGCACGCAAGTAATCCCCGGTAGATGTCCATGACAATCCTTAAATGGCTCTCGTCAATGTGTGGCATCTCCGGAGAGTTGTAGAGGCCTCAGCGAAGCCATGCGACATCTGCTACAAGCCAACCGCTAGTGTTTTGATCACTCCAGACAACAAGGTACTTTTTGCTGGATTTGCCCTCTGCTTGACTGACATGAACGCAGGATCATTTCTACGTCTGTCCTGGGCATCTGAAAGATAAAGGCTTCTGTACGCCTGTCATAGATGAAGCCGAAGCTGCCGCAAAGAAAAAGAAGGAGGAGTTAGACCGCGAGATTGAGTCAATAAAGCTCGAATATGAGGCAAAGATGAAGAACAAAAAGAAGGGGAAGGACAAAAAAGACAAGGAGAAGAAGGAAGAGGAAGGGAAAGGGAAAGACGAGGAGAGCAAAGATGAAGAAGCCGACAAGATCGAGAAAGAGAAAGATGCGAAGGTGATTATTGTCGATGTTAAAGCTGAAGCAGTGGCTACTAATTGGGGTCAAAGATCAAGGCTATTACCAACGAGAAGAAAGCACCATCAACCGTTGATGATACACCTCGAATCTATACACTCCAAAAGTACTATCATCCCCTACGCTGATGAATGAACTATCTTGTGACGCTAGTAATCTGACGTAATGCAGGGTATTCTTTCAGAAGAGGCTTGATCGAATACGAAACACAGAAATTGCCAGGAGAAATCGAGAACGCCTCAAGAGTCCCAATTTGTTTCCTGCTGTACCGACTGGCAACCCGACTTGACCTTGTGATGTAACCTTTTAATCACACAATTGACAGCCTCCTGCACATGCTGACGTAGCGTTACACTGGGCGGTTGCTTGTCTCATCTACTAATCATGCCGTGGATGCTCAAAGCGTAGTATGGACGGCTTAAAAGGTGCCTTGTGTCTACATTTGGGCATTCCTCCGTTCTCCTGAAAGCCTCGGGCTACGGATTTGCTGAGAAACTACCACTACGGAAGAATGTGAAACAACAAGTCATGGAGCCGCCATATCAAAGAGTAATGGTTGATCCACGAGCCAGGGCCAGAAGCATTACTAGGAGAAGAGCCGCTCACGACTGACATGAGACGATCGCGTGATGTGGAGCACGTGGAACGGCGATTGTTCCTCGAGGCAATCGTGACACATGGTCTAGGATTAGTCAACCATTTCGGGCCGCTATGCTCGGCCCTTCTCCAGTACAGGCAGCATCGACCGTTTTTAACGGGAGTTTACCACAAGGAGCCACAAAGAGATTCATTTACAGCGCAGCTATCACATTATACAGGGTTGCCAGCCTCGCGCGACTAGTGTAAGAACCGAAGCCACGGTTGACTCTCACGGTTCATGCGGGCAGATATTGGGAGTAGGAACGCAAACAAAAAGTGAGTGTCGAATTTGCAATTTGCACGCAGACCACCTTCTTGGTGGAAGTACGTCACTTGGCGAAAATTTGCGTTCTTTTGCCACTGACCGACCAATCAGATCACAGGAGATTTTTTGCCCCTTTGCCACAGTTTTCCAGTTGCTTGTTTCGATCTTCCGAACTTGGCCATCATGTCGGTAATTGAGAAGCGAAGGTCCAAGTGGCTTGACCCTTTCGTTGCGCACACAAAAACTTTCAGCTCGACGTTAACAGCGCCAAGAGAGGCAGCGGCAAACAGCATCCAATACATCCAACACAACGCCCTTCCCAGAACGCCAACAATCTTGCGCTTCATATTCTACATCATTTCAAGAAGATCGGCCTTCCATAAACATTCAAGACGGTTCCCATTCGAGTCGTTGATGCACTACCTCCGCTATAATATTTTGATCAGTACCGACACTAGGAGGGAGTGCGGATGGGAGTGCTGCAATTGGTGTACCTACATCGCTCCGAGCGCTGGTAGGGCTAGGTGTCTCCTCATGCATTAAGATCTTCTAAAGGTCATCGGAGCACCACAGCATCAGCCCTGTCACCGTTTTTGTGGACCCACTCGGTGAAGCTCGGATAGTAACATTGACAAGGCAACCTCCGCTACCATCGTTGGCGCTGTCCTAACACTTTCTTCACCACCCATTTCCCGCTTTGTGTGTGTTGATTGGTAACAAGCCATCTCCACTCGATGGCTAGTCCGGTGACTCGAAACTATCGTGCCGCGATGCTTTTCCAGCCAAGGCCCACCTTTCTGCCTGTTCCAGCGAGGAGGTTTGATTGGAACCGTGAAGAAAATTCACGGCAATAATGATGAGCCTCTGACTGCTCACCGCTGGTTCTTCCGGCATTGCACAAGACTACAGCGGTTAGCAAGTGGAAGGCAGCAACGCCATGTTCGCTCAGGCCTCGCCCCATACTTACACCTTCAGTCAGCACTAAAAATTTGGCTCTGTGAACCGCAGCCGGTATTCATCAAACCTACCTCGATACCCGAGGACAAAGCATGGCGTATGCTTATCTTGTTCCCGTATTGTCAGCCGCAATGACTACAAGTACCCAGGTACCTCCACGTAGATCTCCACAGACCTCGTGTCTCTGTGCACAAGGCTGTTACTGACCTCTATACTGCAAAGTTCTAGCCTTCGAAGAAATTGGGCTGTCTCGCTGCTTTTGAGATGGGCAAAAGTGCTCAGCATCCTAAGCACTTTGAAAGCTTTGACCAAATTTCTATAACCAGTAGGAATGAGGTCTGGATTTCCCGTCTTGGCGTCGATATGGAAGATGAGAGGGTGACATTGCTTCTCAACAGGCGCCAGTCTGTTGCGTTCGGCAGTGCTTCAAACTGAGGCCTATCTCGTGGTCTAAGACTGGAGAGGACTGCGCAAGGAATTCTCGAACGTACTGGGCTTCTAGGCAAGTGATGCGGATATCAAGACAGGCAGTGCGGAGGCTCCCATCAACGGAGATTCTCAAAGCCACTCGAATTCTTCAATAATCACTTTCTTCTCCCTAAATCTTCCCTCCACCACCAGCCCTCGGCCGTTCCCTTACCTCATCCACCCTCCCCCTACCCAGCGTCATCCCCGGCACCACCCACTCTCCGCAGCTACACCGCATCCCCTGCCATGCATACCGTCCCACACTCTGCCCGCATTTCACGTTCGGACACTCCAATCTGCCTTCTAGCTTGCCCTGCTCCAGTTCTGGTCGCATCCATGATAGTGGCGTAATGTGCAGGTGGGCGCAGGGCTGGCCTGATGGTGAAGCGTGGGGGAGAAGGTAGGCGGATGTGGCGAGGGGGTTACGGCAGCGGCGACAGCGGTATGCAAGTGGTGGCTGTTCTGCTGTGATGTTTTCTTGCTGCTGTGACGAAACGACAGGGGACAAGCCTTTCTCAGCATTACCAACGCTACTACCCTCCTCGTCTCCAAACCGCAAATCACCAACTTCAGGCGCCATGCCAGCATCCGTACTCGCTTTCACGGTCCGTTGATACATCCATCGTTGGTACGCGGGTTGGCTGTCGAGGTCTGATGGACATGACATTGAGTGGTAGAGGTCGAGTTGCTTCATGAAGCCGCTGTTGGGTTCAGCGAAGGGGCGGGTTTGGCGGACCAAGGCGAGGGCTGTTGTTGGGGTTACGGACGGTTGCGTGGACATGAGGTAGGCGATTATGAGGGTTGTGGAGCGGGATTTTCCCATGGCGCTGTGAGAGGTTGGTCATTATGATTGCTTCTTGTAATGGTGCTGTAGGGAGAACCGGAGGGAGACGAATGACTTGATGGTGAAAGCAAAGCGTTGAAAAGAAGAAGACAGCAAAACGGAGAAATCAGAGCTGAGAAGAGAAAGCCATCAAATCAAAGAGACAAAGACATTCATGACAGTAAATTGCACACTGGCAGAAATTGCGAGTAGAAGACTGTTTGTCCATGTTCAGATAGATTTCAACGTAGGCTACCGTCAATCAAGAGCACTTCAGGCAAAGCTTTACATTTCTTGCTCTATGAGAGATTCGAGACTGCTGTCTATACCTGATAGGGTGGCATAGGAAGGCTTGAGGCTGCCGGCGAAACCGAGCAAAAATCGATCATGAGGATTCAGACGGGCTCACTGACTGTGCAGAGCTTAACGCTCGCCAGCTTTCCCGTGTAGTATCACCTCTACCCCATAGATCTCTTGCGTAATGGGTTTCGCGGGCGGACTTCGGGCGGAACCCTCAGATGGGAAGCAGTCTGCCAGCAGGAGAAAGAGAGCCCATATCCTGGTAAGAAGGCGGTAAGAATCCGGGATCCTGCTTAGCCTGACGTTGATTCTTGACGCCTACAAGGACATGGTGTAATCCGAAAAGGCAATATGAATACGGCAACATAGAAGTAGAGGTTATTGACGCAAAGAGAGCAGGCAGAGTAGACATCCTTCGGAGAACGGGACTGTGCCATCAAAGACTCACCGGACGGGCCCGCGCAGAGCAACGTCTCCTTCAGGCATCCCTTCCGCATTCTGGTCGCAAGATATTCCTGATGAGAAGAAAGTCGCTCACTTACCAATGAACCAGAACCCCTCCTCCGGCATCTAGGCCATCTTGTATGAACGCATTACTCGCCGGGAAGTGCTCCATTATATTTTCGTCGTCCACGTCATCGACCTCGACGACGTGGTGTCTGAAATTCACAAACAGATCTTCCTCCAGGGGCAGCCTCAACGCGGACACCACATGGGTGATATTGGCCTTCTTCACGGCCTCCTTCCGCCGCAAGGAGAATAGGCTGGTCACATGAATTAGCTCGGGGGTTAAATTCTCTCGGTGCGCAAAATGTTCACCCTCCGATGTAGAGATTCGCGTCGCCCGGGATCCGATCTAAATCCATTATGAAGAATGCAAGAAATGGTTGAAGAGGTGCTGTGCGGAATGTTGTGGCGAAGGTTTTGATTCTGGGTTGGGGAGGGATGCTTGGCGCAGGCGAAATGCTTCCTCGCCTTGACTCGAGATCTTCCATTTCTTCGACACCCTCACGGACGCATCCTTGCTGCATCTACTAATGCACATCACGGCTCATCGATGTGTAGAACATCGCTGCCCATCCACACCATCATCGATGGCGAACTCGAGGTCGCGCACGGCAGAGAAGGCACCCTTCCATTGGACCCGAGGCTGGTCTGACCAACTCTAGAGTCTGGCGCCATCGTTGATGGTACATTTTCTTGTGGTCATACGTCTACCCCGCTCCTGAAAAAGCAATCGCAAGTTCTGGTCTAGAAGATGAAAGGATCACTACTTTACTCGTGAGTCGGTGTTGTCCTCAAAAAAGCCTTGAGGCGTTGAACGTGAGACAGTCGGTGCAAGAACTATCTCCTTAGGCCAGGGGCATCCACGGTTTGCCCGCTCGCCTTGCAAGGACAGTGAAACTCTCCGGCCGTCTTTCCGTGCTTCTAGAAAGACTCGATGAGCCTCACCGTCCCGTAGGGCTGGATGGCCCAGTCCAATGGCGAAAGGACTAGAACTACTTTAACAATGTTGGATGTTGCTTTCAATCTCGCTCCAATTGACTTTGGCCTTCGTATTACATATTTGGAATCACCGGGCTCTCTCTCAAGGGGACACTATATTTCTGTGGCTTCTCGGCCCCAGCTGAACGGTCACGTCTTCCCTCGTATGCATGAATCGAATCTTAACGCCCTTCAGGCGCTCCATGCTAAGTTCGGCGGACCAAAACATTGCGCTGATCAAGCTGGCATTGATTGGCCAATTCGATTGTTTACTGCACAATCTCCCCAGTCTACCATTTATAGTTCGATTGGCATGCATGAACGAACGCTCTAAGGTCTTACTAGATCTCATGCAACGCAGGGCTCGTTCACCATTCCCGTCGCTGGCCACATAGAGCAGCAGCTGAACGGGGTACGGATCAATTCTATGTTTACTCAATTTGGAAGATGTTGATGGTGGGAAATCTGCTAGTTTTATACAGATTAATGACACACCCATCTCGCTGCCGAGCCGATGGCAGGTCTGCAGATTGATGCGCTCCTCAGCGATCATCCAGGAAGTCCGAAGTCTTGTCTCATCCCACCATCCCAAAGGATTCCTTGGGGCCTCCAATGCCTTCACGACACACCTTCTGCAACAAGTCAGACTTCCCGAAGGAACCGCTTCTGCGACCTCTTACACTATCCCACTTACGTCCAGTTGTGCGAGTCTCATTCACACACTCTTCGCCTGTGCCGATGTCATCCTCGCACAGATGATGAGTATGGCAAGATTGCGCTCCTGCTGGAATTTCCAACGTCATCTTTGTCTCTTAAGCTCGGGCTTATGACGCCTTGTAAAAATAGAATATCGTTAATTTCCTTTCATCGTCTCAGCATCAATTGCGGTAGCTGCTCGCAAAGGAATCCATGCGATTTGAGACAATTCCTCCAGGAGCGACAAGAAAGAGCAGGAGTGCAGAAAGTTGCAGGATTGGGCCTCCCATCCAGGGTAACCTCTGGGCGAAAACAACACTAGAGCATCCTTACGTATGGGCGGGACGGTACCTAACGATGGCCCCAAGATAAGGCGACGATGACCATATTCTGACCTGTTTTTCGACCCAAAGGGACTGTATCCCCGGGGTTACATTCGGATCTCTCTAGGCTTGGTACTCTGACAGCCGTAGGGCCGTCCTAATCAACGGCGTGGATCATGAATCAGCAATCGCAAAGACTGACTGTCATTGTTATTATTGTCAGCGCTGTTCTTGGGGAGGCAAACCCTGTGGCATTTTTTTTTCAGCTTTGCGCAGACCCCAAGTCTTTACATACCTTTCTGTCAGATACTTCTCCTGCTTGACGCCTGCATACAAGCGCATCTTACCCTTCTTAGCGTGGGCATGGTACTGCGACGCGATGTGGCCTCGCTTCAAGAGGGGGGATTCTACGTATAACAAATCACTCCAGAATCTGTCAATTGTTCTGCCCAGCTTCCGTGATGCTCCAGAGCAGATCAGTGCTCTGCGAGTTGTCTTCATGCTTTAGAGCCCGACTGTCCGAGGTGGTCTTGCTATATTCTCCCTAGCTTCCCATGCATGCTCTGCAGATCCAGTGCGTTTTTGCTGGTTGCCGACAACGCTCCCATTCGTTTCTGCATGTCGGCATGCATCTGGCATGGCCTTACAATGCACTTCCGTGGCACTCTACGCCGTCAGCGTCTCCCCATTAGCTGCCAGCCTGCACCTTATAGGGTTCGTAAGGCGGCTTCCGCCTAATGCGATCCGTTTCCTCTCGCCTTTACCTGGGTGCTTGAGTTGACCGCGCTTGACTGGGATCCCCCCCTGTTGGCCGTCTGTGAGCGACATGAACGTTTCCACACCCACACCCATGAGGACTGGGGCGACTTGGGGTTGGACCACCACGTCGGCGATCCGTGTGAAGAAGGATGCGTCCAGCCTTCGAGGCAGAGGGGTAGTCAGGAAGGTTGCACCTTAGTAGCTGCCCTGAAGCAACCTTGGGCGAGCTGAGCTGGGTAGGGCTGATCCCCCGAGTCCCACAGAAGTATTTGATCGGAGAGCAGCCCCACCCCCTCTGGACAAAGAAAGGGTTTTGCTGCGAGCAGACACCAGCCATGATGTGCCAGGGCTTGTTTTTTCCACAGCTCGAGTCGCAGTAGCTGGCGCCCAGCGGGCCTCCAATCATCTGCCTCTGCGTCGGCTGCTTTTCTCAATGGCTGCCCGTTTCGTCTGAAGGTTTTTGGTTTTGCCAGCATTTGCGTGCTGTTCGGTGCGTCCGCGCGATCTGGTTGGATAGACGTTCTTGCCTTCACTGTACTCAACGCTTTACGCTTATTATTGCCACCACCACCACGAAGCCACGATATTTCGACTCTAGATGCGCAGGGCCTGATGACCGTTTACGACAGCATTTTCTCAGCGTGGCAACGTTTACGCCTTCATGGATCTTACGCGCGTTACCTCTCCGCCTTCGATTCTTGTACATGACCACAATGGTAGCCATAGCCATGGCCGAAAACGCTCCAGCAGTCGGTCCGCAGGGATGCCATTCTCGTCACGACCCCCGGGCCCAATGCCAATGGCTATACCAAATACGAGACATGAATTGGCCCCCCCTGCCCTACCTCCACCGAAAGTCATTAACGACCTCACTGCAGGCAGTGATCCGGGGTGGGCTTGGGGAAACAATCCTAGTGAGAAATTTGGCAAGGCCACGGGATCATCAGCGAACTTTCCTAAGAGCTGGGGCAGAGATATGGGAGACAATAGACAGGCGCAGCCCCCACCGCGGCCGCGGTACTCGCGGCGGGACAGTTCGACCTCAACAATCAGGTCGCCTACGGAGACAGACAGGGACAGGAGGTCTCATGATTTTACAAGACACCAGGATGAAGGATACTACAGTTTATCCGGACCGCGGACCAGTGCTATGAGCCAACAGTCAGTACATGAATTCTTTCTCCTTCGAATCTCTGCTCTGTGAAATTTGGCCAGAGGCAATTGGAAAGTAGCATGTTGCCTTGAGGCAGGTTCTCCTCGTTCACGACTTATACTGTAGCCCTGCCATATGGTGCAGCGATCACGTACCAATGTATAGCTAATGTTGATGGGAATTTAGATTACACGGTGAAAGGCAGCTACAACAGCGTAACACCGAAAGCTCTTCTCAGACGTATGACAACAAACTTCTTTCTAAACTCGGAAAGCCCAAAACTCCTCCTCGTACTTCAACCATTGACAGCCTCGAAAGTTCGCCGACCTCAAGCCTCCCTTTTCATCCCAGTGGGAGACATCCTAATCAGCTCAGATCGTTGTCATTTCCTCACTCTTCAAATGACGCATACTCCAACAGTGCATACCCGGATACCCCGCCCATCAAGCGTGAGCCGCCCGGCTTCGATGATAGTCCGCAGTCGCGGCCAATGTCTCCTGGGTCAATGTATTCCGCTGGAAACCCCAACAGCTTTACCGACTGGCGAAGTCCAACTCTGGAGCGCAAAACCCCGTCTTCGGCCGTGGATCCTGGCCAGTACCCGCAATACCCTCAGCGTTTTCCGTCATCTACCAACGTACTGCGACAGCAGAAGTCCCGTCGATCCACAAGTGGCTCCCTGCTCTCAAGCTATGATGAGTCAGCAGGGGTTTCCAAGAAAAATACCGCTAGTATCGCAAGTGAGCGCGCTAGTCCGCTAAAGCGGGAAAGTTACGACCAAAGTATGTTTCCAGAAACAGACTCGGCTGATTCCACCTTCCCCATGGAAGATTCTGTTCGACATCTCCAACTCAACGATCGTACGCCACAGATTAGCTATCCTGAATCCATCGGCTCTTATCACAACCCTTCTCGCTCCTCGCTTCACACGTCGCGTTCACGTCCAGGCATGAAGCGAAAGCAGTCCCAGTCTCCGCCGCCCGATTTGTCGCATTCAGCTAATGCGCAGTTACTCGCGGCGGCGGCGGGGATGAACACCGATCCCTATCGCAACACGTCACACCACCCTACACAGCGCCTCTCCCCCGTGCATCGTTATCCTACAAATCAAGGTTCATTCTCCTCACAATCATCTGCTGAGCCTCGCAACAACTCATACGCGTCATCTACAGGATTATCCGTTGGGAGCAGCATCACTAGCCTTGACCCACACTCACCCGGGACCATGTCACCCTCCTCCGAGCAACAATCACAACACTATCAACAACACAACGGTCAAGATTCACCTTATGTCACTTCACTTCCGATGAATCCAGGTCACCGAAATACGCGTTCTCAACCACCAAAACAACATCCGCAAGCTCCTCTTGAGAACCCTCCCGATCAGTCCGTCGATCAAAAGCCATCACTGAATGCTGGCCAGCGAAGAACCAACGGCCCAAATATGCAGTCAAGTGTTTGGATGTGTCAATGTTGTCCGAAGAAGCCGAAGAAGTTCGATACGGAGCAGGAATTGAGGTGAGTGACTGCAGCCTTGTCGTGATTGTGTCGTAATGCTGAATTCTTTTTCGCAAATAGGAACCACGAATCAGAAAAGCAATACTCCTGTCAATTCTGCAACAATCGCTTCAAAAACAAGAACGAAGCTGAGCGTCATCAAAATTCGCTCCATCTACGCAAGCACTCTTGGTCCTGCGCCACGCTCAATGGTCAATATGCCAGTGCCTTTTATGCTTCAACTACGATCCCACCAGCCGACAACGCCCCCTCGCAACCACCACCTCCGCCCCCGGGCCAACTCGTGGCATTTGACACTTGTGGTTACTGTGGCGAACAATTTCCAAATGATCCTGCTCCAGACTGGGATGCTCGTGCTACGCATCTCACTAATGTCCACAAATTCGGCGAATGCAATCAGTCGAAGAAATTTTTCCGAGCCGACCACTTCCGTCAGCACCTCAAGCACAGCCATGCCGGCACGAGCGGGAAGTGGACCAATATGCTAGAAACGTCATGCATGAAGGAGGAGCCAAATCCTACACCTCAAGACAATCCACAGTCTCAAGGGGCTCCTGTCGCAAACATGGGCATGGGGCAAGCTATGAACCAAGCAAATATGGGTCAGCCAAACATGGGTCCACCCATGGGCCAGCAGAGCATGGACCATGCCAACATGGCGAACATGGGTCCGACAAACATGGGTCAACCGCAAGACCTTGGTCAAGCCAATATGAGCCAACAGGGCCTGGCTCAAGCTAGCATGGCCCAACAGGCCCAGCAGCTCGCACAGATGGACATGAGCAACATCGATCCGAACATTGGCCTGCAACCAATGGGGGGTATGGCTCCCATGGGAAACATGGGCAACATGGCGGGTCCTGCTGGTCGCGGAATGAGCCTGCAGGGTGGTCAACTCCGCAACGATAGGATCGAAGAGATGCCCCAAGAAATGTAGAGTCCCTCGCTCTTGCTGGAAGCTGATTCCTGTCCTTGTCGTGTGGCATTTGTGCTTCGGAAGAGCCGCTCACTCACGAGCGAATGACCTGACGTTGCAACAGGCTCGTCCTTATGTCGGGTAGGGCTTAATTGAACTGTTTGGTAGGGCTCGAGGTTCGAGAGGAGGGGCTCTGATGGCCTTGTAGGGCCATAGGGCTCATCGCGATACCATTCTTTAGTTTTGCGTTGCATCACACATCACACTCATACCTTGTGTCTCCCCCTTGGGGTGCTACCGTCACCTTTGCTCATCTTCACTTCTCAAAAGCTGTGGTGCTAATGCACATTACCCTTCACCATGGGCCCTCGCGCCCCTTGCTTCATGTATTACGACGGATTACGACTTGCATATTTTCTTTTTACTTCTGTGCTCGGGAGGGAGGAAGGAAGGATAGGGACTTCCGCTTTGCACATATTGTGGCTACTGAAGTGGCTGAACTAAGACTCACATAGTCGGCCGACGATATTAGAGAATTCGAATGCTTCATATTAATCACATTGTGCGAGGTCGCTCAAGTATGCCGGTCAATTGTCTCGTGTTGTGGCGATCCACACTGATGGCTTGCACTATGCTATTGTCCCTCACGTTACATTACATTATACCACGCTACCAGGAAAATATCTCATGTCTCATTCAGGAAACCTCCCGAGCCGTTTCCCCTAATATACACATCCATACCTCCCCTCCCCTATCCTACTACTTCCTCCACAATCCCACAAGCTCACAATCCCACCCACCTACCTACCCATTCACCTAAATCCACAAAGCCCACCTTACCTCGGCCTTCCCTTCGGTCTCATCTCGTTCCATATCCTTCTCTCCTGCGCGGAAAACGTATGATGGCAAGTGTACAGTTTATGAAAATTGTAGGTACGGGGATCGTGAGTGTTATCTCATATTATGTTATGTGGAGAGAGAGAGAGAGAGAGGAGAGATAGACGAGCCATCTTATCCGCAAGGGAACTGTGCCTGACATTCACGATATCCATCTACTATCCTCCTCCCCCTTTCGGGCTGATAATCTCGTATCCTGCACTGCGAGAGGACGGGGAAAAAATTGGATTCAAAGCTTGAGGTGGGGGGAAGGAGGATACAGAGAAAGGTGAAGATAAAACTTGATGATCCGTTCCAAGATGAGAGACAGATGCATGGGCCACAGCGCCGTTTCATGTCTGTAAAGCCATGGCTTTCATATACAAAGAGAGAGGAAAATGCTTTTCGCCGCTGGATACGTACATGGGTATCTATCTGACGGCACTAATCCTGTCCGTCTATACCAGCGACTTTTCTCGCCGTGGCGATTTCCTCCTTCCCGAGTCCCAGCTCGGTCGCATATTCTCCAAACGCCCCCACAATCTCCCGCAATCCGGTCTTCAACGCCGTGACTATCAGCGCCACGTCCTCCACCTTCCTGTCGGACTCCTGGAACTCAACGTCCGTCCAGTGAACGGGCAGGCTGCTGACGAAGCTTTCGATGGAGGAAATGGTGCTGACGAAAGCGCGGATCAGCAGCGAGATGTCTTTTGCGACGTTTCCGTAGCTGTCTTCCGTCAGGCTGGCTTTTGCGAGGGTCGTTAGGGTGGTGATGGAGTTGAGGGTGGGGTGGAGGGCGCTGTAGGGGGTCCCGAGCACGATGGTGCGGACTCGGCGGTGGAAGGTCTGGCGGAAGGGACAGCCGGCTGGGGTGCGGAGGAAGCGGAGGAGGTAGTCGTTGTATTGGGCTAGGAGGCCGCTTTTGCTGTAGGTGGCTTGTTGCTCTTGGGTGAGGAGTTTCTGACGGGCGGAGTGGAGGTATTTGCCTGTTTCTGCGCGTTGGTTGCCTAGGAATTTGAGAGGCGTGGCGGGTTGGGCGGATTGGCCGTATGATTTGGCGATGGTGCCTACTTCGGCTTCGATTCTTTCACGCCGGTTGGTTGGAGCTGGGGAGTTGGTGAAGATGTTGTCTTGGCGGATTTGGGTTGAGGAGATTCGGGGGAGTGTTTCGATGGTGATTTGTTGTTGCTGGGGAGCTGTCTTTGGGGTGGGGTTTTGGTATTCTGCGATTCGAGTGCTGATGGCGAGGATGTTGCCTAGGCTGAGGGTCATGATCTGGGTCCATGCAGAGCCTTTAGGGCGGTCGATGTCTGAAAAAATGGCCTTGCGGCGAGCGTCGAAGTCTTGGCTGATGAGGTTTAATTCCCAGAACGCGAACGACTGTGTATGTTAGCATTCGACGCAGTCTGAGCAGAAGGGCTTCGTACCATGGCGACCTCTCTTTGGCTTTGAAGTCCAATTAATAAAGTCCCATTTGGGTCTTTCGATTCGCTGGTCAATGGTTGACCTTTCTTCAGCGGCTCCTGTGCAACATATACACTGAAGACTTTGTTTGAAACTTCCCAGAGCGTGAGCAAAAGAGAGCCTGAAGTGAACGATCGGATTATCAGAGAGATGTGATATGGCGGAATGTAGGAGAGCCGCGAATTAGGTACGTCCCACAGCAATTCAGCGATGTAGAGGGAGCACTTCCACGCGGTTGATCGTATGAAAAGTGCATAGAGTACTGGCCCAAAGATGCTCATGCCCACGGCCCGTAGAAATATGTTGCGTCCCAGTGATGGCAGGTCATCTCTCACTTGGAGGACTGGAGATTGCTTCTTCAGATTTTGTTCTGGGACTGATTCGGTATTATTGGTTGTCGTAGGTAGCACTACCTGGTCATAGTCGTAGTACAGGTGGAGGATGGACTGTAGCCCAGCCAGCATGAAGAACACGCTCCTCAGGTATATAGGTCTTTCATTGAGCCTCTTCCGTTCCCACGCCCTGAGCCTTGTCAGTCAAGGTAACAGAATCAAGAATCAGGGAGCAGTCCTTACTTCCCCTCAGACACCCAGTTCAAGTTTGCCGAATTGGACACTGACCACATATAGACCTCGCTGAACCACCATGCTGAAAAGAAGTACCAAGCCAAAGTCTGAGCAGTGTTCAGCCGAAGTAGATATTTGGTGCCAGTCTCGAAAGGTGAGGCTGTTGTTCGACTTCCTTTGCCAACTCTTAGTACCATAGCCATTGGAACGATGATCTGCAGCCATACCAATGTGAAGCTGGGCAACGCGGAGTACGAATATCGAAAGCGCCGAAATAAGAAGCAGAAGCGTTCGGATGCCCGCTGGGCCTATGGGAAACCAGGACCAGAAGACTATAGTGGGGTCAGAATTTGTCAAGAAAATATTTAGGCGGAGATCATGTACATGAGGTTTTCTCTCCAACGGCTATTGCCTCGACGTAACTTACTGCTGCAATTATGACGATAGCGCTGGTAAACCTTCTGTGGAGAGCTGGTGTTAAGAATTCTCTGTACAGCGGTGTCCGTAGAGCAGCCATTCTGGAAGGTCGGAATTTATTTCGTACTATGCGAACACATCCTAGAGCATCCCTCAAATTGGATAACCCTCCTCAGATCATGTCGCTGGCGCTGATTCTGATAATCACAATATGTCAACAATGTTGCGGAGGGTGATGGGGGATCGCGCCAAGACCTTTTGCTAGTGTGGTCACGTCTCTTCCACGTCTTCGCCTTTCTCTCCAAAGAAATCTGCGAGCAGGTGAACAGCCTCTAATTCGCGAAAGCTAACGATAAATCTAATGATACTAGGCAGACAGCAAAAGGAATGTCGTCCTTGGTCCATCTCCTCGCGGAAGGGTGACTGGCATCAAAGGTGCTCGTATGCCTATGCTGGATCCTGTCTATTCCATCTAATCTAGACCTCGCACTGGGATATCATAGACCTGGGCTACGTCCCTAGTATTTACGAGATGGGTTCAAGATCGACAAGAGGCAAGGGCTGAGAGCAAACGACCCGATCGCTCCAGCGCCACATACTGCCAGGTTTACGCCCATACGAGATTGAAGCATGACTTTTTCTATTAACAGATGACTTCACATTGGTCTACCTTGAGCACTCTAGAGAATACCTCAGGACAGATTGAAGCCAGGGAACCTCATAGATCTATCATTTTCGTTCGAAATTCGAGTCAAAGCATGCCAAACCCGAAAATGGATAGATGCTCCTCAGGAGATGTTGACACCCATTTGACGCCAGTTCCAATAAGAACTTCGAACGTTGCCTTATCAAGTATCCTTTGATTTTCCGGAAATGACATAATTCTCCTGATTTACACTTCAACCAGATTTCCAGGAGGCACCGTTGATCTACGCAGAGTGTGTGATTTCTAAAATCATCAGTGTATTAATTTCACTTCGCTCTCCACAAACAGCGCGCCATGTTCAAGGTCGACGACGTAATAAAAAGGAGTTCTGTGTCCAGCAAATTCGAAGAACTTCGGACTCTGCGATTTGTAGTAGCAAGCAAGAATGATCTTCCGGGAGAAGAATGACCCGACATAAGGGCGAACAGTGAGCAAAGTCTTCTTGATATCCCACGCGCCTTTATGAATAGCCTGCCGCGCTCCTTTTGCCGAAAATTTGATTGCGTCCTGTTTTGTGTGGTTGCTTTTCGCACGTGTGGATCTGCGTACCTTTCAGCCCGTCTGTTCGGTTCACGTGGTATCATTGGCCGGCTGTGATCTCCCCTGAGATAGCCGAGATTTAACCTCAGATCCGTGTGCGATGTTCTTCCCAGTTGGGACCAGATGCAGACACTAATGCTAATCATTTTCCAATTGGAGACATGTCTAGAACGCGCTACCCACATCATTGAGATTATTTAGACGGTGCTACGGAATCTCTGATTTCAGGTACGCGTCCAATGGTAGAATTTATAAGACGACTATCCTCAGGGGCTGTCACTAAGAGCACTCCCTCCACTCTTTCTTCTCTAAAACCAGTCCTGTATTTTCTAACAATGAAGGAACGGCCATGTAATGCTTGAGGTCTTTCTGTACACATTACACCCATTCTCTCTTTTCTCCTTCGCAACTTTCGCAAGATGCTCATTTCAAGATCAAAGCGTCTGGCTACAGTGCCTCTTTTTGCCATTGTCATCTTGATCTATCTCTATCATTCTCCAACAGAGCGCTATGTGGTAGCCACTACAAGACCACAGTATGATGTGACTTCGAAGTCTCAATCGCACAGCCCTAGCAATGCCGCGCCGAGTCCTTTGATCGATAGCAATGCCAATGCTAATACTAATGCTAATATTAATGCCGTACCGAAAACCAATGTGACACATGATCCCGCTCCGCAGCACAAGAACACCTCTCAAGTACCGACTGCTCCGCCTCGAATTCGTCAAGTAACCATGGTTCTGGACAACGGAGGCTCCGAACAGGAAATGTACGAACGTGCTTTGGAGACACATTACGCCCACGGCGAGCGATGGGGCTATTCGACACATGTCCTCCAACAGGACATCGTTGGTAGCGAAGACGGCAATGTCAGTAGAGCAGGTCAATGGAAGACTGGGGTCTTCAAGAAACCGCTTTATCTCCTGTCATTGGTGGTCGCTGAGCTGGCCAAGCCGGAGGAGGAGCGTGCTGAGTGGATTGTGTGAGTATATTTGGCTGAAAGGGTCAGCTGGCTGATGATGACTAACATGCCATTCACAGCTGGTTTGATGCCGACACGATCATCCTCAACCCTAATATCCCCTGGAGCGTCTTCCTCCCCCCATCTTCAGAACCCATATTCAACAACACGCAATTCCTCGGAAACAAAGACTGGAACGGCTTCAGCTGCGGCGTCTTCTTCATCCGCGTCTCCGAATGGACCGTCCACATGCTCAACGACGTCGCCGCGCTCCCCCGCCTCCGCACAGACATCCAGATCTATAACTCCGGACGAGACCAGAACGCCATGAAGCATGTATTCAGATGGGAAGGAAGAGAAGATGACATAGTCTACCAGCCTCGAGGCTGGTACAATGGCTTTCACAACGACGCCCACAACAAGACAGAGGTCGTGGAGGGTGACCTATTGGTGCATTTTGCCGGTACCTATAAAAACCGCACGGGCGCGATGAAGGAATGGATGAGCAAATTGCAGCGGGAGTCTGAGAAATTGGCAGTCCCGTTTGAAAAAACGATATTGAAACAGGATATTGAGGATTTCTGGGCTGATTTGAAAGATGCGAAGACGAGATTGGGGGAGCTGGCGCTGCAGTTGCCGAAACATAACACCACTATGACAAGGAGCGCGTATGACGAGCTCCGCAAGGTCGTGCGGTATGATCCGGCGAATAGCAAGCGGCTCGATGGTGCGATGCGTGCGGCGAGGAAGGCTGTGGAAGATATTCGGGAGAAGACAACTGTGCAGGAGGCGAAGGGAAAGCGGCCGGGTGTGGGGGCGGTAAGATGATGTTTGATGTCAGCATGAGAAACAGAATCATTGGAGAGTGGGTGGATGGCCGCTCACAGTATCCAACGTCGAGCTCGCCATTGAGCGATGGGGTCCGACACGACGTGAGGAATTGGCATAATGGCGAGAGCGACGTTGCCCCGAGCCTAAATCATGTTGATGGGCAGTGCGAGAATGGATCGGTCGTTTGGTTGATGCAAGGTTGCAGGTTTGGGAAGAGAGATGATGTTGAAGCCTGAGTTGAGGGTACTCCGTCGAATGGACATGATGTAATGTATAATGAAGGAGTTAGTGGGTATCTTGGGGAGTACGAGTAGGGGGATGGATTTTTATGTAAAATAGATGTAGATCTGCCACTCCTGTATAGTCAATTCTTGGCCATTCATTCTCGGCTAGCTCTTCACTTGATCCATGGGGCCATGATCAAATATGGGCGAAGCAGTTTCTTGGAGACGATCCCGTCGAGACGAATACCCGAACTGCTGCAGTTACGGAATTCAAGAATCTTGAAATATCTCGCATTATTGAAGGGCACTCACGCCTTTATACACATGCTATGCTACCGAAAAGGGGTATATGTAACGCGCTGGACAAACATGACCACCAAGTGCTTTTCGATGAACTCTCTTTTATAAAAGAATCATGATCATAGCTTCGGCTTCAGACCTAAGCCAGGTGCGCTGGCTTCCGTATTCAGTAAAACGTCACCGCTCTTGTCGCCTTCTCCGAAGAAGATGACTTCGACCGTGAGATCGTCCCTGGATTTGTCAGTACATTGATTGCATGGCTGAGAGGGAGTTCAAACATACCTATACCGCCTTGACATCGGATGAACGAGCGTCAAGAGACCACACACCATATCCCTATTCCGCCCGCCCAACGCATTCCGCACCAAATGCGTCGCTACGTTCTGGTCCTCAACGACGAATCTTTCGTCATTACCCTCGACTTGCCACTGCTGCTGTCGCATCGGCGCTCGCTGACCCTTTCCAGCTTCGAGGGCATTCATCACAGGCTTTTCGACAGGTAAGTTTTTGCTGCTGCTGCTGAAGAAAGACTTTGCCCAGTCCGTCGTGCTTTGCGTCTTTCGTTGCGATTCGAGCCATTGGCCAACGAGGCCGACGACTTCTTCGTTCGTGAGCATCTCCCAGAGACCGTCGGTGGCGAGGACTACGAAGTCGCCCATTTCGGGCTCGACTTTTGTGGTTGTTACGATGGGTTCGGCGGTTACGTATGGAGGTGTTTTTAGTAGTGGTGTTGTAGATCGGCCGTAAAACCACTCTTTCATTCGTAATTGCACTTCTCGGCTCCATTTGTAACTTGCGTCGCCAAATGCTCGACTAGGCTCCAGGCCACCTAGTATGCGTCCTCTGTGGGTCACATGTTCTTCACCTGGATGCTCGACTTGCAAACGAGCTACCTCAGACGGCGTGCTGCCTGTCTGATCTTCGGATAAAGGGGTTGCTATCCATTTTCCGGTTGCTTGGCTTTTTCGTCCGAGGACAGCGCGAGAATCGCCGGTGACAGCCACGCGGAAGAGTTTGGAGGAACTGTCGTAGAAGGAGAGAAGGGCGCAGGAGCCGGAGAGAGCGGGAGCAAGAATTTGAGCGGCGGCAGCTTTATCCTTCCTGTTCTTGGACACTTTTTCGACAGATGTATTGACAATTTCGTGGTCAAGGGCCAGAAACCCGCGCTTTATCGCAGCGTCGATGGACTGAGGAGTTGGGAGGGTAAGTGATGGATCGGTCGAGGCAGCTTTGTAGGTGCTCTTTAGCTCCCGCGCAACATATGAAATAAGAACCTGGCGTAATTTTGCAGATGTTGTCCAGCCACTGTGACCATCGAATACACCCCAAAACATCCAATCGCTGCTTGAAGTACCCTCAGATGGTGGAGTGACAGATTGCTGTACCTCGACTATTTTTTCCGCATGGTCATCTTCGATAGGATAATTGCTTGGTACTTGAACTGTATCATAGCGAACTACGCCTCGTCCTCTACCCACGAGGTATGATTCCTCGGTTTTCCGCAGTGCGTGGGTAGCTTGCTCTGGCGTAAGCATCTCGGACCGATTCAGACCGTCGTTATCAGCCTGTTTCGTCAATGGCGCATCATCCGATAGTTCTTCGACATAGAACTCGTCGTCCTTCACCACTAGGGCCCTCCTCTTCGACCCTGTTACTGGCTCAGGAATCAGACTCTCAGAGGGTGACGGCGATTGCGGAGAGACTGATCCTGATGCTGATGCCAAGGTAGAATATTGGGGAGCTGAGAATCCTGATCCTGATGTCTTGACATTTGTACCATTGACCAATGCTCTTGTCTCTGGGTCTCGCTGATAGTACCAAACCCCAGAAACCAGCACAGACACAACAGCAGCGACGGAGAAGCTACGAAAGTACATCGACGAGTTAATTATCTGGGTTGGAACATCTCTGCGAGCTGTGGAGGTGGTTGGCCTTGGGCCGGAGGTACTCCGATTGACTGATGAGGTAGTGGAGAAGGCCTTGGACGCAAGGGCTCTTCGAAGAGCAGTGCGTCGAGCAGAACGGAACACTTGGACTGCTGCTCGACGCATTGATATAGACAGGAACAACGGCTGAGGAAACACCTCACCGAAGCGACATCAAGTCTGCAAGATCATGTAGTACGGTGTTCAGTAGATGTACTCGAGTAACCTCAAGTGAGATCTTGTGACAAGGAAGATGAGATCGCGGCAGATCGACATCAGCCCTGTCGAAATAAATAACGATCCATTTCGTCATATGGTTAACATTCGATCACACAAAATACTCCAGCTTCTATACAAGGCATTTCAAGTCCTCTACGACAAGGGCTGCAGCTGATAAATCCTGTATCAATAACTTTGTACATGGAAAGTCTGAACTGCATCGCCACTCTTCCGCTAGAGAATATAGTAGGATTTTATTACTCAATGGAAAATCAATCATCCTTTCATACTCTGTAGACTCTGGTGTTCTCGTACTCTTCATCATGTCGTCAAGAGCCCTCCGCAAGCTACAGAAAGAGCAGGAGCAACAAAAGCAGATGCAAGCCTTGAACGAGGATGCCGCGCAAGAAGATGATTCAGAAGAAGAGCCAGTGCCTGCGCCCAAGGCCCTGAATGCTTTCGACATGCTGAATGATATTGGAGAAGAGGAGACTGAAGAGGCTGAAGACGTGTCAGGCGACGAAATTGATGGGCAAAACAAAGACTCATATGCAGCAGAGGAGAAGGACACACCCGCACCGTCAGATATTCCCAAGTCAAAAGCTAGGTCAAAAAAGAAGAAGAATAAGAAAAAGGCCAAAAGCAATGACAAGGAGGAAAAGTCAGCAAAAGATTCTCAAGTGACGGGATCCTCATCTCAATTAGATGAGATTGATCTAGCATTGCAGGCCCTATCTACCCAACAGCCTGACGACCCGAACGTGTCTACAAGAGTGAAAATCGATGAAGCTAACGCGCAGCTATGTCGGCTGCTTGCCGTCGAATCAAAGCACCTCAATGCTTTGAATGAAATGAAGAGGCTATTTGGTAACGTAGTCATGGAGAATGAAGATGAGACTGCCGGTAACCCACGGAGGAGGGGAAGGGGTCCTCAGCAGCTTGATCTCGGCGGTGCATTAGCAGGCCGAAACAACCCTGCTTCGCGCGGGCAAGGATTGGCAGGCTTGGCTCTTCGCAGGAATCCCTTCATCTTGGGGAAAGAAGAGTGGCCGAAAGCCACAAGTGGAGGACTTGGTATGGAGTTGGTCGAAAACTTAGAAGATGGCACTGTGGAGTTTCGCTTCGTGCACAGCAACATATATCAGGATATGCAGAGGCAGTTTGAGGTTTGCGTTGAATCTATGGATCCGCAACGTATGATCACAATGCTTCAGTATAATCCGTACCATATATCGACCCTGCTTCAAGTCTCGGAGATTGCGAAGCAACAAGGCGACCATTCCGTCTCAGGAGATTTGCTTGAGCGAGCATTGTTCTCTTTTGGTCGTTCCGTCCATTCTTCTTTCACAAAAGCCCTGACAGAAGGTAAAGCCAGGCTCGATTTCCGAAGGCCTGAAAATCGAGAATTCTGGCTCGCCGCGTGGCGATATACCAACAATCTCGGCCAGAAGGGCACCTGGCGTACAGCATACGAATGGGCCAAGCTAATCTATAGCCTCGACCCTGAACTAGATCCTTATTGTGCGGGCCTCGTACTAGATCAATTGGCTCTTCGAGGTGGACAATCCCAACACTTTCTCGAGCTCAGCGCCTGTCCATTCTTCAGCCCTGCCCTGTTGGAACGTCGACCTAATATACTTATTTCTACTGCTCTTGCAGAGTACAAGCTCAAGCAGGCACAGAAGTGTCGAGAGTCTCTTGCGAGATGTGTCAAGACTTACCCTTGGATCTTTGCTCGCCTGTTTCAAGAGCTGAACATCGATCACATACCGAAATCGATTTGGGGCAAAACCCCAATCTCGGAGCGAGCCAAATTCGAATGTGAATTGTATGTCCACAACGCCAAAGACTTATGGAATACTCCCGAAAACGTTTCATTCCTAGTCGAAGTTGCCGAATCTATTGAAACCCCGGGGAAAGAGTCTAACGAGTTTGACCCGTATATTACACTGGAAGAAGCACGCCACGTTCTTCTCTCTGGCGTGCCCATGCTGATCAACCTCATCCCTCGTGAATTCACCACAAGATCCTCATCCTCATCAGATCCACTACCACCCGACGACAACCTCCCATCCTACAACCCAGCTCCACCGACATATATTCACCCCGAGTATACATCTCCATTCGAGACCCTCGACGATCTCGAAACTCCCCCGAACGAAAGCTCGCCAAATCCCCAATCACCAGAGGACCACGAGCACGACGTCGCCGAAGAGCAACACCTGCAAGGCGCCGCGGGCTTCTTCAGACGCATAATGCCCTGGATCGCAGGAACTGGCCCAGTCCCGGATCCCGCTGAGGTCCGGAATGATTTGGAAAACGAACAGCGTCGGGCGGCTGAGCAGGGAGTACCGCCAGAGCTGACGGCGGAGCGAGGGGCTCGAATCATGGGGATCTTGGAAAGATATATTGGAGGGGGCGGACCTTCTAATCGCGGCAACGAGAACCAACGGCCTGCAAATGCGGCTCGTGTCGACGATGTACCCGATGCGGACGAGGCTGTTGCTGGGAGCACGCAGGAACCTGAAGCGCCGCAGATTGGACCGTCTGAGCCATATGACGATGAGCGCAATCAGCGATGGCTTGCCGGTCAAGGCATGCTTCGGCTTAAAGACTTCACGACCCAGCACGGTACCGACGAAAACGCTTGGTCTG
>JAABUP010004422.1_pt1 | contig 22934 bp, 23 predicted proteins | sample 5559201 | NCBI WGS metagenome assembly JAABUP01 (sample SAMN10711887, study PRJNA513373) | rock metagenome | isolation source: Antarctica rocks | place: Antarctica | reverse complement strand
GATCGATCGATGATATCATCATTAAAGTCATTAAAACAATTCGCCAGCTGTCCGAGGTGCATTAAAAATAAGAAATAATGCAATGAGGATCTATTCGATTAAATTTTATTCTGGCGGAGCGCGAGGATCATTAGTACGCGAGGATCATTAGTACGAGTACGGTAAGCATGAACCAGTCAGACGGCCATACTAATCAGCTGGCCTTCATGCAGCATTTACATAACATGCTGCTGCAGCGTGGCTTTCATGCCAAGACTCGACTTTTAAGCGCACAATTCGTTGAATTTGTGATTAAAGGTGCCATCTGTGATTTTATTTGAATTTTGCGCTGAAAACTTGGTCTTTTTAAGTCAAAAACTTGATGAAAGTACCGACAGTCGTAAAACCTTGGTCTTTTTTAGTAGAAAATTTGACGAAAGTACCGACAGTCGTAAAAATACTTAACAAAAATAGGCATTGTACAGGGTTTTGTCCAGCAAAACAGATCATCACTGCCATCATAAACATAATACACAGGGTGTCGTCTAGCAAATCACTTCACTACTGCCATCACAAGGACAACAAACAGGCTAGTCTGAACAACGATCTACAATTCAACGACTATTCACTGGGCAAGTTTGGTGTCAATGCTTCATCATCATCGTCATCCTCTTCCTCAGCAGCTTCGTCTGCGTTATCATCGTCTTCACCCTCCTCTCCTTCTTCACCGTCACCCTCCTCTCCTTCTTCACCGTCACCCTCCTCGCCTTCCTGCTCGTCTGATGCACTCTCCAAGTTAGCCTGGTAATTAGCCCAAGCCTCTTCCTGGAAAACATTTATTATTTCAACGCAGTAAAGATTTGACGGATGAACATGGCTTTTTTACTAGGAACAACATCATTATTTCAAGACCCTATGAATCTGACGGGTGGACAGGACTTTTCTCCCGGAAGAAGACTGCAACAACACAGTTGACTATCTGAGATGTGCTCACCTCGCGCCTGCCAAACTCTTGCACACGGCTGACTGTGGCCTGCAGCTGATCATCTGACGAGTCAATACCAATAGCACTGAAGCCCATCCTCAATGCGGCAACCACACCAGAGCCCGAACCGCAAAACAAGTCCACAACTCTGCCTCGGTCCTGGTTGCATACCCTCAGCAGAAACTCCAGCTGTAGAAGGGGCTTTTGATTACTTATTTGATGTCAATCATAACATCTGATGTCTCAATGTAATGTTTGGACAGCTGAAAAAGAATAGCCAAGAAGTTCCCGACCACTACCTGTCAGAACTTGGCGATGTAAACCTGGAGGACATGTCTACACCAGACAACTGAAAGGCTCAACTTGCTAGTGATGCCAGAAGAACACATCCTGAAAGTGCCCTACCCAATGCTACAAACAGAAAAAGCTACTCATGGCAATGCTGGACCTGAGAGTGACCTTACAGGAGCATCAGCCACCGCATAGTGACGCCGGTTTTGTTGTTCAAGCTGACGTTGCTAAGAAAATCCTAGACATGCCTAGACAGCATCTTCACGTAAACAGGCTGTTGCCTAACAGCATTTGCATTGGTAATGCTTCACCAAAATCTACAAGCACAATGTCCTAACAACACAAGCCCTAACACCATTTCTCTAAGGGGACGCTGCGCAGAATTGCTGACTGAGCTACTTCCAGCCAATGGACTGAAGCTAGGCTGCATAGGGACCCTTTGCAGCTGTGGAAAGCCCAATAGGGGCTCTCAGAATGAAGTCTGGAATGGCAAAAGCGTCCACCAGCGGGCAGCAGACGCCTCGCAGCTCACTGCACAGCTTCTCAATCATCCTCTTGATGGCCTTGGCTTTCTCAGGCGCTACATAGTCATCATTGCGGAACAAAATGTCCTGGTGAATGCGCTGAAGGGCAAACAGGTCTGCAATTGCCTGCACAGCCGCAGGGCCATGGTGAGCGACCTCTGCATTTGATGCCACATCGACTGGCATGCAACTGCCTTCCAAGACACAAGACTTGGGCTGTGCAAGCTGAAGCGCAATGTTCCTGTAGCATGTGTGCAAGTTGACAAGTAGCGTGTTGTCTTGGTTGCATCAGGATTATGGCAGGAAAAGGACCACGCATCAATACGATGAAAACAGCATCTAGCTGCTTTGGCTGCTGTACACATGCTGGCGTGTGAATGTTCACCCTCAGTCGTCATGCACAAGCAGCACAAGCAAGGCTCAGCAGGCTTGGCACCTCACCTTGATTGACTTGCGTGCATCCAGGTCCTCGCACTTATTGGCGCCCTCCAGGATGTTGGTCAGCATGACAGCCTCCACGTGTGTTGTGGCCAGCTCCAGCAGGTGGTTCAGGCACTTGTTCCAGGCCTGGAAGGCTCCCAGCTTGCGAGTGTGCTTGCGCAGCCGCATGGCAATTGTGTGCAGCAGCCTTGCTGTGCGGTATCTGTACAAACCCAGGACTTGAACTCACAAGCTGACTGGTTGCATGGTCGGCTGTGCAGCTCTGGTTGTATGAGATGCGCTTGCTGTAACATGGTCTCGCAGTAGCTGACCACCTGCTGTCTTCAGATGAGTCATTTGCAAGTGGACGTAGAGCACTGATATGCATGCAAGAGAGGTGTTGTTCTGAACACTTTGTGTTTAGCTGACCTAGACTCTGCACTTGCCAAGATGACATGCTTGCACGCAAAACACATCACACTCCACACACATTGTCATGTGTGCACATGACCAGTCCAGCCAATGACAGCATGCTGTTGCACTTGCTGATACATGCAAGCCACTCTGTAGATGTATCCCCTGAGGGTCTTGACAAGGAAGGCAGGGTCTCTGAGGTGTGAAGGCTGCGTCATGTGACACCAGGGAGTTGGGGGGGAGGGAGTCCCTGGCCATCTGCCTAAGGTGCCCCCAGGTGGCACCCAGGGGTTTCCCACTGAACTTGTCCTTGTGAGGTCTTCTGACAGATCTCGGAGATCGCCGACAACCCACCCATAGCTAGTGGTAGCAGTGCTGTGCCGCTTTACGCTCGACGAGGCCTATGCTTCATGACAGACTCTGACAAATCACAGGAAAAAGCCTATGGTTAGTGGTCAGGCAAATATACATATATGTGCGGTACCATATGTGCTTGAGATGATGCAGTCAAGTATCGCTGTCATTGACATTGTGCAGACCTATGCACAGATGCTTACCAATGATTGTACTGAGAGCCAACCTTGCAATCTGATCATACTGAGGGCTAAAGAGAGTGCATCAACTCAATATTGATTAATCCCCATGCTTTGCAGTTGCCTCTGAGCACCTTTTTGTGCCTTGAAGCACTTCTGCAATCAACATTTCGATAACACCCGATGAAACAGCTGTATAACAGAGCACGGTTTCACAAGGACTCAACTATAACAGAGAATCAACGCTCTTGGCACAGCGGAAGATGAGCCCTACCAGGCATGTGAGAGCTGATGTGAGAGAGAATGCATGGCATGCATTAGTCATGCATGCAATGGAGTGTTCGTCGACAGCATTAGCTTTGACCAAGTCTATGTTTGTGTCGAAGCTCGCAGAATTTGAGATCGGCCCACAAGTCAGCATACCCATCTCGTTCTGCGCTTTGGGATGTCGCGTGGTTGGTGACTAGGGGGCCCAACAGCAGCCTGATCTCAGCCCAGACTCCTGATCGCAGAAAATAGCAAGTTGTGTTTCTACGGTTGGTCTTCCGGTAGATGGTGACGAGGTCTTTAGTTGATTTTGGGCTTGTGCTTCTAATTATAAGTGGCTCGCTGGTTGCCGCAGCCGACATTCCCTGGCAGGTGCGCGCAAGTTCGCAGCTTGCGAAGTATGATTATGAACTCCGCCGCTCTCCCTCTGCAGCAGGTGTTGCATATCTGCAGGCCTATCATAAAACCAGCCAGATACTCGACCTTTTCAAGTCAGCCTCGGCACACACAACAAATCTTGCAAGGTAAAGTGCTGTGACAGTGTGGACATCTCCTCAAGGTGGCTTTGTCAACCCCGCTTTCAAACCCATTTCCAGGTATCAAGACATCCCCGACCCTGACCACAACTCGGAGTTGTCCCTGCCCCTCATCACTGTCACAGACTTCAAGACAGGAGAAGCTGGCAAGGAAGTCATTTTACTCATAGCTGGGGAACATGCGAGGCAAGTCAAGCTCACACAATGTTCCGTCGCACTGCAGTCCTGCAACTCCCAAAACTTCCTGAGCCTGATGGGTGCTGCTGACCCTTGCGGCTGTTGTCTGGCACTCAGAGCACTTCATGCCCAAACATTGCCAGAATTGCGGCGCATCTGCAGGGAACTTATCACTTCTGAGATAGTGTACTGGCTGTACCAAGTCCTGACTGGCAAAGATGCAGAGCTGCTGTCATGGCCAGCTGCTGCATCTTTTGCATCCCAGCGGAAACAGATGGGCCTTGGGGCAGGCAACTTGCAGGATTGGGTGCAGGACCTGTTGAAGAAAGTTGTGTTTAAGGTATTGCCACGTGGTGTTGCCAAAGAGTCTGCTGCACTTTAACCGTGTCAATGCTTTCAACACAAATGGCCTGTGGTCAGTCATTGCCTTGGTGAGTGCCGCATCTCAGCAATGCAACATTCATATGAAGTGTGTTCAACCATTCCACAGTGCCAAGTGTTGCGTTGCATCAACTTAGCATTCACCTGTGGCTCTATGAACCGCATCTATACTGACAGTAGCCTAGATAGGCATGCATCATGCAAAATTGCGGATGCCAGGGGGCAGGGGACATTCTGTATTGCATAATGCAAGTCATGTTGATCATGGAATGTGCAAGAATCGGCAGTGATGTGGGCAATTTTCAGTACAAGGCAGTGATGAAGAGCAGTGCGTCTAGCGCAGCAGCACTCGCAGATGCATTGTGCTAGAACGCATTCCGCTGTAGCTGCCGTTCCTCAGCAACCATTGGCCACAGGATGAGCGGTCACGCTATGCAATTCAGCGTATGGAGCATGACGCAAGACAGCTACATGCAATCTCAGCCTCATTGTTTGTACAGATAGTGCCAATTGAGAACATTGAGGGGCGTAAAGCAGCAGAGGAAGGGGACACCTGCTTGCGCAGAACCTTCTCTGGGGTTGACCTCAACCGCAACTGGGGCACTGAATGGAAGCAGCAGGTTTGCACCTAAACGCTACCACTTCTGCATGCAATCACGCTTCTGTCAGTAACCAGGTGTGGATACATGCCATCAGGCATGCCACAAACATTACTGTTCCAATTTGGTGCTGAGTATGCTCCTATGCTGGAGCTATGTTGCCGCTGCAACATCAACACCCATGCACAAGCAGTGGCAGCCAGTTGTGTCTGCTTTGTGTGGCGGCCTTTGTAACAACACAAGCACCAAAGACATCAGAACCCTTCATGCTCATGCCCATCTGTCTGGTGTCGCTAAACAGCATTGAAGCTGCAACAGTTCTCAAGCAATTGCACAGTGGCCCATATTCTCAAGCCTTCATTGACAGCTGAGGCTTTCAACCATCCTGGCCCCTGCTAAGCGACTGACCTGTATGGAACTACATTGACAGCTGTGCACTCATGCCTCACGCCTCATGCCTCACGCCTCATGCCTCACATATTGCACAGGGAGCTGCTCAGGGCTGTATGTGTCCCACCTCTCAGGGGAAAGCTCGGTTTGTTGAGGGACTGAACAAAGAAGTGTGCATGACAGGCTTTGGATGATGAGGACTATGGGGGCCCTCACCCCTTCAGTGAGCCTGAGTCGCGTATTGTGAAGCTCATAGCTGAGAGCTCACCCATCAGGTCCTTTGTGAACATCCACTCAGGAGAGTATGCTCTGTATGTGCCCTGGGATAGTCACCCTGATCTGGGTTCAAGCCTCATGGTGAGGCTACTTGCCTGTCAACAACCAATACGCTACTTACAGAAGAATGTTTATATAGCTGTGGCCTGTTGCATCCTGCATAGTCTCTTCTGTGCATGGCTTGTACTGTGAAAACATTGCATTCATTGGAATGTAACGACAACTTGTCATGTGCATGATGATACCCCCTTCCCACAGTAATTTGGCTATCTCATGTATTCTGCGCAGCAGTTGTTATGCCTGCTGACAAAGTTCTTGAAGTTCAAGTGTCAGCATCAATGCATTGTGACACCATGCTTACATCTAGTCTTGCTGCAATCATGCAGGCCGACACTCATGTGGTCCTGGAACAGTTGAATGTATGGTGCCAGTGTATGCATGGTGCAGGGGGCATAGTAGCTGGGTAGGCATGTACAACTCTTGCCTGCTATGTTCTGGCCCTTTGCACAAGACAATGCAGCACATGCACCAATACCAAACATACAAAATACTACCAAATGATATTGCAAGGTTAGAGCTGCATGCGACATGCGCTTTTCAAAACACAGACAGCACTTCACTCACTGTGTATCTGTGTTTTGCTATCATGAATGCTTGATGTTTTTCTTACCAGACCCTTGCTGCTGTTGATTCTGAAATGAACTGGTCAGTATGGCTGCAGGTATCTTGCTTATGGTACTAGCATGGACTACATGTATGAAAGGCTGCATGTGCCCTACCCCCTGACCATCGAGGTAAACTCTCACGAGGTGCTGTAATGCACAGATGCACATCATGGCAGCGCAAGCCTGTGCAAATATGACACACCTGTGCAAGTTGCTCTGTCAAGTGTCGTACATGAGCAACAGTCTTGCAGCAAAGCATGCTCAGATTCTGAACACAGATCTTGCTGTGTTGCAGACAAGTGCCACTATTTGCAGCATTCTGTATCAAAGTCACTGCTGATAGAAGCAATGCAGGACATGTGCATTGCCTTACAGACCTGTAATGTTGTGCATCATACTCAACCTGTCGTGATTGTAATTGCAGACGCGTCTTCCTTGATTAAGCTTTGCATTTCAACACTCGTTCTTGAAGACTTGATGTTGTCTGTGCATAGTGTAGGTAATCATGCTCGATGATTGATGTTGTGTTGCATGTTGCAGGTGTATGGACCCAAAGGGCTGGGGAAGCTTTCCACAGGAGGGCACCCCCGTCACCTGGCCCAAGCCCAGCAAGGCCGTTTGGAAAATCAGCCGCAGAATGGAGTCAATGATGTTCCACACATGCAGCAACACCAGGACACAGAGCCTGTAGATGGCAGCATTGACAATCATGAGGAGCTACATAGTCCGGATCAGGTCAAGCAAGGCACCATTAGTCAAGATCAGCTTAGTCAGGTGCAGCGCAGTCAGGAGCAGCACAGTCAACAGCAGGTGAAGGAGCAGTTTTCTGATGGGGGGGCAAAGGGCAAGGCTGTGGAGGGTCAGGCCCAAGCAGTGCCCATCAGAAAGGCAGATTGTTTTGCCACCTTCAATCCTCCCACTGTTCAGGAGTATCAGGAGGTGATGCTTGCTGCAAAGTTGAAGTTGCGCTGCATATGGGCTCACACACCAGAAGCATTGTTAATGCGTCTTCCACAGCACATTGTGCAGGTCTCATCAGCCTTGTTTTCCTTGCATGCATCAATGCCCAAGTTTGTTGAGTCAAATGCTCATGATGTTGTCCGCACGTCTTTTGCCATGACCAATAACTGGCTTTGCAAGCTAAGCTGAACATGCATGACATTGCATATTCTGCTCACATCGTTGTCCCATGTTTTTAAAGTGAATGACTTGTGTATGCAATTGCATGCGCCCCACGTGACATGTGAGGCTTGCTGTCTTGTTCACTGATCAAGCAATCACAGTTTTGTGGCATTTCTCAAATTACGAGAGGAATGCCATCGGGTTTCAGGCAACACGCACATGATGTAGGTAGTGATAAGTTGGGTAGCCACCCTTTTGACCCTGGCAGATCATCTGGCAGCCCACCCAACGGCCTCCCATGCCGCCATGGATGCAGAGCAGCATCAACAGCCCTTGCCAAAAGGGGTTGCACACAAAATGGACCTAGCCAAGTATGTCCCTGATACAACTTGCACACAACATGCCTTGCTGGTACTGCATTGTATGCAGTCTGCTCAGAGTATGCAGCAGCATGTTGCTGAGGAAAAGTCGACAGCCTACCCTCAAGCTGGAGTGGCACTTTGTGTGGGCTAGTGCAGGAGGATTGGCAGTGATGAAGAGCTGGGTGAGCTTGACAAGCATAAGTCTTGTCACAAGGGTGAGGGTATGCTTTGAAGCACGGGGCTTGATAAAAATTGAATCACATCAAGTCACGCATCTGTTGATGTGGACTGCCAAAGCAGAACCTCACACAGGAAGCTTTTGGCCACTGTTTGCATTTGATCCTCAGACAAGACACGTGTTCAATGAAAGCACTCAATACTGCCAGAGTCTTCTTGGACAACCTTAAAGTCTCCTGGGGTGTAGGGTTCTTGGTTCTGGGCTTGCAGGTGACCCTGAGCCCTAAACTTTCAAGCCGGGACCCAGACAAGCAAAGTACATCAAGCAGCAACACATGTTCTGCCCCAATGTACTCTCTACCTCTGTAGGCATCTGCCACACGGCAACAGTTCTATTGCCTTGCTCCTGCTCTGCCCAAGTTTGTGCAGATTAGGTCACAGCCCAACTGCAAGAGTGTAGTCACATGACATGTGCTGATATATCTTCCCTGTGTAGAAATGCCGCATACTTGTCCCCAGGCATTGTTTAGTTCAGACTCACACTGCGAAAGGGAGTTTTCTGCAGGAAAAATGACGTTTCTGCATCCCGAGAGCTAGTGTCACCTGAGCATCTTGTGGTGCCGCACAGCTACAGTTCTGCCTGCTTTGCTCAAAGCACTGGTTGTGCTGCGTACTAGGTCAGAGCCTGACAGCAAGTCTGTACGCACATGACATGTGCCAGCATTACCTGAGCATCTTGTGTTGCTTCCCTGGAAAAGAGAGAGGCAGGAGGGAAGAGGCGCAGAGCTTCACTCAAGACTGCTGCTGCGTAGGGGAAGTGGTCAAGCTGCTCGTAGCTGGGCTGGCCCTTGAAGGCATCCGCCTCCTTGATGAGCCTCTCTTGAGCTTGTGGGTGCTTGCTGATCAGGTAGATGCAGTAGGTCAGAGCAACTGCTGTGGTCTCGTAGCCTGCCAGCATGATGAGGTTGGTCTGAGCTGCGATCTGCCTGCAGAGGCAAGCGGCAGTAACACACACAAATTTCTATGTAATGAACCAATGCAAAAGGCACACCCCTTGGGTGTGACATTGTGTCCAATGTTGGTGAATGTTGGCTCACAGACCTAGGTTCAGACACACCTAGTAGGTACCTAGTTGAAAGGACATGGCTAGCACACCTGTAATCATAATAAACCAAGCAAACTGTAAAATGTTTGCATTGTGACCCCTTTCCTGCCTGCCTGCATTCATGCAAGCAGCGATTGGCAGCATCATGGCCTGCTTGATGGGAAGTTGCACTGCATGATCAAGCACAGCGCGTAGTGTCCTGATCAGGCCGAAGTACGCTGTCATCCAGCTGTAAAGACAATCAAGCATGAATGAGTGTAATGGCTGCAGCATGCTAGGAGAACATATCTTGCTGACGTGAACAGCCAGATGCATGTGCCGCAACCTGCTTCTTTGACAAGCATGCCAGATGAGCATGCCAACGATGCACTTTCTTCTATTTTAGAAGCTGTCAGGCATGAGTAAGTGCATGCGGCCACATCTGGGCATGCAGGCATTAGATGGTAGGCGTTGACTGCTGTATTGCACCTGCCCATGTAGACATCAGCAGGATGCAATTCCACGGGAAGCAGCCCAGAACAGACATGAGAGTCAAGCTAAAAGGCGCTGCACTTTGCTTTGGTCAAAACCCAGAAGCATCAGTCGAGTGATGACAGCAAGTGCAGCATGGCAGCATGGTATTGCATGCTACGATGCAGAAAAGATAACTCACAGGTCTGACAGAGGGACACCAGTGCTTTTGTTGTTGGCCCTGAGCAATGTGGGAATGATGCTGTTCTGGCTTGGAGTGGCGTCCTGCACATAAAGTCACCAAAGCATCATGCCGCTGTCCATGTCACTTGATCTGCTCAATGACAGGCATGCTCATTGCTCAAGCTGTATGTTGTGATATAAACAGGTTGGAGGTAGTACCAGGGACATGCTTACTGAAGACGAAAAGGTGATAAGACAGAGCGTTGGTCTTGGGTATGCTGTGACAGCACTGATAACATGCTTAGTAAGACTGTACAAAGGATGTGTTGTACTGATGTTGCAATTCTGAATCACAGCACCATTTCAGGTATGCAGCTGCATTTGTACTTGCTTTGGAGTGGAATAAAGCTAAAGGCCCAGATTGGGATATCAGGGTGCACATCAGCCAGACTGCTTCATTATATGACAGGTGCTGCTGTTACACATCCCCCGCTGATGCAGCAGAGCTCTCACAAAGATGGATGCAGGTTGTTGTGGTGCATGCAGAAGCACCTAGTCACCTGAAGAAGGCAACCTTCTTTTTTTTGGGAATTGGTGCAGCAGACCGCAAGGACCTACCTTGTAGGGGTTGTTTGGGTTTCTCTTGAACCATAGCCAGCTTGAAGACGAGACGTCATCCTTGTTCAGCTTCCTTTTGGTGTTCTGCGCACCAGCAAAAGAAGCTGAGCATACACGCTTTACGACAAAATCGCTAGTGAATGTGCATCCATTGTAGGTCTCAAAGCTGATTTGTGGCCTTCTGGAAAGATCAAATGCATACAGGTGTGTGACGGGTGCAAGCTGTCAGCAAGGTCACTTTATGTGAGCTACACCTTGGGCACTGCTTTGCACACTGACAGCAGATTGTGTGCCAAGCCAAACCCAGTAGTGAATAAGGCAACTCTGGAGATTTCACACATTGCATGCCAAACACAACACGATGTGCTTACATAACACCTGCAATATGGTTGCTTGACACATACATGCAAAGCTCTTCCAGGATGTGGCAAGAATGTACGCTTGCTGGTTGCGCCACACATGTGTGATTTTGCTACGTGCAGCGCATGCATTACATTTGCCAGATCTCACGCATACCCTACAGGGAAGCCCAATGTATCTCATTTTCAGACTTTCGTCAATCGATGCCAAAAGGCGTAGTCTTTTGTTTCTTTCTTTCTTTCTCTCACGCATACAGCTCGGTGAAGGTTCAGGTAGGGGGATGAATGCAGCAGGCACAGTGGTTGTGAGCCCATGCCAGCACAGCTTGAAGATGTGTCATACACACCTGTGCGAGCTGAAAGGTTGACAGAGACAAAGTTCTCATGGAGTGTCAAACCTGGATGAGACATGCAGAGACGTCGTACAGGGCTTCATAGGCTTGAAACAAGCCAGACAGGGTTTTGCCAGGGAAGGCAGAGGCCAGACCCCTGATGAGGGGGACCAGGGGAGGGGGGCCCAGCATGGCCGCCAGCAACCATAGTGATGGTGCTGAGCTGGCAAAGACAGTCTTGGCTGCAGACACCAGCATCCCTTCTTCCTCCGAGATATCCCTCTGACACTCTAGATCCACCCTATCAGAACAATGCAGGAGGTGGTGAGCGTCAAATACACAATGCAATTTGGGCATTGCAAGTCATACATCACAGCATTAGGTTGTGATGTACGACTTGCAATGGAAGTCATGCTAATAGACAGCGTGACGGCTTAAGCTGCCCTAGTGCTTGGGGCTGCAAGCATATAGCAACTGTCAGATCAAACTTTGATTGTCAGCTGGTGCAGCATGGTCAACAGCACTGCAGTGATTGCTTAGCTTGTCTGTCTTATCCCTGTCTGCAGGCTCTGGCTCACGGTTGTGACATCCTCCAGACCAGACTCATGGTGCTTAAACAGTTGTGATGGGAAGTGTTGCATACAGGCACCTGCTATGCCATGTGTTGACATTGCTGAAAAACAGGAGTGTGCAAGACAGACCCACCCAAAGGCGGCGACGCCAGTGACTTGCAATGTCATCTGACCAAGCGGCTGGAAGATGTTGACCTCTCTGCCTGTTCTGGCAACTGCGTGTAGCTTGGTGATCAGTGCATCCACTGCCTTGTTGATGGTGCCAGCATATGTGGACAGATTGGCAGAGTGGAACATGGGCTGGGCACCAGCCCTCAGACTCCCCCATAGTTGACCTCTGCAAATGAGAAGCATGAAGAAATCACAACATGTGTAGCTGACATGTGCAACTGAGAGGTATTTCAAAGCCTTTGCAACACCTAAGTCTTGGAAGTGATTCTTCATGATGCTCACAGCATGAGTACATGGTGAGTGACTGCAACTCAACAGCAGGATGCCTGCTGACAGTAGTATGCATGGAACATGTGCATTAGTGACGATACTGTTCGATATGCGTTTGTGAAAAGCGATGCTGCAAGACACTGGCTGAACAGCTGGCATACTTGGCAACAATCATCATGGATTTTGCGCCTTCTGAAGCAGCCCCAGACAGCAGAGGGTTGTCTATAATAGGCATGAAGGTCTCTCTGAAGTGGCTGAACTGCTTGATCGTGACTTGCTGCACCACCTTTGGGTCTGCAACACAAATCGCAGACTGATATTTCTCTGGGGTCACCAGAAGAGTAAAGCTTAGATTTGAAACAGATGTGGCCCAATGTAGGTCTTGCTATCTCCTCTGACAGGACTGTCCAATTACATAAAATCATGACGCACTGCGTCCTGTTTGAATGTTATCATACTTTGTACCAGTATTGGCACAAAGACATCATGCACACTCACAGACACTGAGCACATGCATGTGTGCTCAGAGCCGTCCTGTTTGGAGTGCCACGCACTTCTCACGTCTGGCACTGACCCAGAAACCTCTGACCTGTTATTAGAAGAATAGGTTTGCGCACCATCCAAAATTTGGAGATGTCTCCATACTCAGATGACCAGTCTTTCTGTGCCTGATAGATCTGCTTTTGTCTCACTGATTTCATATTTCCCAAAGGAAACTGGGGTGATGGGCCAGGAATATGCCGGAACTTCCATCTCGTCAGCCAGTTTCCGCAATAGCTTGCCACCTACGGTGGTGTCTCTTCAATTTTGAAAGTTTCCGGCAAAAAGGGTGCAATGTTGAGAAGAGATTGTGTGCGGACAAGAGCCGCTTTCTTACCACGACTGAGAACGCTACGCAGACAACGACGGTGGTGAGATCCATATACTCGGCGACAGAGTCTGTTGCCCTTGTCAGACTTCGACAGACCTTTTGCAGGTCCAACTCAGGAGGCGGCAGTCGTCTGCTGCGTAGTCTCGACTCCCCGATGGACACCAAGACATGCGCATCATTAGCTAACGCGACTACTGAACCAGCTCTTCAAAGTTTGTAATTGATCGATGTGTTTACGTAAGAGTCTGTCAGGCTCTCAGAGTCTTGCATGGGGTTGACAACTTGATGCCGTGGACGTTCCCGGCAGACAAAGGGACAAATGCAATGCCAGCCTGATCATGCGGGCTCAAACAAGAGCTTAGGTTTGCAAGAGATCTGGCAGCCTAAGACAAGTTTGAAAGACTCTCAGCCTCTTCCTCTGGAACAGAACACCGCGTAGTGTCAACAGGTTGCATAGAAAGATCAGCATACCGTGCCCGCAGAGGCTGAACAGCAAAATGTTGAAAGATGTATGCACCCCATTCCACCGCCACAGCAGATTAAGCCTTAAGTGCGATGCCTCCAGTCATTGCAGGCGCTCCGAGACCAAATGAGTCATTAGATCAACCTAAGAGTGTAGAAGCTTCGCAAAGCTTGCAAGTTACAGCTGCCTGCAGAGAACTTGACATATTCGCAAATCGCTTGTGATAATTATCAGCAACTCAAGCAATCCAGTATGGGCTCTGATGAAGGAGAGAAGGTTCAGCTATATGTGTATGATCTGAGTAACGGATTAGCTCGGCAGCTATCCCCAATGCTGTTGAACAAGCAGGTACTACATACAAGATGCAGTCATCGTGCGACAAGTTGCTCTCAGGCGTTTCAATGCTACGCTATTGTCTGCAGATCGACGGCATCTGGCATACAGCTATCGTTGTGGGTGGGCTAGAATACTATTACGGAGGTGGGGTGAATCAGAGCATACCTGGATCCACACCGTTTGGACAGCCACTGCAGAAGGTTGATTTAGGGTATGTGACTTCAGGACAGCAATCATGATTTTTGCTGCATGAGCACAAACGCAGCTGCTTACTGAACCTGACACAATACCTGCAATTTGCAGAGTCACACAGATTCCAAAGGACATCCGAGATGAGTATCTGCGGGACATGCGCAATATATATACGCCACAGGCTTATTCGCTATTCCACAACAACTGCAACAATTTCACCAATGACTTCTCTACCTTCCTGACAGGCAATGGCATTCCAGTGAGTATCCAATCCATTGGTCGCTCGCTCATTCATTCATTCACTAGACTTCAAAGGTCACTGGGGCTGATGGGTTTGTGAATCTATTGTCTGATTCAATTTTCTGCAAAGGAGGTCTGAACACCGCTGAGTTGTTCCGTGCATCCTGCTGATCCTGCCTAAGTCCCACCTAGGCATTTTCCTATGTACACAGCATCCCTTTATTGATGGCATGTACTTTTCAGTGCTCAAGCTGCTATTGCGACTACTCCCCATGGAAATCTGCTATTTGGCAATTGTTGTCTGGCATGGAGCGGAAGCTGTGCGTTGCTGACGCCAATCGCCCTAAAGCTTGGCTTCCATGACAAGATTGTCACTACATCAGGGCAACACAGTTGCTGTTTGCCCTGCATAATTGCAACAAAATCAGTGGTCCTGCAGTGTCACTCCTGCAGTGCCATTCCTGCCTGTATATTTTCCTTCTGTGTTTTGTGGTGCGCCACAATTGTACTTGCAGTGCACTAGCAGACATGCACCAAATTCATGTTTTGCCGCGCAGCTGCACATCACATGTCATGCTGTGTAGGCCCACATCACTGGGTTGCCACAAGAGGTGCTAGCCACCCCCCTTGGCCAGATGCTAGCTCCCATGCTGTCGCCTTTGGAGCAGCAACTTGGCAACATTCATCAGCAGCCGGCTGGGGAATCTGGTCCTGCCTCACAGACTGCCCAAGGCAACACTGTAGCAGCAGCAGCCCCAAGGCCATCGCCTGCCACATCCTCACAACAGGTTTGTATGGTCTTCCTGCCTGTGTATGTGCAAAATGGCAGCAGAAACGAAGCAACGGCTGCATTATGCTTGTTCCATACAATGTGCACTGGGCATCCACTTTCAGCCCTATCATCTGGGACAGTATCTGCCAGGCGTTCGGCACAAAGTCTTGTAGATGGTTATGTTTCTTGCATCACTTGGGGATGCGTGATGCGCATCTTCTGTTAGGACACCCTCTGTACATGCTGCTGTAGTCAAGTCAGAGAACAATTCTTGTGCTGCTGGATCAAGGTGTGCTATCATCAACATCCAAAGCAGCCATGATTTCACATCAGCTACAAAGCAAAACACATTGCAAAACTAGAAGGCTGAAATTGGGCGGCCTCAACCTGGCAGTCAGGTGCATGTCCTCTTAGAAAGGAGCAGCAGGGTCCTTATTGTGGTCTGAATAGCCTGATCCACTGCACTTCCTACAGGAGCTGGCAGTTCATGCTTGCATGGCGTTTGCCTTTTGATTGTGAGACGGCAATCGCAGCTATGCATTGCATTCATGTGGTAGCCTCTCATAAGCTCCCAAGCCATCTTTGCTGCACTGAGATCATTGTATACACGCAGGCTACAAAGCCTGCACCAGCAGCAGGCCTGCCAAAGCTGCCAGCTAGGCCCCCAGCTGCTACAGCAGCTGCTGATGCAGCTTCCAGGCGAGCAGCACAGGCTTCAGCCGCAGTTTCCGGCAGTAGCACCTCTGCTGACTCTGCGTCATACAGTGGTGCTGTGAACAATGGACCAGCCATACAGGAAGCTGCCAAGGAGATTGCTCATGAAGCTGGCTTAGTCATGGCTGATGCTGGGGTCCCCCAGTCTTCTGGTTCTTCTGGACAAGGGGCTGGTGAAGCAGGGCCTCAGGCAGTTGCTAATGGCCATGCAAGCAAGGCAATCCATGCTGCACCTAAGAAGGCAGCTCCTGCGCCCTCTGCAAAAGATGTAAGCTGCAATTTAGACCACGTTTCCATACGTAACTCAGCAACATCAGTGTTACACAGCAAGGGAACTGCAGTCATTTGCAGTCATTTGCAGCATTGCATTCCAAGTGCGTTTGTGCTGCTGGTTATTGTGCTTAAGCTATAAAAAGAGGATTGCTGGCATGGCAGCCATAGGCATGATGCACATGCACCAGCGTTTGGAAAATTTTATGAAGGTGAAAGGGCCTGGGGGGAAAGTGTGAGACTTTGTTTTTGTTTTTGGGACCCTGTGTATGCTACACTGTGCTACAACAGGGCGCACATCAGTAATTGATTATGCCTATGTTCAAGCTCAACACAGCTGTGCATTGTGCTTGTGTACATAAATGATATAGCCTCACCAAGTCAGACACAATGCAGCACTGCATGTTACCAGATGAGTGTTTTCAGGCAAGTCAGCTCAATTGCTTTCCATGATCACAGCTGAGAACATCACTGTGCCACAGACATGCAGACACTGTTGCTAGCTGCCTATGCTGAGATGCTTGGCCTTGTATGGACCTGCATGTTACTTTCCCAGTGTCTGATTACATAAGTGACTTCTTTTGCTGTCATTTCACCTAATCTAGAGATCATAAAACCCTATTCTGGTGTGTTTTCATATTGCAGGCGGCGCTTAAGTCAAAGATTGAGGCGGAGTTCACACGACTGATGGCACAGGGGGGCATGTCACCAAACGAGGCGGCGCTGATTGCAGTCAAAAATGTCGCCACAGCGCAAACATCCATGCAGGCTTGATTTTCATGTATGTTTCACGCGTGATACTTGTTGAGCTTAGACACTGTACCATGTTCATACCACTAGGCAGCTTAGATCCTGCAGCTGTTAAGTGCTTGTGTGCATATGAGCACTTTGTTGGGCTGTAGGCAGAGGCAGATTGTAGAAAAGAATGTTGTGCTGGCATTGCTTTCAGCATTCAGCATTCAGCACAGCAATTTTCTTCCACTTCTGGGGATGAGTAGGCTGCTTCAGATTTCATGTCGCAGCTGGGCTAATACTTGGACATGAGTGTAGTTAAACTTTTGCTACTAGCAGTCAATGCTATCTCATCTTGGCTGTCTTTTGTAGGTGCAAGCCTTTGTAGGTGTTAGAAGACTTTTGGCTGCTGCTGAGTGCAATGCTATTGACCTATCAGCTGTGTGTCTCTGCTACTTGTGTCAGGACGGCAATGGTCACCATCCTGCAAAAGCTATTGTAAAGCACTATTTAGTAATTGATCTTCAGTAGGGGAGACGCCTGCATATGACAATTTCTGCTATTCGTGTCGCGCATGAAGTCTGCCCTAGCAAGTGTCTCTGTAGATTGGCATGGGAAGGAGCCACGACTGCACCCTGATAAGACCAAGGTGGAATGCTGTAGGCAAGTAGCTTGACAGATTTATAGCTTGCGCTTGTGCCATAGATATATGAGTGCAAAACCAGACAGCTGCTGGTCACATGCTGCTTGCCCCCCTTACAGTGTAGGCTTCTCTCCTTATGGACTGACAGGCCCCAGTGTAGGGTTCTCTCCTGATGGACTGACAGGCCACAGCGTAGGGTTCTCTCCTTATGGACTGACAAGCCAACCAAGGTTCTGCATGTGACCGTCATGGATGCTTGCAAGCCTTGTTGACTGTGTTGTATTGAGCGTCCATCTGCTGCATTCAAGTCTGGTGGTCTTTGATCTTTCCTTGCTTACAGTTTCACTTGTGTAGGGGCACAGTGGTAGAGCTCCTTCCTGTAATTTACACTCCTCCAAGGCGCACATGGGTAACATTAGTGGTTTCAGGGCAGAGAGAGAGAGACTTGTGACGCTGGAAGGCTCGGCCCGGTGAAGGGCGTAGCTCAACATAGCACAGGCAATATGGTTGGGTGCGATAAGCCGCCTAGTATACTACGAATAACAAGGGGGGGGGGGGGTTTACCTACCTGGTAACGCAGTGCAAAAAGCTACTTACCATGGTAATGTCAAAGGGCGATTACCCACCCTTTACCCAGCCTTCTGCACTAGGGCTACCATGGTAAAAACAGTATATGCCCAGGTAACCAAAGTCCAATGCGATTACCAAGGGGGCTTACCATGGTAGCACGTACCAAGGCAATTTGGACCATGCATGGTAATGTTTGCCATGGTAGACACTACCAATGCAGTCTACCTTGGTGATGTACGTGCTATGGTTGGTAAGCATTACCAGGGTAGCCAATGCATAGCATGGTAATGGTTACCATGGGAATCTTAGCCGACGTTGCTGTTGATTACCAAGGACCGATTACTAACATTACAAAACAAAACAAAAAAATGTAAATTTTTGTCAGCTGTCAGAATTCGAATCGTGGCATTAGCTAATTATGGTCACTGTTGTCATTGTTGATGTGCAAGGTGTTGTGCGTACATCATTTTGTGTTGTTTGTCTCTGCAGAGACAACAGCAGGAGCAGAAGGATGAGGAGCCATCTTGGATGAGTACATTAGCTTGGGGTGCTGCATATATGGTGGGTGAGCTGGCTTTGGATTATGCGCTTGATAGCGGCTGACACAATTCCAGCTCCAGTGGGGTGCAAATTTTCACAGGGCCCCGTGGTGGCAAACTCACTTGGAAAAATGGCAGGAAGGTCTATGTTTGAGGGTCAGAGTCCACTGTACATGTAGGTTGCAATTGCTCAAGTCAAAGGTTCAAACTAAACAGCTTCGACTAAAATTATGTTTACTGCAACATGGACATGTCACTTGGACCTTCGACTCGTTGCTTCCTGGTCTGGGCATGTTGTGCTCACTTTGTCAGACAAGGTATATACGTGAACGCTACAGCTTTGCCCAAATTTGGAGCAGGCAGAACACCATTGCCTTAGGCCTTGGCAAGATGGCTTAAAGCCTTGCATGCACATGGCATCAAATTTGCGCTCTTCAGTTGCACTGCATGTCGTGACACAAGCTGCATCCCCAGTGAGCATAAAAGTCATCAGACAGAACTCATAACATACATAGGCAGGATAAGAGTTGCATATGGAAGACAATGCAGGATACTCTTCATTCTAGATGCCTCTAGGCATGCTCGCTCCATCACCCCAGCAAAGAAACAATCATACCTCACATGTGACAACTGTGCTCCTTGTCAATGACCAGCTGCATCATATCAGCTTGTACAATACAGGTTGCCTAAAGCAGTGCGGGAACCAGTGCTGCTCATCAAGGCTGACAGAGCAAGATTGCCATTGTCAGCAGTTCTAGAAGCAGCAAACCAAAAGATGCCAGCAACCCATGTCTGCTTGTCACACCAAGCTGTAATGTTTGTCATGAAGGTTGTCACTGAGTTTATGTCTGAAGCAGTGCTGGCGACCTCTGTTATGTAGATAGGCAGCTTGTACAGGTTGTACACCTTGGTCACATAGGTCTCAAAGGCAGTAGAGTCTGTGCCGTAGTAGTGAAGTGCGATGTAGTCAGGCTTCACATCGGGCACAGCTGCCATGAACTGGGCCAGCCAAGGTAGGCCAGTGGCTTCATTGCTGGTCACTGCAGGAGACAACAATTGGAGCTTGTTGTTAGTCCGGTAAGGCACAATAGTCTGGCGCCAAATTTGTACAGCGGTCGCCACAGCCAATTGCGTTGAACCAGGCAGGTCTGGCTCCTGCAGTCACAACAGCAGAACTCAGAAATAGTCATGTTTAGTAATGCTTCAACGTACATAACGCCTGACAGCAGCCTACGTTCAGAAAAGCAATTTTCTTGGCTTTGTCTGTTGGCAAATAAGTTGCGAGAGCAGCGACATCACTCTGCGTGCGCGCCATAGCGATGAACTCGAGGGTGGGGTCGGCCGGTCCAAAGCCCAACTCTCCCAGTCAATATAGTAGACTGCTTTGGGACATTTGGCTATCGTGAAACTGCCATTAGGCCCAATGTCAGCAGGCACAGAGTCCCAGGGAAACAGTAGTCCTCGCTTCTGGCCGAACGCACCTACAAATGTGAGAGACAAGGGATTGTGATCAAGTGAGCTGATCAGTATGTCGTGAAGCGTTGCGAACCCAGAGTGCTCCGACCGTACCTGGTAAGGCGCACAACAGTCCAGTTGCAAGAAGCAGCGACACGGAAAGCAAGGGCCGCATTGTCGCTGACACGACCGGACGAGTGTATCTTTCGTAGAAGTGCTTGTTTCAATTTGTACGTCGGTTGAGGTGCCTCATTACGTACCAATAGTAGGAAGTTCAGCCCACTTGTCAGAAGGGCGCCAATACTGTAGTAGGGATGATCAGCTGTGAAAGGCACACACACCTTTGAGAGACATATAACATAACCACACTCTCAACCAAACAATGTGCTAGCATGACCACACACCTTGTCTGCTGGCAAGATGTTACACACATACCTGGATGGTAGGACACGAGCGAGAACTCTCTTCAGCGTTACAAGACAGTCTTTGTTCCTTGCACTAACCTACATGTACAGAGTGTAAGTCTGCACTGATGGCGGTTCAACATACTGCCTAGTCCTATACCACACCGGACAAGCAGCGTCTCATGCATTGTGTCAAGCCTAGCAGTTGCCCCGAAGCTATATGTATAAAGCGATAAATTTTATTACAGCTGTCAAGCTGCAGCTGGCTTGTTGGTGCCTGGACAGAACGTACTGATACACAGAATCAAAACTGAGACAAGGCAATAATCCACAGCAGAAGGTCATCTGAACATGCTGCCATACATCTCTCCTTGGTTGTCCACTTTGTTGTAGTCCACCCAGTTTGTGGCAATGGGGGCAGCAATGAGATGATCTGGAATGCCAAAGCTCTCACATAACCTCTGTGCTGAAGGTGCCAACTCCTTGCAGATATTCCTGCATGGCTTACAGCATCTCTGAGGATGCTGATCGAATACTTTCAGACATAATGTAACTATATCCCAGATCTGCTGTTTTGGAATAGCAACTGGGCATATGCCCCGACATTGTTCATGTCGTACTGGCATTGCTGTGTTCCTTGATGTTGCACATAGGGAATGACGCTGTGAATGGCAATACACCTGACATGCAGCTTTACATGCTCTGGTCACAATGGCACACAAAAGACAGCTGGCAACATTACCATGCTGTACATGAACTGATCTTGGACAAATGCACAGCAATTAGGAACACTGTGCCCACATGCTGTGACCACAACAGGCATAGCATGGCTGCTGTGACAGTGAGGAAGCAGGTCCTTGATATCTGCCAGCAACAACCGGCTATAATGTCACAAGGCATGGGATTTTCTATGTTTCCTTCTCTTTCTTTCCAAGAAGGCACAGAGCTGTACCTGATATGCTGAGGCACTGCTGTGCCAACTTGTGTGGAAAGCAGTCCCTCAGACATGTACCAGCCCAGGTTGGTCTCTATCACTTTCATGGCATACAGCGCCACCACTGGCTTCAGAATCTGAGACACTGACTCTGGGGCCTACACAGCCTCACACAAACACACGTTGCAGCCCTCAGCAACGTCCAAAAAGAGACGGCCATCATGAAGGTGTTGCATGCAGGATTTAAGAAGCAAATATCCACTGCAAATTGTCTTAGTCATAACTCCCGTACACAGAGGCAAGAGTTCTCATGGCTCTGTTGAGCCCCTTCTATTTGCCGACTCCATCATGCCCTGGTCATGCTTTGTAGGCTTTTCAACACAAAAGCTTGTTTATCCATTCCCCATTTGATACCTGCTGGATGACCCTATAGGAGGCTTCAATGGTTTCCCTCTCAGCATACGCCATGCCCAGAGCCTGGACCGTGTCAGATTCCTGCTTCATCCACACATCAAAGGTCTCCTCCTTAGCCCCCACCGCTGCCATCTTCTTGGCCTGAAAACAGGACATTTGGGTGCAAAACAGCACAACAATGACACTGAACGAAGCTGAGCATAGCAAAGGGTAGGGCATAGCCTGCTGCAAAGCTGCTGATGAAGGCCTTCTGGGTAGTGCATAGCCTGCCATTTATGTTTGCATCCTCACTGGCTGTGTCAAATGTGATGAGATGCAGAAGGCAGTCAGAGAATCACTGATGTTGCCTTGTGACATACACGGGATGTAGCACAAGACACGTGTATCTCCTGCTACCTAAGATCAGCCACACATACAAAAAGGCTATTTGTGATGCATGCTCAATGTGGCTAGCTTCAGACACGTGTCACAGAGACGGACAGGCATGTGATGACGTGCATCCCAAGCAGCCAGTCTTACCAGAAGTCCAAGCAGGCGGCCATCCCGAGCAGCAAAGCATTGCTGGATGAGGTCAGGCTGGCAGATGGTGGTGGCAGTGGCCCTGATGGGGCTCTGGCCAGCCTTCAGCCTTGCCTGCACCGCTGCAGCCTTCATGGTGGTCATGTACTCCTTTGCAACCTTCTGCATCAATACTCTGCAGCCAGCCACACTTGAGCGTTAAGCTTGCTGTGAAAATAGATTGAGCTGCTCCAAAGAGATGAAATGTGACAGTTTGAACACTGCAACCTTATGCTGTGTGCAATGCCATGCATGCATCACCGCTCAAATGAGTAGTGTCTGCTGGCTTGATGATGGCAACAAAAGCTTCTGGCATGCACTTCTCAGGTCTGGTACAGAGCACATGAATCAACGTGATTGCTAATACGCTGACCGTCAAGACAGGACCTCAAACAGATGCAGGGAAGACACTCACGACAAAGTGTGCTTGATCCTAGAGGAAGACACATGTTGAACGAACGAACGAACGAACGAACGAACGAACGAACGAACGAACGAACGAACGAACGAACGAACGAACGAACGAACGAACGTATGAATGAATGCATGCATGAATGCATGAATGAATGAGTGAATGAACGAACGGAAGAAGGATGAATGAGTGAAAGAATGAATGAACAAATGAAGGAATGAAGGAAGGAGGAATGAACGAAGGAGCAAAAAGCAGCT
>JAABUP010004421.1_pt1 | contig 22935 bp, 23 predicted proteins | sample 5559201 | NCBI WGS metagenome assembly JAABUP01 (sample SAMN10711887, study PRJNA513373) | rock metagenome | isolation source: Antarctica rocks | place: Antarctica | reverse complement strand
CGTGTCTGTGTCTGTGTCTGTGTCTGTGTCTGTGTCTGTGTCTGTGTCTGTGTCTGTGTCTGTGTCTGTGTCTGTGTCTGTGTCTGTGTCTGTGTCTGTGTCTGTGTCTGTGCACGATTTGAGTGTGCGTGTGTGCGCCATGGCAGGCCAAGTGGCATGGTGGGTACTGGTTACCAGACATGCAAAGGCAGTGTTGGACAGGCTGGCACGCCACACATGCCCTGCCCCTTGGCGTGGTCCTCATGTTTGGTTGTGTTTGCATCTTCCTGCTGCCCATACTTCTTCTCTTCAAGCACCGCCACAACCTGAAGTCAACAGCACTCAAGTATCGCTTTGGTTTCATTTACCGACCGTACAGGTACGTCATGCAGGTTGGCATTGGGTGTTGTGTACCTTGCATTATACATTCAATTATGCTTGGACTATGTTTACAACTGTGTGTGAAATGTAAATGACATCACCATGCAAATGTTCAAGTCAGCTTCTCGTCAACAGCATTGCAGAATCAAATCCATGTGCTCTTACCATGAGTTGTTCTGCATCAGCTTATCTGTGCCTGCAAAATGATGTAGCACATTCAGTCTGTATGGCGTGAATCTGCTTGCAGAAGAAGGTTCTGGTTCTGGGACAGCATCGTGTTGATGCAAACCTTTGCACTGGCCTCGGCACAAGTGTTTGCCTTGGCTCTCAGCGCATACTTCCAGTTGACGATTATGCTCATGATTTTGGTGGTCGGCTTTGCCATTTTAGCTTTCTTCCAGCCGTTTGAAGCTCCACTATCCCAGAACACACAGGTCTGCTGTGTTGCATGTCACTCATTCAACTGTAGCAATGGTTTCTGTGCAAACCACACAGGTTTACTGTGATTCATGTCACTCATTCAAGTGTAGCAATGGTTTCTGTACAAACCACACAGGTTTGCTGTGGTTCATGTCACTCATTCAATTGTAGCAATGGTTTCTGTGCAAACCACACAGGTTTACTGTGATTCATGTCACTCATTCAAGTGTAGCAATGGTTTCTGTACAAACCACACAGGTTTGCTGTGGTTCATGTCACTCATTCAGGTGTAGCAATGGTTTCTGTGCAAACCACACAGGTTTACTGTGACTCATGTCACTCATTCAAGTGTAGCAATGTTCTTTATGCATTGCTTTGGCCCGTAATCCACATGCAATCACTGCCACGCATGTTTGTATTTACGATCACAGCATGTGTCATACCTAGCAGTTGCTACACTAACTTTGTTCATGGCTTGTCAGTGAGTGTAGTCACAGCTGCATGCCTCTGTTTCACAGAAGGCTGTCAGGCTGTCAGCAGAGACATACCTTGCATGCAATGCAACAAGCATACATCTTGCACATTCAAGTCGTCAGGGTCCTAACACAGTCTGTTTATGGCAGTTTGCAGGCTTGTTTGCTGTGTTGGTGACAGCAGTTGGGTGCTTGTACTTGATAGGTACAAGGATTTCAGTGATATGTGAAACCAATGAGTCATATTTGCATTTGCAAGGCAGAGCCAAGCTCTGACATCAATGTCACCAGTATATGGCGAACTCTTGTTTAAACAGTCGTACAGTTGCTGCACTGCAGCTGCTGCAGGCATGTACATTGCTCACGAAAATAAAAAATAAAAAATAAAAAAATCGCTGTCCAGCTCATGATGAGCTAGGTATGTAGCTAAGCAAGGCATCCGCATATTAAGTTTTGACCATAAGCCCAGCAATCACGCTACCATTTAAGCACTAGTATACAAACACAGTTTACTATGTTACAGTTAATCAGACAAAATACCCAAACCAAATGTGCATGTGAACTACACTCAGGCATTGCTCTGCTCATATACAATGGCAGATGAGCTTAAAGTATTTGACCACTGTAGCTCCAACAAAGCTGCATTGCTCCTGGTAGGAGCAAGTGTCATGTCTCTCCCATTACGTCTACTATTACGTCTACTAGTACTTCTACTGCCTCTGCTGAGGCGCTTTGGCACAAGTGATGACAGCTTGTCTGTTGACCAACTCAATATGGACAGTATAGTCTTCTTCACTTCATGCCTGCCAGCGTTGATCACTAAGCCAACCATCCAGGAAATGAACGCCACATTGATCAACATCAGCAATACGCCATCTGCATTTATGGCCGCTTTGCGGCCTTTACTAGTTTCAGTGCTGTTGATGTATGTAAACCCCCACCTTCCAGGTGTGGAGAGGGATCAATACCAGCATGCTTTGATGTGAACTCACAGCAGACCTTACGCCAGTGTTAAAATGGTTACGTGTGTAGGCAAAACCGCATGCGGTTCAGGCTTGCTACATTGTTCCATTGCTCTAGGCAGCAGCTGCAGAGCTGTCATTTCAAGCTTCGTGACACTTTCTTTGCATGCATTCATGGCTGACAGACGCCATCCAAGCTGCAACTTGCACTATGCTAATGTACAAGGTAGTATTGCAGCTGCCAACAAGCAGAAAACAAGAGGTTTGCAATAAGAATTGCAAAGTATGCAACACAACGAGCAGCAGAAAATGAGACTTGTGCTCTGACAGTCATCAGCCCTGTGACTGTGTGCAAAAAATGGGTTTTCACTAATGATGGGCTAGCTGTTGATGCATGTCTGTGCTAAAACACAACAGAACACACCTCGCATGTCTACCTTGCTCTGCAGGTAGAGCAGACATTGCAGCCAGTGCTTCCAAAGATGCAGTCCTGCAGGACTGCCATGAGCTCCTGATTCATAATCTCCTGCATGCTGACATATGAGTACAGCCGAGTGATCTGCTGCTGTGATCCAGCCACCAGGTGGAGGTCCTCTTTTTGCAAGGCAAACACTCCCTGTACACATGTGAAGGCTTGTGTGTGGCTCAAGCATCAACAGTCTGGATCCAGCTACAGTATAAAAGCACAGTTGTGCACATGTGTAAGTGCACGCAGCTTCTTCAGGCAGGCAGCCGTTTGATCATCATGAGCAGCAGGCACCATTTGCAGCATTTGCAGCATTTGCAGGATGCAAGTTGAGATTAACATTCCAGTCCTGCATGCAAGGTTGCGAGAGACAAGTTTCATGTCAAACGACAGCGATGTCAAACGACAGCATGTCAGACGACTGTAAAGACGCTTTGGTCTCGCAGGATTGCTTCGCACTGGTTCAAATGAAGGGTCGTGCAAGTGGATAGAAAGACCTTTTGTCTGTGAACGGCTTCATCGCAGCAGCATGTCAGAACGGCTGCTACCCTGGCGACCGAGACCATCTGAGGTATCGCTGCAAGGACTCGGAAGGCTTACATCCTGGCACACCCGTCTGATATTCTTGCTTTTGAGTTCAGGGCGTGCTCCAGTTGATAGAAAATGTGTCTGGTACACAGCTGTTTCTGATGCAGAGACAGGGACCTATGTCCTTTGTTCTGTGCGACGACGGTGCAGAATGCAATCATAAGGTGTTGCTTGGACCAAAGCCAACATGCAGCTGCAGGTGATTCCGTCTTGCATGCCAAATTGTGCTCAGCTTGTGGTGCTGGCCTGCTCCATCACTGCCTTTCTGAACGCAGGAAAGGCAGAGACATGGAGCTGTGCATCCACCACATCTTTGTAATGCTTCGTGTGCTCAGATTGCCTGCCAATAATCCAATTATTTGGCAGCTGTCCTTGATAGGTACTGCCTGGCAAGCTGACAGCTCATCCTGTGATAAGCTGTATTTCCCGCCTTAATTCCCAGTGTTTCCCGCACTGACTCCCAGTGCCAACAAACACACTACCAAGTGTTGACTCAGACATGGTCGCCTATTCTGATCAACTCAAACTCAGCTGTTGTCTGATATCATGTCAGCATCATGCGCAGATAGAGAATTGGATGAAGCACTCTGGCGGGCTGGTTCAAACCAGCTTGTGAGCTCATCAAGAGACAGCCAGAGCAAAGCAAGTGCTGCAAACCATGTCAACCGCAGGCCGCTTGAACAGGTGTGTGAATCAGGGGCTGCAGGCTTTTACCCATCTGCATAGCTGCATATGTTTATTGCAAGAAGGCTGCTGTCCTGCTTGCGTGCAGTCACAGACCGTGATGCAACTCCTGCAAGAGGCAGCGCGCATGAGGTGGCAAACAGCATGTGGTCTCCATGCATGCTCTCCTGTGCACCTCCTCTGTGACATACCACATCACTGCACTTGCATGTTTCAGCCGATGCATCTGCCTTGCCATGAGTTCAGTGTCAGCAGTATTGTATTCAGTCTCCAGCGCTGAATGCCTGCAGAAGTACAGCCAATACTGGCTACATTCCAGTAATGGCCGGTTTCATATCATGTGCTCCACTGTAGCAAGATGCATGCAGCATCTGTTATGGAGACATGCATCTGTACCACAGCTCCAGCCGTGGTCTCATATCATGTGCTCTACTGTAGGAGGATGCATGCAGCATCTGTTATGGAGACATGCACGAGAGGGGAAGCAGGTCTGCGCCTGAGCTGGTGTGGTGTCAAAAAGGCTGTGGCCATAATGTACATGCACGCTGCCTGAATGTGTGGGCGAAACATCAGGTAAACGGTGTGCCTCTTGCAAAAATGCCTACATCTGCATGCTGTGTGTGCTAAGCATGTATGCTAAATGAGCAGTGTGTGCTAATTGTGTGCGCTGCAAACATGATGCTCATGTCCATGCTGCCTTGACATCTAACAAAAACACCAGGTGGTGAGGCAAATGTCGCCTGCAATTGGGTCATCATCTGCTGGCTGCATGCCTGACACCACCTCCATACACTCACTCTGACCTCACATCTGACTGCACGTTGGCCATGAGTGCCTGCTGCCGTCTGCATCCCTGTCCCGCGCACTGTAATTGCGCATGCAACAGCAGAATCAGTGCATGCACACCTGGTGCCCGCAGCAATGGATGAGCAGAACAGCAGTCTGGCATGAAGTTTAGATGTGCACTGCATGCCTACAGTCCCAGCATGATTGCTCCCAGCTAGTGCACACTTGAGACTTTCCAGTGTAGTCTGTGGTCATCATAGAAGAAGCAGTGTCTGATACATATACAGGCAGACAAGGCTTCAACTGGTTTTTGTCATCTCTGGTTAGTTTCACCCAGCAAGTGCCAGCAAGCTGTTTCTTACAGGCAGCTGTCAATTTGTTAGTTTCCTTTGTCTTCCACCCCGCCCCCAACTGCACCAGGGCTTCCCCCAACACAAGACCTCCACCCCAAGCTTTGCTGGTCCTGAGCCATGCTTGCTCATGCTTGATTGGCAGCTTATCAATGTATGCTAGACACAAAATGCCAAGTATGCTTCTGAACTGCAGACAACCTTGAAGCAGGAGCTGACCTGCCCCATGTGCAGAACCCCCTGGGGTCCCTTCTCTTGGCGCCCACCCCCTGCCCTACAGCGCGCCCCCCACAAGCATGCTGCACACCTTGGCTCACACTGCAAGGGCTGTGAACAGGTAATGCAGTAGGCGTGACTGTCAGGAACACATGACGGCCACAAGAGTGCCGACACAACATTGAAGTCTATGTGTGTACCTGTTACCATTACGGTCACTGTGGCTGAGCTGGCATCCATATCCAGTTGTAGTGTGAGTCTTCATCGTGGTCATGACGCATGTTCCAGTAGCCCTGCAGTTCCAATAGCCCTGCAGTTTCAATAGCCCTGCAGTTTCAATAGCCCTGCAGTTCCAATAGCCCTGCAGTTTCAATAGCCCTGCAGTTCTGGGGTAACTACAGGCAACATCAATACACTCCAAGCAGTGCTTGCATGATGCTTAGTACTGTGCATGTGCACCTTGACATGTGAACCATTCTACTGCTTGTCTGGCTCTGAGCATGCATCATGCAGCATACACAGAGCAGGCTTGCAGCTTATTCTTTGATGCCGGGTCACTAATTTCTCGCCCAGTACACGGTGCCATTTCCCGACCTTGCATCATGCAGTAAATTTGCTCTTTGCAGGGTCCAATAGTAGGCAGGCTGTACACATGCATGACATGTGCTCGGCTGCAGCTATGTGCTGGCTGCTTTGAAGCAGGCAAGCACCCCCAGCATTTGTTCTCATGCTGTGCTCATCCTGGTGCGCCTGATGAGCCGGCACAGCGAGATCTCCAAGCCCAGCTTCTCACAGGTCTCACCTGCAGGTATGAACCATCTGTGTGAAAGCATATGCATGATGTGAAATCTTCATTCTTTTTGGTTTTTGGTATCTCAGCTTTGTCTGTGATCTACCAGGCTTTTGTGACACTTCTTGCTCTGTAAAAAAGAAATGTTCATGCAGGGAAATATGTTGAAACACAGCTTTCACCTACTACTTGAAGTGATGATGCATTGTCATGCTGGAGCGGTGCTTGATGTGTTTCACATTAGTCTGCATGAAAGGAAACGTTTGTGAATTCCCAACAAAGATGCATGTAAGCAGTGCAACACAGCAGCCAAAAGTGACTCAGCGACATTGTTTCTATGTATGCTGTACCATGTCCCTTGCACCAAAGTATGGCACCTTGCCAGCTCTGTGTTTTGTTGATGGCGTGTGATGAGTCATGAGTGACGTTTGTGTATTGTATGCAGTGGGACCGCAGGCCCAGTTCAGCTGCTCAAGCAAAACCACACCAGTCCCAGCAGCAGTCAGCTGTTAAGGAGAGCACCTGGGAAGCATACTAGCTCAGTGCTGAGGGAGATGAATCAGCCTGGGTGTGGTTCACAGTCTGACCAGGGCCTGGCAGCACTAAGCATACGCATCAGTGGTGGCAGTGTGACCTCCAGTCAGCAGCTGCAGCGTTCAGGCAGCAGCAGGCTGATTAGCAATGATCAGGCTAGATCAAACGGGCAGATTGTGGCTAAAAAGGGTGGCCCAAAACCTGCTTCTGCTGGCAAATTGGGTGCAGGGGTGCAGCCAGTTTCAACTAGTCCGCAGTGCAGCTTGCAGGACGTTGTTGGAATGGGCTATGACCAAGGGAATGAAAGGCTGGCTGCACGGCAAGCAATAGGCCAAGGTCACGGGGCCACAGGGCAAGCCGAAAGGCAAATGGAAGGCCGACTTCCGAAAGGGGTTCAAGGGCAAGCTGAACGGCGACGACTTTCGGGGTCCAGCAAATGTGAAAGGCGAAACAGGCCTTTCTTGGGCAGAGTCCAGCAGCAGAACAGCTGTGCAGCACCTCTCTGTACTCCACCTCAGCTGTCTCAACGTCAAGAGACGAGCAACAATGCATTGCTGCAGCCCATCAGTGTGCAGGGCTTGAACAACAGCCTTGCAGGCCCAGCTCAGCAGAAGCCCTGCAGGCGCAAGCCTGCCAAGCAAGCAAGTGATGCAAGCAAAGGCAAGGCAGGAAGGGCAAGGGCTACATACCAACAGGCTGATGCTACTGCACCTGGTGCAAAGAATTTGCATCCAGCAGCATGTCTTCAGGCCGAAGGCAAAGGGTGCCAGTAATTTTCATACAGAGCATAGGGGCCACATTGTCTGGCATGATTTTGTTTTTCGGGCAGCTGCTTTGGTACAGCAAGCATATCATGACAAGTGCTTGTGACACCGCTGCTCAGCATTGTGTGTTACACACATCATGCTGAGTCAAGCATGCTGTTGAAAACGTTGTATCTAGACCATACTGACTGATCTTGATGATGAATTTTGTTCAGTAGCTGTTTACACAAATTGGTGCTATGTACACAGCTATGAGCCCAGCTAGGAGCCCAGCTAGAGCGAGCATTTCTGTAACCTTTGTGATGCAACGAATGTTTGCATGAATGATTGCTCACTACAAATATTTGTTGCCTGTCAAATCTATGGGGGCAGTGCTCTAAAGGTCAATCCTTTGACGTGTCAATAAAATCATGTGCCAAGAACCACGTTTTAAGAAGGTAGTGTGTGTACAAGAAGGTAGTGTATGCTGTGTCAGCTGACTCAAACGACTGTCAGAACAAGTGCATGTTGACTTGCATCAGTGGTTGCAAGGTTGTTAATTCGAGCAGAACACATATAGATAGCTTTTGAACGAATTTTAGAGCATGGTCAAGAATCTGGATGCGGCCCGAGCCGTTTTGGCCCTCGTTCGACCTTTGTCACCCATGATGGGTTACGCAGCAGTGTCTGCTTTGGATCCGACTTCGGCATCAGCCTGCTCAGTTCATCTAGGGTTTCTTGTACAAGTTCTGCATCTAACAGACTGCAAACACCAAGCTGACAGTCAGCGGGTCTGCCTTGCAACCATGAAGCAGTGGTTCAGTATTCCAGCCACGCGCAACATGTGTGAATGCAGACCAAATGTGAGCAGTCATGCAACGTTGGCTTATGCAATGCTTGCAAATGGTGGTAACACTGCATGGCAGGACAAAGTGGTAGAATAGATGCAATTGGGCAACTGTAGTTATAAAGTTGTGCTGGTTATGTCCAGGCAATCCTCTTGCAGGACACAATAATGATGATAATAACAATAACAATAAATCACAGGCGTTCCAGCTAACTGTTTTTGCCAGGTACCTACTAGGTGTGCCTAAACCCTAGTCCTGTGAGCCAACACACACTAACATGAGACAGTAAATTGCACAATAATGATGGCCAACAGGAAGTACATGCTGGGCACTTGCCTTGGGTACTCCTCCACTATTTTGTCAATTTTATCGCTGCCCAGCTGAGTCCTCAGCTGCTTTACTTGAAGGATGATGTCATCAGCTTCCTGCCCAGCTACAGGTGACACACTCAGTCCAGACTTCCAAACAACAGCTGCACATGTGAGTGCATGCATGATGCCTTGATCATGCCTTGAACAAGTGCCATAGTTTCATCAGGCATGAGAGGTTCACTGCAACAAAGCTGCCCTTAAAGGATTGACACAAGACCCCAGGCGTGCCATGTCCATTTGAATGACATGTAGATGAATGCGTAACTCTATGCACCAGTCACTACACATTGCTGCTCATACCTGAATGCTTGAGTCAAACCCATATGCGGCCATTTGATCAACAAGCAGACCACAAAGCATAGGAACAGATGCAAGCATCACCTGTAGCAGTAGCTCAGGTTGCTTTGCAGCCATAGCTGACACGTTTGTGTGAGGTAATAGCTCCTTCAAGCGCACAGCCCTTTCAGCAACAACATGTGTGTCTCGCAACAGAGCTGCCAGCAGCCCAGGCTTCATGTGGTGTACCTTCTTGCCTGCATGCACATGCACACTTGAGCATGCACCAAGAACCTGCAGATGCGCTGATTCAGACCCTTTTGACATGCTGATGTCAGCACATGTCAGCCCAGAGGTCCACCCAGCCTTTGGTATAAGCTGCTATGTGTCAGGATGTGACGCAGCAGGTCACGGGTTCAAGCCTCAGTGGTAACATGCTGATTTTTCAGGCTTCCATGTCGGGTAGTGGGCAGAGGTTTTCTGCCTCGCCAATGCGTCTATGGCACTCGCCCTGTCAGCGCACACCCCTTGGGTGCAACTTAGTGTCTCATGTTAGTGCATGTTGGCTCACAGAACTAGGGTTTAGGCACACCTAGTAGGTACCTGGCAAGAACAGTTAGCTGGAACGCCTGTAAATTATTATTATTATTATGTCAGCACAGATGCAGCACAATTAAAAACCCCCAGAACACCATTTTGCAATGCTGGTGAACCAGGAGTAACAAATGTTGTTGTGCGAGGGTGTTGCCTGCTTTGCCACGCATGCATCATATGCATTGGTAACGGCAAAGATCTGGCCAGCGCAAGGTGGTTGGGATCACATGACGGTCTTACTGAGGTCAGGAAGCACTTGCACTAGGTCCTGCATGCGTTCTTGCACGCCCTCAATATCGCACCCCAGCTCATGGCTGGCAAAGAGGGTCACAAGGCGTGCCTGCAGAGTCCATGTTCAGTGTTTACTTACTGACAGGGGATGTCTCACGGCGTGTATGGCGAGGCAGCAAGACCAGCAGAAAAGCTATGAATGTCAGGCAGCTGACCTTGTTTTCCTGAGTCCACTCGGTCTCGCGCTCCCTCAGATCAAATGTCATGGCCCATGGCGGCTCGCGCTCGCTTGCCAACACGCAGGTGAATTGCTCCCGCTTTGTGCGGCGAATCCCCCAGCTTTGAGCGATACAGGGGCGTGGCCTGATCAAGCTCTGAGATCTAGCAGCATTCTTTGTCTGTCGTGCGGCGCGGTCGGATGTTGAAGTGATTTGACTGCAGATACAATTTGTGCTCAGTGAACACCTCACAGGCCTCGGGTGCAGCGGAATGAAGTCCAAACAAGCACCTTGCGTACGCTGGGCACATATGCAAGCAGCAATTCAAAGCCATCCCGGATGATGCTGTGACATGAGTCTCCGTTCTTGATAGTTAGGCAGACGCCGTGTTGTTAAATGGTGCTCTGTACATGCACAAGCCTTCTGACCTATCCGTTGCTAGCGTAGCCCTGGAATTGCGCCGAAACCAAAAAAGAGAATACAGTCCTGCATTTGGGCCTGAATCATCTGTTCACCCTTGCTTGCAAACAGGTACTAGAGCCCAACATGCACCAGATCACTCCTGTGTAGAGTTTTCTTTGCCTTTCGAACAGTCATGGCGCATGTCACGCCACAGAGAGAAGGTGCGATCGAGGTGCCTGAGCAACAGGAGTTGCCGAGTACGTCAGAGATCTCGGCAGAGCCTGCAGCTGGCACACGGGCTCTGTTATTACCTGTAGACGACACCGATGTGGGTACACGAAGTTTGTAGAGTGCACAAACCTAAGCGGCCTCACCTAAGATGCTGCTGATCACCTCAGGAGTCCGAGCACGCCTGCTCGTGGGCAGCCAGCAATATATGCAGAAAGGGTGCGTGGATTTTCATGTTGTCTCCTGTTTCTGAGCGTGAAAATGGTGTTTCTGTACAGCCCGGACTTGTGTACGTAGGTGATGTGGTCCACCTCTTGCATGTGGTCCCTGAGCCTAGCATGATACATGTTTGGCCTGGCATGTATGTGCCGCCAGATGACAATGCAGAGCAAGAGGAGGTAAAGCACTCTCAACACAGGACAGTGCGTTTGACACATGGTGTCACTGAATTCTACATGCCGTGTCTACATGCATTGCTTCTGTAGCATCGGATCTTCATCCTTCTTTTGGGAAATTTGTGGGATGTCACTAACAGGTTGATGATGCGGTGGGAATGATCAGGAGGCGCTTCACCAGTCACCTGAAGCAATCCAAAATATCTTGTCAGGTGCCTTCTGTAGCAGTGCCATGCTTCCTGCACAACATTGCATGTTGTTGCAGTCCGACACACCATGCCACACTGACGTGGGCAGCCCGGTATAGTACTTGGCTTCTCATTGAGTTGATGCCAAAAGGTGTACTCTATTCTTTTCTTTCTGCCACACTGGCAAGATAGGTATGTGCACGCAGGTACATGTTGCTGTGGCAGGCACTGAGACTGATCACCTGGCCAAGCTGATCAACGAGAAGGCAGACGAGGTGGATGCAGCATGTGTGATCATGGCTAGTCATGGCAAAACCAGTTTCCAGGTAACAAGGCTACAGCAGAAGCTACCAAGAGTTTCAATCATGGCCAGGTTTATGCTGTATGGCAACTGCATACTATGACACAGCATTCAACAGGCAGTGTGAAGAAAGCCGTGTTTGTCATAAGCAAAGTGACACTCGTGCCGCAACTTGTTTCCATGGTTGTCCTCTACGTGAGGTGTCTTACTCATTGTAGGCTTTCAACAATCACAGGCATGTATGTTTGGAACAGTGCCCTGGATCAGTCCTTACGCTTTTTCACATGCTATGTGCTCAGTGTCTGCTCATGCTTCAGCTTACAGGCTTCTGCCGCGACTTGCACACAAGTTTGTAATGAGGTACATGACCTGACACTGTGACCCTAGGAATCATGGCTTGACCCTGGACCATTGAGATGCATGCGAGGAGCGGCAGCCATCAAATGATAGTGTTGTTCTAATGCCATGCTTTGGTGCTGTGCAGGAGTTCTGGGCAGGTTCGACTTCCACCAACACAACCCACACCAGCAGCAGACCCATCTGTATAATCCCTCCCGCAGTCACAACACGATCGCAGTAGCAACTGATGTATATATTTGGATGAGCTGTAATACATTGCTTGCGAAAAGAGTGCCTGCACTTGTGCCAGAAAGCGGAAATGGCTCATGCATGCTCTGTGTGTCATTCCACCCTGTGTTGCGTCAGGTACAAACCTGTGTGATGCACGGCCTCAATAAGCTTCACAGCCAACTTTCATGCTCGCAAGTCCGATGGTTTTGAGCCATAGCATGCCTTAGGCACGCACAGTCGTGCAACAGCATATTTAGTGCCACGTGCAGACTTAAAAACTCTTTGCCTCTGTTAAGCTGTTGCACCAATGCCTAATGTAACCTGCAGCTCCCTCTGCAGCCAGGATTTTCACATCAGTTCTTAAAGTTTACTGCACATCCTGAACTACTTTCAATGCATCAAACGCTTGTGTTCAGCGGGCCTCATTGTCGGCGACAACTTGACTGCAACCAACTGTGACAGGTTTGAACTCCTGAACATCAATGCCTGGGTAAAATCAGTATTGAAATCCCTGCACTGAGAATGGGACAGAGCTTGCTGATCTGAGACTGCATACCTTGCTCAAACATGGCACAATTCCTTAGCACTTACAAGCAAGAGAAATCTTATACACGCAACATCTTGAAGCCTGTGGTAGTACACTTGAGCAGAACAGTGGACTACTTAAAATCTTCTCGGTGAAAAAGCTGACTCAGCTCAAAATTGCAAATGTACGCTGCCATCCACACCAGTCATCTACACATCGTCAAAATCATCATCACACTAGCCACATTGAACGTCATCTAAAATGTGCCTGCAAGCTGACAATCAGAACCTGATCATCTGCTGACTATACCTGTAGCACCTGAATGGCAGTGACGCACCAGAATGTCACTTTCCTTCTGAACTAGCAGCTTCTGCAGCAGATAGCAGATGCGCTAAGGCATCCGGCATTTGCCCAGAAGACATATCGCTCCCTGTCCTTGCAGCACCAGCTGTCAGGCTGACATCATCCCCTTCATGACCAGAGTAGTTGAGCATCGCATTTGGCGCCAAGTTCCTTCCTTGCTGATCAGGACTTCCCTCCATTCCCCAGCTTGTCACCGGAGGCCCCCCGGGTCCCCAAGACCAAGCTGCTTGGGGTCCACTGCCCACAGCAGGGGCTGGTCCAGGCGGCCCTATGGCTTGTGGCCCTCGGGGCTGCAGGAGGCCATAGGCTGAAGCCATCTGCTGCATTGCTGGACCCCTCTGCCCATCAAAACCTTGATTGTCTGCAGAAAAGAAAGAAAAGACTTCACTTTCCGGCGTCAATTTAATGAGAAGCCAAGTATTGTACTGGGCTGCCCAGGCTTGTTTGTCTGCATGAGCAGTGAGCAACTGTCGTGCCAGACCTAGGACTGTCTGGAACGATGTTTGTTTGTCTAACATTCACAAGTTGAAGTTAAACCGCCACACCCTCGATCCTCTGAACAAGCCTGTCTGGAGGGAATTGACTTGCGTCGCACGTACCTGATGCCTGCTGGCTAAGTACACGTTTTGACTGTTAGCATTATTATGAGCAGCGAGGATGGAGGTTTGAACAAAGAAGCAACCAAATCCAAGTGCCAATGATCAAGACAAATCCGCACACGCTTAGATGTGAGGGTGACTTTGACACTACAGAACCAAGCAGGTAGGTTGTTTTGAACAGTTGTAATTGCGGCAGAGCAACAGTTGTACTTGAGATGAACAAGTGTTGATACTGTGGACTTGTATTTGGACTCTTTGTGCAGGTACACCAGAAAAGGAAAAGACTGCTTGACTTAAAGAGCGCCATGACAATTTTTGGGAAATTCAGGAAGATTTAACACTGACCAGCGTCATGCAACTGAACATGTCTTTCACACTTGCACAACTGACCTCATAGAAACCTTTGCTGAGAGCTGACGAGCTTAGCAAGTCTTTTCTGAAGAGCCTCAAGGTGACCTTTCAACCCAGTAAAAGGTCATGCGCTTGCCTTGAAACAGGCACTTGCTGTTGAAGCTTGTCTAAAGTGTCGGCCAGGAATCATTTTGCGACATGACAAGACCATTTTAAGACATTATAAGATCATTTTGAGAAAGTATAAGATCATTTTGAGAAATTATAAGACCATTTTGAGAAACTACAAGATCATTTGGAGAAGGCGAGGCCTTACTGGTGGCAGGGGCAGGAAACCAGCCAGGGAGCGCTGCAGAAGGGCCCTGGGGCCCTTGCACCTGAAAGCCCACAGATTGACCACTTGCAGGAGGGCCGCTTTGAGAGTAGCCCAGACTTGACGGCCCTGCAATCACTCATTCATTCATTAGACTTTAAGGCGCTGGGGCCAACCGTGACCATTGGACCAATCATGCAGACCAGCCTCATAAGCAGCAAAGCACAGTAAATGCCGTGTTGTCCTACTTCTGTGTATGGTTGTGCTACTTCTGTGTATATGTGTGCTATTTCTGTCTCTCAGCCAAGCCTACAACATGAGTGATGCCTCAACGACAAGCACGCACATTGGCATGATGGCTTGGTGGCGTGAACATGACAAGTGAAGAAACATGACCTTGTTTGTGCACATGGAAGCATACTACTGTTGCATCCAGCCTGATGTAAGTGCGTCATGAACACAGGGACACAGCAGCACTTGAGACTTCACATCAATGCGTTGCCTTAATCACAAGCATGCCACGCAAGGCTCTACAGGGTTCTTTTCGACATGGTTGTGTACATTTTACACAACACGCCACAAGAAAGCAACAACCAAAATGATACGAAAGGATGAACAGCAAACAAGAGTGGTCTTGTTGGTTAGTAGCTTACCAAAGTAGCCTTGGTTGGTGTTGTGGGTGGGCAGGCCTTGCCTGGCGCTCAGGCTCTGCTGGAAGGCCTCATGAGCTTGCTGCTGCAGAGCTTGCTGCACGCACCAACACAAGCAGTTCAATTACACAGTTGTTTTATTTTACATCTATAATTATTTTCTAAGATGGTTCTTAGGTTGATTTGAGTGTAGCACGCATGCTTGCTGCTGCAGAGCTTGCTGCAGCCACACCAACACAAGCATTTCAGCTACAATATGGTTTAATGATAGTGATACGTATGCTTGCTGCTGCAGAGCTTGCTGCAGCCACACCAAAACAAGCAGTTCAGTCACGAAGATGGTTTGATAATAGTAATACATACGCTTGCTGCTGCAGAGCTTGCTGCAGCCACATTAACACAAGCAGTTCAGCTACAAAGATGGTATGATGGTAATACACACGCTTGCTGCTGTAGAACTCTCTGCAGGGGTACTGACAAGCATATAAACTGCAAACACAACTTGGGCATCTCACAAACGCATGGCTGCAGGGTCCACCATATGAGCTACAATGATGAGTTACTGTAAAAATTGAGCTTGCTGCTGCAGATCTTGCTGCAGAAAGAGAAGAGAGATTTTCAAATAAAATCAAATGAATGTAAGACAGGGGATTCAAAGTCTATGGGGAACTAGCCCACATCATAACTTGAGTGGTCATAAATTACAACATATTCTCCACATGTATGGGCTGAGCTAACACCAGGCAATGCATTGCTAAGCTGCCACTAAATTCTGCTATGGCTGTTGCAACACCTCATGAGCACTTGTGACATATGCAATGTCCGATCAAAATCAATGCACAGCAGACAGGGCACTAAAGCCAGGTAGGGTTTCCCAAACCCATACCTGCTGCACTTGCTGTAAGGCTTCAGGGGTGGTCTTGGCATTGGCAGGGTACCCCCCCAGCTTCTTCAGGTACAGGCGGTACTTCTGCAGATGACTGGCCACATTCTCACGTGTCATGCCATCCACATTCATCAGCTGCAAGATGGTCTTGGGCACCGCGTTCTTCACGCCCTGCACAGACAAAATAATAATAATAATATTAATAAATATAGTAATAACGATATTAATTGTTATTAATAAATTTATAGGCGTTCCAGTTTAGTCGCTCTTGCCAGGTACCTACTAAGTGTGCCTAAAAGCTGCATAGACAGAAGCAAGTGTTGCATTCCAGGCAACAAAATAGCTGGTTTGGGAACGGGTGATTTGTTACATCATGCTTCTCTTCCAGCGTCCATCTGCAAGATGGCCTCAGGAAGTGTATTCCTGATTCAATGCTACACATGCATAGACATTTTGGGGTGCTGGCAGTGCGTTACACAGCAGCTACTAGGGGTAGTTGCGCAGCAGTCACGCCCATGTAAAAAGACTCTGTTTTCACTGAGCATGGGCCATGAGAGTGTGATAAATCATCATAACCCTGAGTGCTTTTAGGTGTCGTGAAGCTGATGGGCATCTGACATTGTAATCATGCTTGGCAGGTTTTGCGAACTTTGTGAATGCAGCAGTTTGTGCCTACATGCAAAGGGCATCAGAGGGCAGATGAGAGCCTGCATGTAAACAGCATCAGAAGGCAGACAACTGCCCATGAGCAAAGGGCATCACAGGGCAGACAGGTGTATGTATGCAAAGGGCATCAGAGGGCGGATGAGTGCCTGCATGTCAAGGGCATCAGAAGGCAGACAGGTGCCCATATGCAAAGGCAGTCACAGGGCAGACACATGGGAGTATGTATGCAAAGGGCATCAGAGGGCAGACAGTCGCCGTACCAGATGATTGACAGCGTTCATGAAGCGAGCATGCAGCTCTGAAGTCCACACCAAACGTGGCTTTTTAGCCCCCCTGCTCTCTCCTTGCTTGTCAGAGCTTTCATCCCCGCTGCCATCCCTACAGCAACATCATTTATGATAATGATAATCACAATAATAATGATAATAATAATTAATAATAAAAATGCTTTACAGGCGTTCCAGCTAATTGTTCTTCCCAGGCACAGCAACATCACGTATGAATTCACCACTTAATAGCTGCTGTTCAAAGATTCTGCACCCATCCATCAACAAGTGTGCATGGTCAGATCAACAACCACTGCATACATGCCAATGTAGCCATACAGGGCTTGTAGAGTGTTCATCCAAAGTGGGGGAAAATCTGTTGTGCCCACAAACCACCCAACGTAGCGTGCGTGTCTGAACACATGTTCTCACCTCAGAAACGATAAGCTGAAAGATTCGTAAAATTGTTACGGCCAAACGAGCTCTGCACGGTCAATAGTACTAACAGGTTGAAAGCAGCAAAAAGGAGAAAGGTAGTACTGACAGGAGAAAGCCCACACAGGTTTACAACCTGAGAACAGCCGGCACAAAAGTATCATGTGGACCTACAGCTGGCCGAGACAACTGAACAACAGCTGACAAACCGGGCCTTGGACCTTGGGAGGGGGGCGGGGGGGGGGGTGACTTTGTATGTGCAGACTGAAGACAACTGAGCAAGACAGCTAGGATGGGGAGCAAGGCAGTCAGGATGGGGGGCAAGAAAGCCAATCTTATTGCTGCAGGTATTGCTTGCAGTAAGTACAAGGAGCTGGTTGACAAGGTGCATACAGCCCTCAAGATGGCCATCAAGGAGGCACAGGCAGACACTACTCATGGCATGCCTCTGTTGACAGCTTTTTTCAGGAAGAGCAGGAAGCTGTCAGGATTTTGCTCAGCAGAGGCATGCCATGAGTGGTGTCTGCCTGTGCTTGATGGCAACCTTGAGGGCTGTATGCACCTTGTCAACCAGAATGGGGAGCAAGAAAGCCAGGGTTGGGAGCAAGAAAGCCAGGACGGGAAGCAAGAAAGCCGGGATGGGGATCAAGAAAGCCAGGATGGGGAGCAAGAAAGCCAGGGTGGGGAGCAAGGAAGCCAGGGTGGGGATAAAGAACGCCAGAATGGGGAGCAGCAAAGGAGCAAGAAAGCCAGGCCGGGGAGCAAGAAAGTCAGGGTGGGGAGCATTCCGGGGACTGTATTGCTGTTCACAGTTCTGTCCTGGGCCTGCCAGGACCTTGCAGACGCAGTACTGACAGAACTGACAACGGTTATCTACATGTTGTGTTGCTTGTCAACAGTGGTGGAGGCAGTATGGTTAGAGCGTCTGTGATCATGGGCGTACCCGCCAGAATCTGTCGCACCACTTAAAGGCTCCCTCTCTAGAATGTTCATCTGCTGCTGCTGCTGCTGCTGCTGCTGCATGTGGGTCTGTGCTGCTGCATCTCGGTATCCTGGCTGCTGAACACTACCAGACGCTGCAGCTTCTTGTGCAGGTGTGTAATGGCCACCTTGCGGAGCGTGCTGAGAGAACGGAGCTGACAGAATTGTGTCAAATGGACTGGTACTAGCAGATGGCCGCTGCAACTGACCACTGGTCAAAGGGTGAGACTGGAGATCCCGGGGCTGCTGGTGTGATCCCAGGAGATGATCCTGTTGGTTGGGGTGTGGGGGCTGAGTGTCATGCTGCTGTTCAGGTTCAGTGTGAGGCTGTGTTGGATGCTCACTGACAGCTGGAAGCCTGGGCTGCCGGACAGTAGCTGATGATGTAATGGGTGCAAGAGCATGTGATGGGTCATGGGGTTTGAGGGTGGATACCGTTGGTGGCAGCTCACTGCAGGCCAGGTAAGAATCATGCTGTAAGGTACTAAATGAAAACTCAGCGGCTTGAAAGTTGCAGTTGAGCTGATGGTTACTCAAGCACACTGTTGCAATGCATTGTACTAGCGCTCAATGTGCGCAATGTGATCAGCAGTGCGTCAACTTTGTAGTGGATAGCAGAACAAGCATTTGTGAGGCTTGCATGGTGAGTCTCAGAGGTGCGAAGTGTAACTCGACATCAGCAGTACTTTTGGTGACTTTGAACAGCACCTGTGCTCAGAACGCTCTTCACTGTGTAGCTTTATCTCAGCTGTTTGCTCAGTGCTCCCAGGACTCCCAGATTTGCTGGGTGGCACATCCAGCTGTTCAGGCCGAGCATGCTGCATGGCATGTTCCTCTGACGACAGAGTTTGATGCTGCAGCTCATGTGCTGAAGGCTGTGGCTTGCCAGCAGCTGCAGATGTCAGAACAAGATGTCACTGTGATGTACATGATGAAAATGACCTGAAAGTGTAACAGCTTGCAACCTGGACGCCCTCTACAAGTGTCACTCAGGGCTCAAGTCAAGTTACGTAGCTGCATGTCCTTTCCGGACCCTCGTACCTCGTTGCAAGGAGATGTCATGCTTCTGTGGGGGTGCTGCCGCAGGATGTGCTGTTAAAGGCGTCGAGTGGGCAGACAGTACGTCAGATTGTCCGGACCTTGCACCTACCTCCTGTAGCAGCACGCTGGCTTGCCACATGTGACTCGACGATCTGCACCCTTACCCAGAAGCACATAATAGCTCACACGTAAATACTCACCTCGCAGTGTTGATGCCTCGAAAGGTCTTGGTCATGGCCTGTGATCAGTGTATCTGCAATAAGGGTTACGCTTGATGTGCTGTTCTTTCTTCAGAGCGGCATCAACGTGATATCAGAGAGCAATGGCATCTTGTCGGTGTACCTTCATCAGCTGGCAACTTCTCCATCACTTGTTCGATCTCCCGGTTCAAGTCTGCGCATGTTATGCGCTGACCAGTCTAGCCCGAGCCCGGCGGCAGAGCGAGCAAGTTCTACGCAACAGCCAAACAAGGCATGCTGAAAAACGGATCAGCTTCACGCGAGAACATCAACAAACGGTGATAGTCAAAGAAGACTACACAAGATCAAGACTAGATTCGGAAGTCTTCATGACCATCATCCGTCTCTGGCGAAGCACAGCATGCAGAATGAAGAAGCTGAATAGGAAGGTGTACATTCCACATGGCTCCAGACAACGAAACATGCGCTGCGTCGCCAGTTTGACGTCCAGTTAGCAGCATGCCAAAGATATTCAGACCGAGGTCACAACTGCATCATGACTGGTATCAGACCAATGGTGTCATGGCATGGAAGTCTGTCACTGTAATCTGGTCACTTAGGGTCATGGCATGCTAATCACAATGAAACCTCTTACCAATAAGTACAAGTATTTTTGTTCATTGGACTGTCGGCCTCGATCTTAGAGTCAGCAGCAGACGGTAGTACCGTACTACATTGGTTTTGCAGCAGCTATTGATGTCTGCCGCTCTACATGTCAACGGCACGTACTAGTAAGTACTTGACTGAAACAATAGTCTCCAAGATGCATTCTACAGCATTTCGCAGCCTAACACAGCCTTACATGACTGCAAACTGTCTCTACCACAACACCTATGATCCAGGCATTTCACCAGGGCTCTGCAAATCAGTACGTCCTTGGGGAAACGTATCTGAGATCTAATCTATCAAGGGAATATTTGTTTATTGCATTTTCGCCACTGGGCAGCCCGGTGTAATACTGGGCTTCTCAGTAAATTGACGCCGAAAGGCGTAGTCTTTTCTTTTCTTCTTTTCCATTTTCCCCAAGACGTGTGGCTAAGCGTTTAGCACTACTAGTCGTTTTATAAAGCCAGCATGTACAGCAAAGTATCACGCATCTTGTCAAAGCAAAGATTGATATGGACTGACATAATGTACACTGCATAACATTCAGTTGTATGCACATCCAACGCTTCTTCTCATCTCTGCAGACCAAAATCTGACATTTTGACCCAATGTTTACTCTTGTTTGTGACCGCCTCTGGTCTGTAAATGTTCTAGCATATGCTGAAGGGCCTTATCTGGATGCAGCCTGTCAGCATCTAAAACTGCTGTTACATCTGCAGGCGCGACCTTTGTTGAGGGGGTCAGCAATGGCTGAATTTCAGCAAATTTGGGATGATCTGAAACACCTAGGTACGTTCTGCACAGGCTCGTAAACACCTCAAAAGTGCAATACGACAGTTCTATATGCATGTCCATGCGTCCAGGCCTGATCAAAGCTGGATCTAAACGCTCTGGATGGTTTGTAGTGAAAATGAAGATCCGCTCTGATCCACATGATGATCTGATGCCATCTGCAAAATTCAAAACGCCTCCTAGGGTCAGCTTTGATCTAGTATCCTCATCTCTGACCCCCCTGCGACCACCCATACCTCTCTCAGGTGGACCCCCTGACTCTTGAGGGGTGCTTGCTCTGTTGGGCAACTCCACCGTGTCAATATCTTCAATGACAACAACTGCTCTGTCTGTGATCTGAGTCAGCAATGCTCTGAGATCCAGATTACTGGAAACGCCTGTCAGGTCCAAGTCATACACGCTGTACTGCATGTAATTTGCAACAGCAGCAATGAATGTGGTTTTCCCTGTGCCTGGAGGGCCAAAAAGGAAAAAGCCCATTTTATGGGCCCTGCCAGTCTGACTGTAGAAGGCTGCGTCCGTGCTGAAGCTGTCCAGCTTGTGCATGACTGCCTGCTTGAGCTTGGTGTCTAGCGCTAGGGTGTTGAATGTGGCTGGATGCTTGAAGGGCTGACTATCCCACATTCGCTTCATCTTCCTGAACCCGCCATCTGAGCCTGTGTTGGTGTATACCTGTAAGCACCAAGATTCACAGTGACTCCTGGGCTTGTGCTCCATTGCATGCAGCATTCAGCAGAAGCGCATGTCACAGGTTGATGATCATCGCTGCTTTCTGCCGTGAACAGGCACATGGGTGGCTTCGAAGATGCAGCCTGAAATAGAGAGCAGGCACGTCTGTGTGTCATGCAGCAATGCTTGATGCTGAGCAATCCTGCTTGACTGCGCACACTGATCATTGCAATTTTGTTTCAAGAGCATGCACAGATGCATGATTGATGCATGCAGCTCACCAGCAGCTCTCTGCCTCTCTTCTCAATGACATCTGCCTCTTGCCTGACGTACTTCAAGTACTGCTCTACAACTTGCTTGTGCTTGTTGTGCACCCGCAGTCTGAAGGAATGGATGTCTTCACTTGCTGACTGGTTCTCAGAAATGATCGGCGCTGTGCGTTGGCTGATGTAATGAGTCCACAGCATAGCAATCCCCATGTACTTGTCAGTCAGGGCTTCATTGTCAGCCAAAGCAAAGACTGGCTGTGCTGAGTTTTTGGGTTGACTCACCAATACCCTGACAGCACAGTGCACTGGCTGAGTTTGCAGAAAAGGATTATGGCGTGGATTGCTGTAGCAATGACAACGGGGCAGAACTTGAACACGAGCATAATGTTCGTGAGTACAATGTACCTGCGTGCAGCAGCAATGCCTTTGCCACTGAGGTATAGCTTGACCTTGTCATAGTTCTGATCAGGGCTTTGCCCAGTGAATTCCTGAAAGGTGAAGTAGCAAAACGGGTCCAAATAGTTGGTGATCTTGTTGCCCAATCTACGTATAGCCCGGATCCAGTCCGGTGGTAGAAAGTTACGAGCCAAAGCTGCGACGGCCACTAAGGTGGTCAAGGTCGCAAAGAAGCTTCCGGTCAGGCCCTCGCCTTTTGGCAAGCGCGCGTCCATGAAGTCCTGCTTTGTTTGCACTGCCGAAAATCTCTTCGGCAAGCCTTCCTGAAAGAGCTTTCACCAGCAGTCCGCGATTGCCGGTCAACCGTGTCGGAGATTCCTGTGCAGCGACTCTAGTGCGGTCTCGTGCGACACCTAGACCCGTCCGGCACGTTACAAACTGTCACTTGGCAACCTGTGACCTGTGCAATCGCGTATGCATGGTCGGAACTTTGACTCTCCGCTCCGCTTGAGTCGAGAAGCTGGAATCACTTTGACCACACGAGATGTTTGTTCGCTCGTCTTCAATTCGAGACTCTTGATTTAGATTTTCACACAATTTCTCTTTGACCGACTGAGCGTCAGCTGCCGAGGTGAATCCATGCTGATTCAGACACAGGCTCATACAAAGGAGCTGTAGCTATCCTGCAGCTCCTGCCCTAACTGCATGGCAAGTTAATATAACTGGTATGTCCTAGCTGAGCATCATGATTGCAGTGGACTAAAAGTGAGAGCTACACACACACACACACACACACACACACACACACACACACACACACACACACACACACACACACACACACACACACACACACACACACACACACACACACACACACACACACACACACA